>Ga0302319_10019535_pt1 | contig 12305 bp, 7 predicted proteins | sample Bog_T0_2_FD_203319 | JGI IMG/M metagenome (GOLD analysis project Ga0302319, IMG submission 203319) | Peat permafrost microbial communities from Stordalen Mire near Abisko, Sweden - Bog_T0_2 | ecosystem: Environmental > Terrestrial > Soil > Wetlands > Peat | place: Sweden: Abisko, Stordalen Mire... | reverse complement strand
ATATCAATTGCATTGTCAGGGCCTTCGGGGTCTGACAGCGAAATATATTTGGCCTCAAATCCGTCGATCTGATAAGGAATCATGTCGCCATACTAAACCCGGCAAACGACTAGAATTGAGACTTTCTAAGACGAAAACCCGGCACAAGGGCGAGCCACCCGTCTACGGACTCACCGTTCTGTCATCCTGAGCGGAGCCCTGAAGGGGCGGAGTCGAAGGACCCCGATGGTGTACCTTGCGTCCATGCGGTTGGGAGCTTTCTCGCAAGGGTGCCTGGGTCGGGTTTTGTGGTGGAAATGGTATTGAAGGTAGGAGCGGGGCCAGCGGCCTCGGGGTCCTTCGACTACGGTTCTCACGGTGAAGCCGTGAGAACCTCCGCTCAGGATGACAGAGTTTGGAAGGGGTTATGAGGTGGGAGTGGGTCTTCGGTCCATCTAAAATCTCTCCGGCGCGTGGCTCTACCGCAACTGAAACTCCGGCGAGCCCATCACCAGCGCGGTCAGCAGATTGAGCGTGGCCGTCGAGTCCGGCGGTGGATTCGGGCTCGCTGCCTGCTGCGTGAGCTGCGCATCCATCAACTGGTTGGTCTGCGCCGAGACCGGCGTGCCGATCATCGTTGCCTCCAGGACGCGCTTCGCGGTCTCCGCGCCGGGCATCGGTGCCGCGGCGGCGGAGCCAACCGGCGCGGCCACGCCCACCAGCCGGGGTTGTCCAGCGGCGGGTGCGGGTTGCCCCAGCAGCCCCATCGCCAGCAGCTTCGGCGCGTCAAACTTCTGGTTGGCAAACTTGCCGCTCGTCAACTGGTAGGCAAAGTTCAGCCGGTCGATCAGCGCGGTCGAGTTCATCCACTGGTCGGCGGTCAGGTAGTAGCCCGTGGGCGGCAGCGCCTTGTAGAGCGGCATACCCATCGTGCTCAGCGTGTTCACCAGCGCCTGCGGGTTCTGCGGGTCGGTCGCCGTCGCACGGAAGGCCGAGGCCACGAACTCCTCCGGCGTCTTCACCTTGTTGTGGAAGTACTGCCGCGAGTTGAACTCCGGGCTGGCGATCAGCGCGCGCAGCACCGTCTGGATGTCGCCGTGGCTTGCAAGAAACGTCGCCTGCAGCCGCGCGACCAGCGCCGGCGGCGGATTATCCGCGACAAAATACTGCGCCAGCAGGTATGAGATGAAGTGCGCGGTCTGCGGCGCGTTTGCCAAAATGTTCAACGCCGCAATGCCCTGCTTCACGGAGTCCGGCGTGGCGACGGTATTGCTCGGACCAAAGGTGGGATCCAGCACGCTGGTCCCCGGCGCGGGCCGCGTGACCTTGCCGTCCTCGTCGATGACGTAGCCGAACCAGCGCTTCGGTCCGGGCTCATGGCGTTTGTAGTCGAAGGCAAACGGCCCGCCCGCGTTGGGGTTGTCCACGCCCCACCCGGTCAGGATCGCCGATAGCGCCGTCACGTCCGCCTGCGAGTAGCCGCCGTTCACGCTCAGCGTGTGCAGCTCCATCACCTCGCGCCCGTAGTTCTCGTTCAGGCCCTTGTTGCCGCGCTTCGACTTCGGATTCTGCGGATTCACGCCGTTGGCCAGCGAGTCCGGCCCGATGGACAGCCAGTTGTCGAGGTACACCATCATCGCCGGCGACTGCGCCGTGGCCAGCAGCAGGTCGCGGAAGCTGCCCAGCGCGTGTGCACGGATCACGTCGCGCTCATAGCTGGTGGTGTACCACTGGTCGGAATCTTTCCGCGCGTCCACATTGAAGTGGTTGAACCAGAAGGCGGTCATCACGGCCTGCAACTGGCGGTCACTAAGGATGTCGCGCAGGACACGCGCCTGTGCCAGTTCTGCATTGATCGCGCCGGATGAACTGACCTCAGGTGTCATCGCCTGAAACACCTCCCGCTCGCGGGGATTAAAGTCGTTGGTCAAAAGAAAGCGCTGGTCTCCGGTGAGATTGCCGTATGTGGTAAGAACGATGCGGTCTTCAACCGGCATCTTGAGAATCGCATTCATGCGCTGATTCTTGGGCAACGCGAAGAGGTCACCGAAGAGATGCGAGGCTTTGGCCTGGTCAAGTTTCTTCTGTGCGGCCTTCTGCTCTTCAGTAAGTTCAGGCGGTGGTGCTGTGGTGCCGTCGGCCTTCTTCTTGTCCTTCTCCTGCTGGAGCTTGTATACCTGCACCTCGTATACACCCTTCAGCATGAGGTCGGTCGGATAGAGTGCCTTGCCGTCGGCGACCTGGTTGATCTGCGCGCGGTCGGGATAGACCGAGATCGCCTGCTGCGGCGTCATGTTGACAGTGGGATATGCCTCCAGCCGTCGGGCCAGTGCGCCGTCAGGTACAGACCCAGGATTGAGCTGCCGATTGAGCCACGCATCCCCGCCCTGCGCGAGCACGCGGTCCACGTCGCCGGGCCGCGGGCCAAAGGTAAAGCGGTCCAGCAACTGCACCACGCGCTCCCGCGGCGTCAACGGAGTCAGCGCCACAGCCTTCGCCGCCGGCTTGGGCTTTGCAACTGCACTATGAGAGGCAAAGGTGCGCGCCGCCTTCTGTTGGACGGCATCCGGCTGCGCGGCATCCTCGCCCGGAGCCTGCGCGTTCGAGCACAGCGATGCAGCAAGCAACAGCATCAGAACCACGGCGGGAGTCTTCATAGCGCACAGTACCTCAACATCAGCTTAGACCTATGCTTGCACGACGAAGTTGCGTTGCCGTACTTACATCGCCTGCTGTACCGCAACCGGTGCCCCACCCTTGCGTATCCTTTTGACCATCGAATACACCACCCGCGCCAGCAGCAGCACTGCCAGCACCGCGGTGTCCTTCCACGGCGTCCGCACACCTGTCTTCACCAGCCACCAATAATGAATACACGCTGCGCCCGCCGCCACATAGATCATCCGGTGCAGCCGCTGCCAGTTCTTGCCACCCATTGCGCGCAGCACACGCTGCGGCGAGGTCACCGCCAGCGACAGCAGGATCACCCACGCAAACAAACCCACCTGGATGAACCGCCGCTTCTCCAGGTCGTCCAGCATCGTCGGCCATATCAGCCGGAGCTGCGTCCACGGCTCCAGCAGATGTCCTGCGCGCAACCCCGCTACGGCGCTTGGAATGTCATAGCCGCTGAACAGCAGCACATAGGTCAGCAGATGCAGCGTCGCATAGAAGAACGCATACAGCCCCACTATCCGGCGAAACCGGATCAACCACGCCAGCGAAGCATGCATCCGCCGCACCGGCGTAATCGCGAGATCGCTCAGCAGAATCCACAACGCCCAGTTGCCGGTGAAGTGCGTAATGTAGTTCACCGGATCAGCCTCAGCCGCCAGCGAACTATTGCGGTACATGTTCAGCAGATACAGCAGCGGCACCAGGCACAGCAGATGCACCACGGCCTTCAGATAAGGAATTGCGCGGCTAGGCATAGGTCACCAGAATATCCAATCCCACCCACTGCATCCGGGCTTTTCTAGTCCCTAATCCCTGTTCCCTATTCCCTGCTCTTAAAAGTTCCGCCGCAGGTCCATCCCCGCATACATCTGCGCCACCTGGTCACCGTATCCGTTGAACATCAGCGTCGGCACCGTCTTGGGCAGAAAGCTGTTGGTGTTCAGCAGCCGCTCATGGGCCTGCGACCAGCGCGGATGGTCCACGCTCGGATTCACATTGGAGTAGAACCCATACTCATCCGGCGCCATGTCATTCCACGTGGTGCTTGGCATCTTGTCCGTGAACTTAATCTTGACAATGCTCTTCGCCGACTTGAACCCGTACTTCCACGGCACGATCACCCGGATCGGCGCGCCCTGTTGGTTGGCCAGCGTCTCGCCGTAGCTGCCAAAGGTCAGCAGCGTGAGCGGGTTCATCGCCTCGTCCATACGCAGCCCTTCGGAGTAGGGGAACTCGATCCCGCTGGGCAGCTCCATCACATGCGAGTCCTCCAGCGAGATGAACTGCACAAACTTCGCGCTCGGAAGCGGGTCCATGAACTTGATCAGCTCGCCCAGCGGATAGCCGTCCCACGGAATCACCATCGACCACGCTTCGACACAACGAAAGCGATAGACGCGCTGCTCGATGGGCCGGTAGGCCAGGATGTCATCGATGTTCAGCACCAGCGGCTTTTTCACCAGCCCCTCCACCTTCACCGTCCAGGGCCGGATCTTCAGCTTGCCCGCATTCTTCGCCGGGTCGCCCTTGTCTTCGCCGAACTCGTAAAAATTGTTGTAGCTCTGCGCCTTGGCTTCCGGCGTCGTCGCGCGGTCGGGCACGGTATACGCGCTCGCAACCACCTTCAGCGGACTCAGCGCATGTGCCTGGCGCGGCAACGCCGCCACAGCGGCCACCGCGCCCATGCCCGCCAGCAGGCTCCGCCGCGTCGTCTGGAACTCGCGGTACGTCTCCTTCGGAGTGATCTCGGAGCTCGGAATCTCGTGTTCGTCCTTGGTTCGCAGCAGCATCGTCCCTCGCCTTCCCCTCGCGCCAGCCCTGTCGTTGGACGCTTGAGATGGTCCTTCGGTTAATCTACGCTCTTGCGCACGCCGCGGATGCCTGGGTGGAACATCCTTTGCGGCCTCACCGCAAAGGGTTCGGTCTGGGTGGCCCATCCTTTGCAGCTTCATCGCAAAGGGTGGGGTCGGCATGACTATGAGCGCACCGCTCTCCGCCTCCGAACCCCGAACACCGTCGTCCCCACCACCACCACCACCAACGCCAACGCCAACTCCCGCGCAAAGTTCGGCCGCATGAACACGATGTAGCCAAACCCCAGCAGCGCCAGCAGCGGTGGCAGCGGATACAGCCACAGCCGGAACGGCCGTACCATCTCCGGCCGCCGCACCCGCAGCACCATCACGCCCACATGCTGCAAACCAAACTGCAGCACAATCCGTAGCACCACCAGCGCTGCAATCACATCCGCCAGGCTGAAGAAGCAGAACAGACACGCCACCGCTGCCAGCGCCAGCAGCGCCACATAGGGAAACCCTCGCGTCGGATGCAGCCTGCCAAACACCGCCGGAAAGTTTCCATCGCGCGCCGCTGCAAACGGTATCCGCGAGTACCCCAGCAGCAGCGCAAACACGCTGGCAAACGCTGTCACCATCACCAGCAGCGCCGCCAGCCGTCCCAGCAGCAGCGCCGCGTGCACCCCCAGCGAGGGCGCATACGCCGTCTGCATGAACTCACTCAGCAACGCCCGCCGCCCATCCAGACTCGCTCCCGCCGCGATGATCGCCGGCGACCCCATCACGGACAACACACTCGCATTCAGCCCCAGATACAGCACCGCCACCATCGCAATCGACACCAGCACCGCGCGCGGAATCGTCCGCCCCGGATCGCGCGCCTCGCCGCCCAGGAATGTCACGTTGTAGTAGCCCCAATAGTCATAGGTCGCAATCAGCATCGCCGAGCCCAGCCCAGCGAAGAACGCATGATCCAATCGGAACGCTCCCGGCGAAAATGCGAATACCGGCGCAATGTGACCATGCAGCAGCGCGGTCCCCATCGCCCAGCCCAGCGTCAGCAGCACCAGCGCCAGCATCGCCGTAGCCAGTCCGCGCATCGCACTCAGCCTCCGATACAGCAACACCACCGCAATCACCACCACCGCAATCGCCACCCAGCTTGCGCGCCCCGCACTCATGCCAAAGCTGTACGGCCCCACCCGCAGCGCATGCACCGCCGCGCTCGACCGAAACACGGGCGACAGAAATCCCGCATACTGCGCCAGGCCAATGCATCCGCTGGCCACGCTCAGCGGCGCGGAGAACATCAGTTGAAACACAAACAAAAAGCTCAGCCACCGTCCCCAGCGACCGGGAAACATCTGGCCCAGGTACGCATACGTTCCGCCCGCCTCCGGCATGGCCGCGCCCAGCTCCGCCCACACCAGCCCATCGCACGCCGCCAGCAGCGCGCCCAGCACCCATCCCAGCATCGCCTGCGGCCCGCCCATCGCGGCCAGCAGCAGCGGCAGCGTCAGGAAAGGCCCCACGCCAATCATGTCCAGCAGGTTTAGCGTCACCGCGCCCGGCAGCGTCAGCGACCTCTCCAGCTTCAACGGCTCCGCGCCGCCCCGCGCCTCACCCATCCCCATCACGCGAGTCTACCGCGAGCCACTGCCGCGGTACGGCGACAATCCCGAACACCACCCCACCTCTACCCATTCGGCGTCGACCAGTCATCGGCGTCCGTCTTGCCGCCATCGATCCATGTCACATGAATCTCCTCGAACGCGAAGGTGATCTCTTCCAGCTTTCCTAGCTTGCGCAGCCCGGTGATCCTCACATTCTTCAGCTCTACCTGCTCCGGAATCTTCTGCTTTCCCGCGCCCGATCCCCTGCCCTGCGACTCGATCCTCTCGGTCGTCTTCAACTTCCCCGCGCCCGCTCCACCGCCCTGCGACCCAATATTGAGGAACACCACCTGCTTCAGCGTCTCGCCCGTCTTGAACGCCTCCTCCAACTGTGGCGACGATGCATCAACTTCCTTCTGCACAATTACCGGACTATGCTGATGCTTGTTCCTGCCCTTTTCCTGAGGGCTTGCCTCATGCACGACGCTGACCACGTCGATCTCGCCGCCCTTCCGTTTGGACTCACCCTTGAACTTTCCCTGTTTCGTGCCCTCAATGGTCATCGACGCCCCACTCTGCGCCACCACCGGCATCGCCATCGCCGCCAGCAACAGGCCGCACAACCCTACACGCACCACTCTTCCATCCAGTCTCATAATCCTTCTCCAATCTGCAAGAATTGAAAACCATGGCCCGGGATGATAGCGAGAAGCCCTTGCTTATACACCCGCTCACAGCTCCTTTTCAACTCCACCCTCGCTGCGGGCGCACAACGGACCGTTGACATGCGAAGCTTAACTCCATGAAGCTCGCGACCACCCTCCCCGCGCTCTGCCTCACAGCCACGCTGTCAGCATCGGCCTTCGCCCAAACCCCGCGTTTCCCCGACCCCGCCAACCTGAGCGGCGAGCGCATCCGGCCGCGCGACGGTCGCGAGCTACCCATCGACGGTGGACAGGGAAACGCCGCGCTCGGCCTGCAGCAGCTCCTGCGCAAGCTCAACACCCGCGCCTCCGTCCTGAACATCGTCGCCCACCCGGACGACGAAGACGGCGGCATGTTGACCTTCTACGCCCGCGGCCTCGGCGCGCGCGTCGCCGACCTCTCCCTCACCCGCGGCGAAGGCGGCCAGAACGCCATGACCGGGGACTTTGAAGACGCGCTCGGCCTGCTGCGCACCCAGGAGCTGCTCGCCAACGACCGCTACACCGGCGTCCAGCAGATGTTCGGCACCGAGGTCGACTTCGGCTTCTCCAAGACAAAAGAAGAGGCCTTCACCAAGTGGACCCACCAGCGCGTCCTCTATGACGCCGTCCGCGCCGTCCGCCTCTTCCGTCCGCTCGTCATCACCGCAACCTTCATCGGCGGCGTCACGGACGGCCACGGCCAGCACCAGGTCTCCGGCGAGATCGCGCAGGAGGTCTTCAACAAGGCAGGGGACCCCACCGTCTTCCCTGAGATGATCGCGGAAGGCATCCTGCCCTGGCAGCCGCTCAAGGTCTACGCCCGCGTGCCGCAGGCAGCCATCACGCCGCAGGGCCTCTTCGACTACGCCACCGGCCAGTACACGCCCGCAAAGTTCACCAACTACGTCACCGGCGAGGTCAGCACCACGCCTCCCTCGCCCGATGTCGTGGTGCATGAAGGCACCGCCGACCCGCTGCTCACCGGCGCGGACGGCAAACCGCTCACCTACGTCCAGTTCGCCCGCATCGGCCTCGGCCTCCAGAAGTCACAGATCCCCGCCGGCTTCCGTATGCCACCCGCCGGCAGGGTAGACGTCAGCTACCACCTCTACGGCTCCCGCCTCTGCTCCATTCCAACAAAGGATTGTCATCCTGAGCGGAGCGCGGCAACATCGCGCGCAGTCGAAGGACCCGCAGTTCCGCCCGCAGCCGCACTCCCGCCCGCGCCTTCCCCCGACAACACCACCTTTTTCACCGGCATCGACACCACCGTCATGGGCATCGCCACGCTTGCGCCCACCGCACCCAGGTTTCTTCCCGAATCGCTGGCCCTGCTCAGCGCTCAGATCGAGCAAGCCACAACCAGCTTCAATCCGGCGCAGCCGGCGGCCATCGGTCCGATGCTCGCCGAATGCCTGCACAGCACCGACCTGCTTCTCTCCCGTCTCCAGACCGCCGACTTCGACCGAACCCAGCGCGAGAACGTGCTGCACGAACTGCGGGTCAAGCGCGTCCAGATCAATGACGCACTGTCTCTCGCCCTCAGCCTCACGTTGGACGCCACCACGCACGGTTCCGATCAGGTAGCCGGCTCCTCCATTCAAGTCTGGACCACGCTCCGCACCGCTGCACCAGCCAGCCTTTCTGTTGAGCGCGTCCACCTGGTCAGCGACGTTGGCGAGGTCGGCGACAAGGTGCTCGCGCCGCACTCGCGCTCCGAGACCGACAGCTCTCGCCCCGACCTGACCGCAGACCATGCCGACCAGCGAACCCTCACCGCAAAGCCTGCCTTCACGCTGGTCGTCACACGCCCCTATTTCTTCCGCAACAATATCGAGAGCCCGGTCTACCAGCTCAAGACGCCCCCCCTGCGCAACGCGCCCGCCACACCGCCCGCGCTCACCGCGTGGGCCACCGTAAACTACCGCGGCGTCAATGTCGAGGTCGGCCGAGTTGTCCGCGACGGCCCGCAGTCCGTCAGCATCGTGCCCGCGCTCAGCCTCGCGCTCTCCAGTCACGCTCAGGTTCTACCCACTCCGCAGTCGTCCTCCACCAGCTTCAGCGCCTTCCTCGCATCCAATGTCCCCCTCGAACTCCATGACACGCCGCTGCCGCCCATCCTTCACGCAGACGCGCCCGCCGGCTGGCGGACCACGCCCCTGCCCATGCCAAGGGCATTGCCCAGGCCTGGTTCGCCTGCTGAGTCCGCTTTCACCGTCAGCTCGCCTACCGCCATTGCCGCTCCCGCCACGCTGCGGGTCACGGCCAGTTGGCGCAACTTCCAGCCGTCCTCCGAAGGCTATCGCCCCGTGGGTTACGGCGATCTCCCGCGCACCAACTACTTCACCCCCGCCACCGACCGCATCGTCCCCGTCGACCTCAAGCTCCCCGACGCGCACCGCATCGCCTACCTCCCCGGTACCGGCGACGCCGTCCCGGAGGCCCTCACCTCTATCGGCCTCAAGCCGGACATACTCACCGTCGCCGACCTCACTGCCGCCAAACTCGCGCAATATGACACCGTCGTCCTTGGCGTCCGCACCTACGCCGCCCATCCCGATCTGCACGGAGCGCCCACCCAGGCCCTCCTCGACTACGCAAGGAGCGGCGGAAACGTCGTCGTCCAGTACCAGACCGCCGAGTTCACCGCCGCCGACGCCCCCTACCCGCTCACCCTCGGCCGCGACGCCGAAAAAGTCGTCGACGAAACCGACCCCGTAGAACTGCTCAACCCCAGCACGAACGGGTACCCCGACCCTTCAGGGTCGGGTCTCATAGCCGCGAAAGAGAAGGGGGTTTTACCCCCCGAGTATTCTCTCCTCACCACCCCCAACCGCATCACCCCCGCCGACTTCAACAACTGGATCGAGGAGCGCGGCCACGGCTTCCTCAGCACCTGGGACGCGCACTACACCGCCCTAACCGAAACCCACGACCCCGGCGCACCCTCCGAGGGCGTACGTCCGCAGGAGGCCCAGCGCGGCGGCCTCGTCACCACCCAGCTGGGCAAAGGCCGCTGGACGTACGTCGCCTTCGCCCTCTACCGCCAGCTCCCGGAGGCCATCCCCGGCGCCTACCGCCTCTTCGTTAATTTGCTAGAAAAGTAGGCCCTTTGCGTTGCGACACCTGGCCAACTTCGCGGACTCTGCGTTAAGGCTCTTCGCTCGCTGCAAACGAAAACGGCCTCCCGCGAAGGAGGCCGTTGTCTTCACCATCATTCAATCTAGTGCGTGTGATGCACCGGAGCATGGTGCACCGGAGCCGCCTTCTTCGGCAGCACGATGCTGCCGTCGCTCATGGTAATCATCAGCGGCGACTGCGTGTAGCTGGCGTAGGTGCCATCCAGCGTGATCTTGCTGCCGACCGCAGGCACGGGCGTCACGGGCTTCGTCATGTTGAAGGTAAAGTCCGCCGTCTTGCCCTGCACGGCATCGTCGGAGACAGCCACCTGGATCGCATCCGCGGTTGCGGAGATCACCGTCACGTCGGGAAACTCGGATGCCTTGCCCTTGACCGTGTCAAAGACCTTGTCGGCGTCCGCCTGCTTGCCGTACTGCAGCACGAACTCCTTGTCGCTGACGGCCAGCGCCGCCAGGTCCGGTGTGGTCGCAATCAGGTTGCTGACGATGTCCTCTGGTTTGGGCGCGGGCTTGATGCCTGCCAGGAACCCTGCGGGGGGATCCAGGTTCGTCTGCACTGAGGTCTCCATCGCGTCGTAGCCGGTCGCATCGCCGTGGTACTTCTTGTAGCAATACGTAGCCAGCGGCTGGATGTTCGCCTTGTACGCAGCAGGCGCGAAGTACGCCGCGCGCGAGGCATACCAGGCGCAGTTCAGGTAATCCGGCGGCGTGGAGGTGTAGTAGGCCTGCGCCAGTGTGTAGACATCCTGCAGCACCGGCCCAACGGCCTGCGTTTGCGCCACGGGCACGCCGTCGATCTCGGTCTTCAGCGCCTTCTCGGCCCCGGCGTTGTCCTTCTTGGCCAGGTCGTCGTCGGCGATGGCGCTCTCAAAGGTGGGCATGGTTGCCCCCTTCAGTTGCGCGAAGTCGGCGTCAGACATGGCAGCCGGCTTGGGAGCGTCCAGGCCCTTCTGCGCGTAGCCGGCCACTGCGTCCAGCGCGGTGGCCTTGGCCGTCGCGTCGGTCAGCTTGTCGGCATCGAGACGCCGGTAGTAGACCTCAAACGTAAGCGCGCGCAGATTGCCGGGCTCCACCGCCAGCAGGCGGTCGGCAGCGTTCAGCGTCGCCGCTTCGTCCCCGGTCTGGCTGTCGGCGAAGAGGATCTGGTTCAGCACCTCGTTCTTCACCGCCGAGTTCGGGTACGCCTTCAGGTAGGCCTCAAAAGCCGCCGCCTGTGCAGCCGGCGTCGTCTGCGTCTTGGCGTTGTTGTAGGCCGCATACTCGTCGGCCGACATCTGCACCTGTCCGGCGGCGGGCTGTTGCGCAACCGTGGGCGACGCTAGTGTCACTGCGCCGGCCACCGCCAGCAACGAAGCAAGTACGACCTTATTCATAATGGAAAGCTCCTCGAACTGATGCGTTGGACTCGCTACTAGGTTAGCGCACTTTTCACGCGAAAATTGCCCGTCCGCCCCCAGCGGGGATGATTGCGGGGTTGATGCGGATTATAGGAATCATGTTGCCCCGGCGCAAGCTCCCTGAAATGCATCGCCCCGGCCGGGCCGGAAGGCTCAGCCAATTTGCGCCTCTTTGGCCTCCAAGGCATTCAGTACGCGCTTATCCACAACATCTTCGCCCAGCGTGTTGATTCGCTCCTCTCAGCCGCTTACGATTCGACCTAGCGGTGCTTCTCTTTCGCCGCCAACGCGCTTCCAGGTTGAGGTTCCTCCCCCTTGCTCAAGTTGAAAAAAATTCAGATGCTCGGCTTCAAGTCCTTTTGCGACCGCACCGAGGTACAGCTCAGCGGCACCGGACTGGCCGCGGTCGTCGGCCCCAACGGCTGCGGTAAATCCAACATCGCCGACGCCATTACCTGGGTGCTCGGCGAGCAGTCTGCCAAGAGCCTGCGCGGCATCAAGATGGAGGACGTCATCTTTGCCGGAACCCGCGACCGCAAGCCGCTGGGCATGGCCGAGGTCTCGCTCACCCTCGTCGACCCCGACGTCTACGACGGCAACACCCTCGCCGCCGGCGAGTCCGAGATCATCGGCGACGGCGACCACACCGTCACCTCGATTGACTCCGCCAGCGACTGGGACGAGTCCGCCCTGCGTGCTGATGCCGCGCAGGAGACCGAGGAGGCCGTTGCCGAGGCCCAGCCCGGCACCACCTATGAGGCCGAGGCCCCCACAAAAAAATCTCCCGAAGCCTCCGAGGCCAGCACAGAAAATAATGGCTCCGCAGCCGGCAATGTCGTCCTGAAGATCCGCCGCCGCAAGTTCGGCCGCTCCCCGGTCCGCGCAGGCGAGCTCACCGTCACCCGCCGCCTCTTCCGCTCCGGCGACTCCGAATACCTGCTCAACGGCAAGATCTGCCGCCTGCGCGACATCCAGGACATCTTCATGGGCACCGGCCTGGGCGGCGAGACCTACGCCA
>Ga0302319_10019534_pt1 | contig 12305 bp, 9 predicted proteins | sample Bog_T0_2_FD_203319 | JGI IMG/M metagenome (GOLD analysis project Ga0302319, IMG submission 203319) | Peat permafrost microbial communities from Stordalen Mire near Abisko, Sweden - Bog_T0_2 | ecosystem: Environmental > Terrestrial > Soil > Wetlands > Peat | place: Sweden: Abisko, Stordalen Mire... | reverse complement strand
TTTGCCTGCACGCCACCGGGCAGGGAAGCGTCATAATATTAAGGAAGATACTTTATGTTCAACCGGAATAGGCGCCAGGGCTTCTCGCTCATCGAATTGCTGATCGTCATTGCGATCATCCTGATCATCATCACGATTGCGTTGCCGAAGTTGAACCGGGCGCGCATGTATACGCAGGAGACCGCTGCCATTGCGGCCGTGAAAGCCATCCATACGGCCCAGGTGCAGTATTATTCGCAATTTAACAGGTACGCCACTTCGCTGGCGGAGTTAGGCCCCCCGGCGAGCGGGCAAGCTAACGCTTCCGCGGCGGATATGATCGGCAACGATCTGGCGAACGGCCTCAAGCAGGGTTACAAGTTCACCGTTACCGGCGCGCAGGGTGGATACACCGTGCTGGCGGTTCCGGAAACCTACAACACCAGTGGCAGCCGTACTTTCTTTTCCGACCAGAGCATGGTGATTCACGAGCATTACGGCCCGGAACCGGCCACGGCGCAAGACCCCGAAATGAAATAGGCCCCCTCTCGATTCGCCGCGTTTGCCGGCGGGTGTTGGCTGGGCATGCATGGCAATTCGCTATAATTGAGCCAGCAGCAGCCACGCCGGCCAGTCCGGAATTCGCCAGGTAGCGGACCACCACACCTCGCGTGGCATCGTAAGATTTTGCAAACTCTATACATGAGCATCACATTCTCGCGAGGAGTCTCGTTCTACGATGGATGAAGTGTCTGACCCTACGATCTCTGCGCCCCCACCGGAAGGCGTCACCCGCCGCCGCTTCTACATCGGAGCCATCTACGGGCTGAGCGCTACCATCGCCGCGGCTCTGGGCTTGCCCGCGGCCATCTACCTCCTCTTTCCACCGCGCGCGCGCAAGAGCGACCAGTGGATCGAAGTAGGCGACGTCACCCGGCTGACGGCCAATTCGCCGACCGAGATGACCTTTCGCCGCAACCGCGTGGATGGCTGGAAAATCAATAGCGAAAAGGCAACGGCCTGGGTAGTCAAACAGGCCGACAATTCGGTAGTTGCGTTCGGCCCCCAGTGTACCCACTTGGGCTGTGCGTACCACTGGGATGAAGAAAAGACCGAATTCCTGTGCCCGTGCCACAACTCCCTGTTCTCGATCGAGGGTAAGGTGCTGGCCGGTCCCGCGCCGCGTCCGCTCGACCGGTACGAGTCCAAGGTTGAGGGAAACAAGCTGCTTTTGGGCCGCCTGATGAAACCGGAGCAAAATTCGTGAGGCGGCACTGGAACAGCATGAGCGAGTGGCTCGACCACCGCACCGGCGTGCAGACCGCCGTCCGCCAGTTTCTCTATGAGGATATCCCGGCCTCCAGCGGATGGCGCCAGGTGTTCGGCAGCGTGGCCGTGTTCCTGTTTCTGGTGCAGGCGTTCACCGGCTCGCTGCTGGCCTTCAATTACGCGCCCACTCCCGGGGATGCCTACAACAGCCTGCGCTATATTCTCACGGAACTAACGGGTGGACGGCTGATTCGCGGGTTGCATCACTGGGGCGCCAGCATGATGATCGTGGTGGTGGTGCTTCATATGGTCCAGGTCTTCCTGTATGGGGCTTACAAGAAGCCGCGCGAAGCCACCTGGATGGTGGGCGTGGTGCTGATGCTGCTCACCCTGGCTTACGGGCTCACCGGGTATCTGCTTCCCTGGGACAACCGCGCGTATTGGGGGACCGTGGTCACCACGCAGATCGCCGGGCAAGCGCCGATCATCGGGCCGTACCTGACGCGCCTGCTGGGTGGCGGCGGGGCTGTCGGGGTGGTAACCTTCGCCCGCTTTTACGGAATGCACGTTCTGCTGCTCCCGCCGGCGACCGTCCTGCTGATTGCAATCCACGTCTACCTGGTGCGCAAGCACGGCGTGGCGCCGTCGCCGGGCGACGAACTATTGCCCAAGAAACAGTTTTTTCCGGTGCAGGTGTTCAAAGATACGGTGGCAATTTTCGTAGCCTTTGCGATCCTCTTTACCCTGGCGCTGATGGTGAGGGTGCCGCTGGAACAACTGGCGGATCCTACCGACACTTCATACATTCCGCGGCCGGAATGGTATTTCCTGTTCCTGTTCCAGACCTTGAAACTGTTTCCCGGGCCGCTGGAGATTGTGGGCAGCGTGGTGCTGCCCTCGCTGGCGATTCTCGCCCTGATATTGGTTCCGTTTCTGGACCGCGGCCGGATGGTGAAAGTGACCAGGCGGACCTTCGCCATCGGGGTGGTGGTGCTGGCGGCGATCGGGTGGGGCGGCCTGACGGCCACCGCCATCGCGACCACGCCCAAACCCCAACCGCTGGCCGAGATCGACTATTCGGCCCCCACGGACTGGATGCAACTCTCCCCGGCGGAAATGGCCGGGGTGGCGTATTTCCGCCAGGAGCATTGCATCAGTTGTCATGCCGTGGGCGACGATGGCGCCAAAGTGGGGCCCGATCTGACGCAAGCGTCCATCCATAAGGACGCCACCTGGATGATTCAACATTTCAAGCGGCCTTCGGCGATGCGTCCCGGCAGTTCCATGCCGCCGATCCAGCTCAGCGATGCGCAGTTGAACTCGCTGGCCTTGTTTCTCCTGAAATTGAATCCCAACAATGCTACGGCACTGGGCAATGCGCCCGATTTTGCGACCGCGGGAGCGTTAGTCTATCAGGCCAACCACTGCTCCGCCTGCCACCTGGTAAACGGCGTGGGGATGAGCGTGGGGCCGCCGCTCAACGGGCTGGCGCAGCGGCGCAGCCGCAGTTGGGTGGAAGAGCATTTCGCCAAGCCGGAGGAGCTTTCTCCGGACACCATCATGCCGCCCTACAAACTGGCGCCCAAGGATCTGGATGATCTGACGACGTACTTGTTGGCGCTGCCGGAGCGCGGCGGCGGCCAGTAGGCCTGTCAACGGGTTCGGCAGGGCCCAGGCAGCCTCAGAACGCATCCGCCGAGTGGATGCCCTCCGACTGCAGCACCGTAGCCATCTTTTTCAAAGCGGTTTTGTGGATCTGGGAGACACGGCTTTCGTTGACGCCCATCAGTTCGCCGATCTCTTTCATGGTCAATTCGTCGCTGTAGTAAAGGAAGACTACCTTCTGGTACCGTTTGGGAAGTTTTCCAATGGCCCTTGCCAAGGTAACCTGCAGTTGGCGGTGCCCGCACATGCGATCCGGCTGCAACTCCGGGGTGGCGGGGAACTCCATGGCGCGGTCGAAATCCGGATCGGAGTGGCCGGTCGCCGAGATCGTACCGATGGTGCGCAATTCCATCTGCATGCGGCGCCAGCGGTCCGGGCTGAGACCCATTTCTTCGGCTACTTCGCCCTCTAGCGGAGTGCGGCCAAATTTGGCTGCCAGCGCATGGCTGACGGACTCCACTTGTTTCTGGCGTTTCCGCAGGTCGCGCGAAGCCCAATCGAGTTGCCGCAGACTGTCCAGAATCGCGCCCTTAATGCGGTGCTTGGAGTAGGCATGAAAGGCCACGTTCTTGGCCGCATCGTACTTGGCGACGGCATCGAACAGGCCCAGTACGCCGGCATGAATCAGATCGTCCAGATCCACATGCACGGGCAGATTCTCATGGACGCGAATGGCGATCGCCTTGACCAGCGGCAGGTGTTCGAGCACAATCCGGTCGCGCACCTCCTGGGAGATTCTCGGTTTCCGCTGTACAGACGCACTAAGAGCCGGCATCGTCGTTCCATCCTTTTTCTGGGTTCGTTGAGGATCTCGGGTTATTTTCCCGACAGCCTTAGGAGTGCAAGCTTAGTGCCGCGGAAATAAGGATATAAGGGTATTGTTTTCTGTATTTACGGCCGATGGGAGGCGTTCCGAATTGAACCGTGTTTCAGAATGAAACGTGTCGCGGTTCAAATCGGGCAAATGCTCTTAGAAGACCTTGCGAAAAGTCAGGTTGACACGGGCCGCGCCGGTGAGCGCATGCTGCCCATCCTTGAGGGGCGCCACGCCGTGATACACGAAGCGTGCCGGGCCACCCCACACCACCACATCGCCGCTCTCCAGACGCATACGCCGTACGGGATCGCCGCGGCGTTTACCGCCCCACAGGAATACCGCCGGCAGTCCCAGGGAGACGGAGACGATCGGCGACCAGGCGTCCTTTTCGTCGCGGTCCTGATGCAAACCGAGTTTGGCGCCGGCAGTATAGCGATTGATCAGGCAGGCGTCCGGGTCGTACTGGTCGAAGCCTCCCGCGGCGGCGGAGCGCGCTGCCACGTCGCGGAACGCCGCCGGCATGGCGGGCCAGGGCGCGCCCGAATCGGGATCGTTGGCATCGTAGCGGTATCCGCCGCGGTCGGAGACCCAGCCCACGCGGCCGCAGTTGGTCATGGCCACCGACATGGTGTAGCCTCCGGGCGTCACCAGGTAGCGGAACGGCGCGGCCTGCGCGATTCGCGCCGCCTCGTCCGCCAGTGCCTCGGCTTCCGCCAGAACGAAGCCGCGCAGCAGCACGGCGCCTTCCTCGAGTTGCTCGTGGGAAGGCGGCGCGGGGTCGTGGCCGAACAAAGGAGTCAAACTGCACCGATCATAGCCCATGAGCCGGCGGAAATGCGACCATAATCCGAGGAGAGATTTATCGTGGCGATCAAGAAACTTCTCATGCTGGTAGGCGATTACGTGGAAGATTACGAAGCGATGGTTCCTTTTCAGGCGCTCCGCATGGTGGGGCATGAGGTGGATGCCGTCTGCCCCGGCAAACGCAGCGGCGATGCGGTGCGGACCGCCATCCACGATTTTGAAGGCGACCAGACCTATAGCGAAAAACGCGGTCACAATTTCGCGTTGAACGCGACCTTCGACGAAGTTCGGGCGGAAGATTACGATGCCCTCGTGATCCCCGGCGGCCGCGCGCCGGAATACCTGCGGCTCAACCCGCGAGTGCTGGAAATCGTGCGCCATTTCGCGGATTCGGGCAAGCCCATCGCCGCCATCTGTCACGCGGCGCAGTTGCTGGCCGCTGCCGGTGTGCTCGCAGGCAAGTCATGCAGTTGCTACCCGGCGGTGGGGCCCGATGTCACGGCGGCCGGCGGCAAGTATGCAGCGCTGGCCATGGATCAGGCGCTCACCGATGGAATGCTGGTCACCGCCCCGGCGTGGCCCGCCCACCCGGCCTGGCTGGCTCAGTTTCTCAAAGTGCTGGGAACGCGCATCGAGCCGTAGCCTCAGTTCTCGCTCGGCGTCCGCTTCACCTTGTCGATCACCATCATGGGTATGGGGTGCTTCTGCTGCTCGATCTTGAGCCCGAGTTGCTTATCGACGGCTTCGAAAATCGTGAGCTCGTTGACTGGCAGGGAGGCTTGCGAAGGGTCCCCGCCCTTGGTGGCGCCGTTCTGCAGTTGGGCCTTGGGGGTCCAATACAGCTCGAAATCGTAGGCGCCTTTGATGCCGGTCAAGTCGAGCAGCGGAGGTGTTATGTATGCTCCCGCGGCGGGCGGTACCCTCTCGGCGAATTGCGCCATGGTGGTGTTCTGACACGTGAAAGTTCTCCCTTTCACGGTGCCCTGAGTGGTGCAGTCGGATCGCGCCGAGCCGTCCGATTCCTTGAGCTTCGGTTTCTTACCCGCCTCCAGCACATAGACCAGCATGGGCTGATCCTCGGTGTGGGTGACCAGTTTAAAGCGCTGAACAATCAGGTTCTTGAGCATGACCCGCAGGGCGTCGAACGGTACCGTGGCGCCGGCCTTGGCAATCACATCGAAACGATCCTCGTCCATCCATTTCGGCGCCGACGCGATTCTCTCGGCGGTCGTGTCATAGGCCAGAGTGATCAGCCCTTTTAAGGTCGCGCCCATGAACTCCACGCGGCCGTTCTGAATGTTCGGCCGCCCCAGGGGGCCTGGCGGGCCGGCTGGCGCCGCCTGACCCGCGGGCGGGGCCGTGGGCTTGGCCGGGCGCACTTCCGCCACATCGAATTCCGTGGGGAAGGTGGGAATCTTCGCGGTGACGCCGGCCGCATTCGGCGTGGGCGTCTCGTTGACACTCTCCACTACGATCACGGGCAACGGCCGCTTTCCCGCCTCCAGGTGCAAACCCAGTTTTTCCACGCCATCGAAAGCCCCGAAGGGTTTCGGTCCCTCGGGGTTCGCCTTGGCTTGCCGGTACGGAGCCATGCCCATCCAATCGAGTTGGAAGTCATAAACTCCCGTCAGCCCGGTCTCATCCACCACCGGGTGGTCCACGAAGTTCTTGGCCGCTACGTGGAGCCTTTCGGCCAGGTACGCCATGGTGCAGGACTCGAACTTCCGGTGGTTGTTGATGCTGGGGTCGCCCTGCCCCTGGGATTCCTTCGGTGGCCCGGGGTTCGCCGCCGGCTGCAGTTTCGGTCCGCTCTTGCCTACGGTCAGCACATAGACCGGCATGTCCTTCTTTTCCTCGCGGGCCACCAGTTTGAAGCGGTCCGCCAACAGGGCTTTGAGCATCGCCTGCAGGGTCGGTTCCATGGCTTCCATCGATAACGAAGTGGGGGGCGCCTTGGCAATGACATCGAACTTGTCGGTGTTCAGCCAGCTCGGGCCGCCCACGACCACCTCGGGCTCGACGTCGTAGGCAGCGGTAATCAACTCCAACATGGTGAAGCCGCGAACCTCAACCCGGCCACCCGGCATGAATCCGCCGGTTTGCTGGGCGCCGGGGGCACTCACGTGGACATCCGCCACTTCAAAAACCGGGTTTGTTGTGGGTTGGCCGAGCAGCACGCCCGGCAGAAGGACCATCAGGCCGACACTTGGGAACGCTCGCAACATAGAAGCCTCCAGAACCGGATGAGTAAGTGGACCCCGAAATCCCCGACCATCATATCCGGTCCCGGGTGTAGAGCGCACCTGTGATTTACGGGCACAAGTGTGCGTACTTGGCGGGCGCGCCTGTACCTTAATAAGTGGACGAAAGCACCGTGCGGCACTGCGCCGCCAACTTACTCTGTTCCGCGGAGACTTCCCGGCGCGGCGGGTCCTTCGGATTTGTGGGGCGGACCCCCTGGTCCGCGGCCGACCCCCCGGTCGGCCTGCTGGCGATTGCAGACGCCTGATTCTTCGAGAGAAGAGCGGGTCCAGGGGGACCTGGCCCAGAGGGCACCCCGACCAGGGGGTCCGCCCAACGAATTATGCAGATACACGCCATTGGAAAACTAAGTGTCATTGGGCTAAAGCCTGCCCCACAATTTGTAACACAGTAATGCTAGCGCCCTCCGCGTTGTAATTCCGCCAGAGCCGCGGCCATCTTACCAGCGAACTCGGGCTCGGCAAATCGCCGCGCGTGCGCCTGCAACTCCGTCGGGCGGATCTCCGGCTCCAGTATTTCGAAGCGCTGGAGCGCTTCGGCCAAGCCTTCGGGCGACGCATCGTCATAGAAAACTCCGCCGCCGGGGGGAACCGTTTCCAGCGCTCCGCCGCGGCCCAGGGCGATCACTGGCTTGCCGCTCGCCAGCGCTTCCACCGGCGCGATGCCGAAGTCTTCCTCCCCAGGCAGGAGCAGAGCGCGCGAGCGGGAATACAAATCGCGCAGATCGGCGTCGGAGACGCGCCCCATAATCTCGACGTTCGGCGCCGCCATCTTTTGCAGCCGGCGCAGCTCCGGGCCGCTACCCGCGATCTTCAGCCGCCGCCCGGTTCCGGCGAATAGCCGCACCGCTACATCTACCTGTTTATAAGGAACCAGCTCGGAGACAATCAGGAAATAGTCGTCCGCCGGCTTCCAGTGGAAATTCTCGACGTCCACCGGCGGATGCACCACCTCGGAGTCCCGCCGATAGGTTTTCCAGATGCGTCGGCGCACGTTTTCGCTATTGGCGAGGAAGCGGTCCACCCGCGCGGCGCCGGCGAAATCCCACAGGCGCAGATAGCTGCTCAGCGGCGTCATGGCCGCGCGTTTCCAGCGCGACCGCGTCCACTCGTTGCGATACGCGGGGTACAGATCCCACAGGTACCGCATGGGGGTGTGGCAATAGCAGAGGTGGCGTGTGTGGGAAGAGGTGATCACTCCTTTGGCCGGCCCCGATTCGCTGCTCACCACCAGATCGTAGCCCCGCAGGTCAAAGCTTTCCAGCGCCAGGGGCATCAGCGGCAGCAGCGACCGGTGCCAGCGGCGCAGCGGGTTGAGGAAAGAGGTGGTGATGCGGTGGCGGCGGACCTCCGCGCTCAGCGTCTCAGGGTCGCAGAACAGCGTGAAGATGTCGGCATCGGGCAGCAGGCGGCAGATGGCATCCAGCACCTTCTCACCGCCGCGCTGGTTGAGCAACCAGTAGTGCACAATTGCCGCACGCATCCTCACCAGCTTACAGGCCGCCGGGCAGCCCAGAGAGCGGCCCGCGCCTAGTTTTACGCCTGTAAAGCTAATGCTCGTGTTATCAGTGTCTTGTGGGCTTGGGCAAAGTCTTGGAGACCGTACCGCGCGATCCGCTCCTTTATCGCCTCGATCTTCCCCTCGGCGGGTCGTTCTTTCCGCTCGGCTTTCGCGTGGATATCGCCACCAATTCGCGCGACGTGCTGGAAGCCGCCGCCGCTGGCTGGAGCGGGTACGCCCCCGCATATCCTTACCCGCCCGTCGAACTCCGCATTGTGGTGCAATCCGCGGGGGACCTGGCGCCCGAGCCCGTGTTCCGCGTCCAGCGGCAACTGTTTTCGATTGTCGCCGACCGCGACAACTTCGCCTGCTACGAATCGGGCGGCCTCTTCGGCTGCTGTTTCGTGAGCCAGAAGACCGCGGCCGATCACGCCTGGTTCCGTTTCTATTTCCTGGAAACCATGGCCTACATGCTGCTGGCGCAGCGCTGGGTGATGCCGGTACACGCCGCCTGCGTGGCGCGCGGCGAGAGCGGTTTCCTGTTGTGCGGCTTATCCGGCGCGGGCAAGAGCACCCTGGCATGGGCCTGCGCGCGCGCCGGTTGGACCTACGTCACCGACGATGGCGCGTGGCTGCTGACGGAAAGCGAAGAGCGCACCGCGCTGGGCCACTGCCGCTCCATCCGCTTCCGCGAGGATGGGCGGCGTCTCTTTCCCGAACTCGAGGAATACACAACCCGCGCCCGGCCCAACGGGAAAATCTCCATCGAGGTTCCTCTCGACGCCTTTCCCGGCATTCCGACCGCGTCGCGCTGCCGCGTGGATGCGGTGATCCTTTTGGATCGCCGGGCGGGAGTTCCCGGCGCCCGGCCCATTCCCGCGGCGGAAGCCATCGAACACCTGCTCCGCGACATGCCATGGTACGGCGATGAGGTTCGCGCCCGCTATGAGACAACCTCGCGGCGGCTGTTGGCAGTGCCGGCCTACCGGCTGACTTACCAGAATCTGGACGAAGCGGTAACCCTTCTATCACAACTATGAAACTCGGATTCCTTTTGTTCTTCTGCGCCGGAGCGGCGCAGGCTCAAGTAGCCTCCTCGAGCCTTGCCGGCACGGTGCGCGACCAGTCTTCCGCCGTGGTGGCGGGCGCCGTGGTCGCGGCTTCGCTCGACGACACGGGCTTTGTGCGGTCCACCACTACCGACGGGCATGGCGATTATGTTTTCGATCAATTGACGCCTGGAGCCTACACGGTTACCGCCGTGAAACCAGGCTTCCGCGAATACCAGGCCTCCGGAGTTGCCATCGAGCTGGCCCAGGGCGCTCGCCACGACATCCGGCTCACTCTGGGAACCGCTCAGGACCGGCTCACCGTCACCGCCTCCGTCTCTCCCGTGGATACCGATAGCGCTTCCGCCGGTTACTTGCTCGACAACTCCAAGATCGCCGATCTTCCCCTGGCCTCGCGGAACGTGGTGTCGCTGGTCACGCTCGGCCCCGGCGCCATCCCGCGCCAGCTCAGCGGCTTCCTCCACGACGTGAACAACGACGTGCAGGAAGGCAGCCGCGGCTCCGTGGCGCTCAACGCGCCCGTCAACGGCAGCCGTTCCACCATGAATTCGTTCCTGTTGGACGGAGCTTACGACACCGATCGCAATACCTTTGCGATTGCCGTCTATCCGCCTATGGATTCCGTGGAAGAGTTCCGCATGCAGTCTTCGCTGGCGAAGGCCGAGTTTCCCGAATCGGGCGGCGGCGTGATCGACGTGGTCACCAAATCCGGAACGCGCCAGTTCCATGGCAGCGGTTTCGAGTATTTCGGAAACGAGGCCACCGACGCGCGCAATTTCTTCCAGAGCCCCACACTGCCGCGCGCGATTTTCCGCCAGAACCAGTTCGGCGCTTCGCTCGGCGGCCCCGTTCCAGCGCTCAAGAACACCTTTTTTTACGGTATTTATGAAGGTTTCCGGCAGAAACAGGGCGGGTCCACCTCCGCGCAAGTCCCGAACCCGGCGACGCGCACCGGCAATTTCAGCGGCGACGGCTCCTTGATCTACGATCCCCTCAGCTTGAACGCCGCGGGCACGCGGTCGCCATTTCCCCAGGACCTGATTCCGGCAAACCGAATCGACAAGATCGCCACTCAGTATCTGAATACCTACGAACCGTTGCCCAATAGCAACGGCGCCGGCGGCAACTATCTGGATACTACGCCGAACGTCACCAACACCGATAGCGCATCCGGACGGATCGACCATCAGTTTGCCAATCACAGCGTGCTGAATGGACGCTATACCTTCAATGGCGAAGGCAATCTGGTGGCCGGCTCGTTTCCGCTGCTACCGCTCTCGGAGCAGGTGCGCGCGCAGCAGGCCACGGTGGCGTACATCGCAACCGGCAGCTCCTGGATCAACGAGGCGCGCGGCGCTTTCACCCGCCTGCGCCTCTTCGACGTCCCCGAGACGGCATTCAAGACCAACGTGGAACAGCAACTCGGCCTGGCCGATCCGCCTACCGATCCGTTCTACTACGGCCTGCCCTATTTCAACGCCACCGACTATTCCATGGTCACGGATTCGCCCACGCTGCCGCAGGTGCAGCGCGACAATCTCTTTCAGCTTTCCGACGGCTTGTCGCTGGTGCGCGGCCGCCATACCTTCAAGTTCGGCGGCGATTGGATTCACTCGCAACTGAACTATCTGCAAAGCAACAACGCCCGCGGAACGTATGTTTATAGCGGCGTGTTCACCAGTGTGGATGGCCTGGGCACCAATTCGGGAGATCCCTTCGCGGACTTCCTCCTCGGCTACCCGCAGGACACCAATCGCACCACCGGTTCCGGCCAGGCCTACATGCGGCAGAACGTCTACGGCGCCTATGCGCAGGACGATTGGCGCGTCAGTTCCCGGCTTACGCTCAACCTGGGAGTGCGCTACAGCTACGCTTCGCCTTACAGCGAAGCTCGCGACAACTTCCTGAACCTGGACTACTCCTCGCTGCCAAACCCGCCCACACTGGTTCGCGTTAAGTCCGGCACGCTGCCCCAGCGCCTCAATTTCGCGCCTCGCCTGGGCCTGGCCTGGCAGCTTCCCAAGTTGCCGCTCCCCGGCGGGCTTACGGTGTTTCGTGCAGGCTATGGAATTTTCTACAGTCCGGAAATCGCCGTGGAGAGTTACGATCTGCTGCTCAACGGCCTCTCCAACATCGATAATGAGACGCAAGGCAATCAGCTCCCGGTGCTCACCACGCAAAACGGATTCGCCAAGACAGCCGTCAGCGGCTTTCCCAGCTATTTCGGAGTCGATCCCAACGTCCCCACGCCGTGCGTGCAACAGTGGACCGCCAGTCTGCAGCATGAACTTCCCAAGCGGGTGCTTCTGGAACTGGCCTATGTCGGGTCCAAAGGTACGCATCTGGGGCGCTATCGCCAGTACAATACGCCGGCGCACACGGAACTCGGGGAGAATCTGCCGCCGCGCCCAGGCGATCTCCAGTCGCTGCGCACCTTCCCCTCGCTCGGCCCCATCGTCCAACGGCAGCATATTGCCAATTCGTCCTACGAATCGTTGCAGTTGAAAGTGGAGAAGAGCCTTTCCAGCCGCGTCTCCGTGCTGGCCAGCTTCGTTTGGGCCAAATCGCTGGACGATGCGGATGGCGTCATTCCGGGACTCTACGATAGCGTCGGCGCGCAGGACGAAGGCAACCTGCGGCTGGAGCGCGGCCTCTCCTTCTTCAACGTGGGCCGCCGAATCAGCGGAGGGTACGTCTGGCGGCTGCCCGAATCGGGAATCGCCGGTCCGCTGCTGCGCCGGTGGCAGGTCTCCGGCACGGTCACCTTGCAGGATGGCACGCCGGAGAATGTCTACTACTTCGCGGTGGATTACGCCAACTCCGGCACGCCCAATCGCCCCAACATCGTGCTCGGACAAAGCATCGCCCTGCCGCGCAGCCAGCGCACCATCGAACACTTCTTCAACACCGCGGCCTTCAGCGCGCCCGCGCCTTATACT
>Ga0302319_10019532_pt1 | contig 12306 bp, 9 predicted proteins | sample Bog_T0_2_FD_203319 | JGI IMG/M metagenome (GOLD analysis project Ga0302319, IMG submission 203319) | Peat permafrost microbial communities from Stordalen Mire near Abisko, Sweden - Bog_T0_2 | ecosystem: Environmental > Terrestrial > Soil > Wetlands > Peat | place: Sweden: Abisko, Stordalen Mire... | reverse complement strand
AATCAACCGCTCAACGCCTGCTCCAGGTGAATCCCAGTAACCTGACAGCGCTGGTTGTGCTCACTTATCTGGATCACGCAAAAGCTCAGGAGAATGGGACGGATGCCGCCGCTGCGTTGCAGGAAGCCGGACAGTTTGGCGCCCGCTGCCTGCAGGCGATTCAGACTGCTCCCAAGCCCGATGGCAACACCGACGAGCAGTGGGATGCGACAAAGAAATCTTTCCGTGTGATTTGCCAGGGTGCAGTCGGCCACGCTGCTTTGCAGGCTAAGGATTACCCGACCGCGCAGCAGAATTTGAAGGAAGTGGTGGCCGCGCAGCCGACCGATGTGAACAGCATTTACCAACTGGCGCTGGCGTATCTCTCGCCGAAGCCGCCGGTGGTAGATGGCTTGTTCTGGATCGCTAAGGCCGCCAATGGTTATCCGCAGCTTCTGCCCTACGCGAAGAATCAGTACGCCCGCTACCACGGAGGACCGGAAGGGTTCGATGAGCTGCTGGCAACAGCAAAGACCTCACCAACTCTTCCCGCCGGATTCACCGTTGCGCCGGCTCCTTCGCCAGCCGATCAGGCTGCCGATATGTTGAAGAAAAGCACTCCCGACAAGCTCTCCTTCGCTGAATGGCAGTTTATTTTGACCAGCGGCAACAAGGAAGCGGGCGACCAGGTGTGGACCGCGATCAAGGGCAAGCCGGTGCGTCTGGTTGCGTCAGTTGTGGAAGGCGCACGTGATTCCCTGAAGCTTGCCGGCAGCGTCGATGATATCGAAGCGAAGAAAGCCGACATTACCCTGACATTGAAGGAACCGCTGGCTGCAGCGCGCATTCCGAAAGCTGGTACGCAGCTTACGATTCAGGGAGTACCCAGCGAGTACACTGCCCAGGGCGATGCCTTCAATCTCACCTTCACCGACGGTGAGGTTCTGAGCGGATTGCCGGAAGCTGCGAAGAAACCCTCCGCAGGCGCGCACTCTCACAAAACACAGTAGGCGACGAAAGCTTGCTGAAGAAGGACGGCCTCGCGCCGTCCTTCTTGTTTTGTGACGCAACCCGCGATGCCGCCGCAATAGAAACGGGCCGCACTGGGCAGCCCGTCGGAAATGAAAAATGCTGGAAGTCTAACGTGCTACCTTCTTCTCCATCAATGGAGCCTTTTCGCTCTTGGGCGGACGCTTGGTGCCGGCGCGTACGGCGCGCACGTCCAATTCCAGCTCGGTAATTGTCCGGCTGAGCGTGTTGCGATGCATCTCTAATTGTCTGGCGGCTTTACATTGATTGCCATTGTTCTGCTCAAGTACGGTCAGTATGAATCGTTTTCTGAATTCTCGAACTGCCTCTGAATAGAGTATTCCGCTCTGACACATCTGCGAGACAAGAGCCTCAAGTTGGTCCTTCACCGAGGGCCTCTCTTTCTTCTTTGTGCTATGCGATCCAGTGTTTCAGTTTCGGGCTGAACCGGAGTTTGCCATTCAGCCAGTAATCCACGCCTGCGCGAATACATCGCCTTCGCGAGGAGCCCTCTATCTGCCATTCGAGTGAACTTTTGGCAGAGCATTCAAGCCTTCACGGAACTTCTGTTTCAAGTCACCCGGTCCGGCGTAAACCGCCGCCCGTCCTGCCACCAGAAAATATTGCGCAAAACTGGAATCTGCCAAGGCGCTTGAAGATGGCAAGAAGCTAGCCATTGCCATTACCAGCACCATGATGATCAGCGTACCTCGCAACAACCCAAAAGCACCGCCAAGCAACCGGTCCATCGCGCGCAAACCCACGCTATGAGCCGCCCACCTTACGATTCGGCCTGCTGCTCCGGCCAGAATCATCACGCCAATAAAAATCAGAAGAAACCCGGCACCAGATGCAAACGCCTCATTCTTTACGTACGGCGAGAGATAGCCGGCAACCGGTCGGTATCCCCAGGCTGCCAGAAGGTATCCGAAAACTGCGCCCCCAAACGAGAACAACTCAAACACAAACCCTTGCGCGGCTGCATGAATGACGGAGAGCAGAAGCACCCCGGCAATCAGCCAATCCAGGCGGTTCATCGGCTAACCACGCGGCAGTTCCTGCCCGGTAAGGCGACGGTAGGCCTCCACGTATTTCGCGCTTGTATTCTGCTGCACCAGTTCCGGCAAAGCCGGAGCGGGCGGTTTCTTTTCCCAGTGAATCTCTTCCAGGTAGTCGCGCACGTACTGCTTGTCATAGCTCAGTTGCGCTTTGCCCGGGGAATAACTATCGGCAGGCCAGAAGCGTGAGGAGTCAGGAGTCAGAACTTCGTCTGCCAGCACAACTCCGTTTGCCGTCTGTCCAAACTCAAACTTGGTATCTGCGATGATGATGCCCTTGGTCAACGCATAGTCGGCAGCTTTATTGTAGATGCCGAGACTCAGCTTCCGGAGGCTCTCACTGTCGACGGTGCCAACGTGCTTCACCATCTCCTCGAACGAAATATTTTCGTCATGCCCGCTTGCTGCCTTGGTTGAGGGAGTAAAGATTGGCTCCGGCAACTTCTCGCTTTCGCGCATTCCCTTGGGCAATTGGATGCCGCAAACCGCGCCGGTCTTCTGGTATTCCTTCCAGCCGGAACCGGAGAGATAGCCGCGCACGACGCACTCAACCGGATACATATTGGCTCGGATCACCAGCATCGACCGGCCGCGCAATTCCGCAGCGTATTTCTTCAATGGCTCAGGATACTGATCGACGTCGGCTGTCACCAGGTGGTTGGGGACGACGTCTTTCAGGAAGTTGAACCAGAAGAGAGAAAGTTGCGTCAGTACACGTCCCTTTTCGGGGATACCCGAGGCTAGGACGTAATCGAACGCAGAGATCCGGTCCGTGGCGACGAACAAAAGTCGTTCGCTATCCACACGGTACACGTCGCGCACCTTTCCGCTGGCATGAAGTTCCAGGTCAGCGAAGTCGGTCCGAAGAAGAATGGGGGTGCTTGGTTTCGTAGTCACGGGTTCGTTCGAAGTGTTCGAAGAACGATTCTAAACAGTGGGTTAATTTTGTCAACGCAGGCTCGTAAAACTTCTCAAGCTAGGGAGATGCCGATCCGGAAGAATCATCGAAGCCGGCGAAAAACAGTCGCAGATGCCTAGAAATAAGGGGTTTATCGCCAACCTCAGCCGCCATATGTCGCCAAATCCAAACGGGTTGAGCCACTGATTTTTCCAATCACAATTCAGTCAAGCAAGCAACACTGAATTGCAATACTTAGGCCATGTCCGGAAGGCGCTATACGGTGACGAGCGATGTTGTACCTTCTCGCGGTTACCCACAGGAGTTCCCGTGACTCGGTATCGTGCTGAAAAAGGCACTCGCCCGTCCTGCTCGAGTGCCCCGATTCTAAGCCGAGGCCGCCTGCGGTTGTTCGTGCTCAGAGGCAAAGCGCACGCTGACAATGCGTGAAACGCCGGGCTCCTGCATGGTCACACCGTACATCACCGGAGCCATGCTCATGGTTTTCTTGTGGTGGGTGATGATGATGAACTGAGTTTCAATGCTCATCTCGCGCATCAACTCCCCGAAGCGCGCAATGTTTGCATCGTCCAACGGCGCGTCCACCTCATCGAGAATGCAGAACGGGGCGGGCGCAAATTGGAAGATGCCGACGAGCAGTGACAGCGCAGTCATCGCTTTTTCACCACCGGAGAGCAGCAGCACGTTCTGCATCTTCTTGCCCGGAGGCGACGCCACAATATCAATGCCGCTTTCGGTCGAGTTCTCTTCGTCGGTTAGCTTCATCCACGCTTCACCGCCGCCGAAAAGCTTTTTGAATGTTCGCGTGAAATTCGCGTTGATGATCTCAAAAGCCTCGTTGAACTTGCCGCGCGAAATCTCTTCAATTTCCTTGATCGTGCTTTGAGTGTTCTCGATTGCCTCCAGCAGGTCTTTGCGCTGGGTTTCCAGGAACTCGTGGCGCTGCGCCGTTTCCTTGTACTCTTCGAGCGCCATCATGTTGACCGGACCCATACCTTCCAGACGGGCGCGCATCTCGCGATAGCTGGCTTCGGTCGCCACCAATTCATCGCCGCCCTGATGCGCAAGAGTTTCATCGGCGAGAAGTTCTTCGCGGCTTTGACTCAGCTCCTGGACGCAGGTTTCAACCAGATGCCCGATATCGCTGCCAGCCTTCGCGGCCTGCGCGCTAAGGTCACCGCGACGGTCACGAACCTGGTCCAGGACTTCGCGTGCGGCTTTCAGCTCCAACTCAATTCCCGTCAGGCGCGCCCGGATCTGTTCACTTTCCAGCGCCAGTTCCTGCTCGCGTGCCTGCGCCTGCGCGTGTTCGCTCTGCCACTGCACAAGTCTGGAAGCCAGCTGTTCGTTCTCCTGCTCGCGTTGAGCCTTTTCGGCGGCTGCGCCCTCTAACTGCGAACGCAGCGAATTTACCCGCTGATTCACCTCTGCGACCATGGACTGGATTCGCGCCAGCGATGCGGCGGCAGCGCGACGGCGCTCCTCCAGTCCAGCGACGCGGGCCATGACTTCGCTCGCGGCTTGCGCGGCGGTGTCACGGGCCAGGCGTAACTCTGCGACGTGCTCCTGTGCCGCGCTCATCTCGGTCTCCAGTTGCAGCCGCTTTGCTTCCTGCTCTTCGAGTTCCTGCTGCCGCTCTGCGATGAACGCCTCGCGACTCTGGCGCTCGCCGGCGACGCGCTGCAACTCGCGCTCATAACCGGTGATGCGGTCGCGTACTCGCAACATTTCGCCTTCAAGCTGACGCAGGCTGTGCCCGCTAGTCATCACCTTCTGGTCGGAGTCGCGGCGCTGGCCCTCAAGCTGATCCAGCAGCGCGGTCAGCCCCTGTATATCGCTGCCGAGAGCTGCGACCGATTGCTCGCTGGCCGCCAGTGCGCGTGCCAGCTCTTCAATCTGGTGCTGCACCTCGCGCAGATCACGCTTCATCTGCAGAGGCCCTTCGGCAAGTTTCTTGCCGCCGGTCACGGTCACGTTGTGAAAGCACTCGCCTGAGAGCGCCAGATAGAACGCGTCAGGATTTTCCAGGGCGAGTGCGCGCCCAGTTTCTGCATCCGGCACAATGTATCCGTTACCGAGCTTTGGCAGAATTACTTCGAGAGATGTGCCAAAATTCTCTGGTACACGGATGCAATCTTTTAGCGGAATGACTCGATCCTGGCGCAGGTGTGTGCGCATGGTTTCGTCAAAGACGAAGCTGAACTTCGCCTGCGAATCATCAGGATGCACGAGGAATGTCGCGCGGCCTTCCACGTCGCTGCGCAGAAGATTCAGTCCGGCGTTGGCCGCGTCCCATGACTTGACGACAAGGAAGTTCAGCTCGTCGCGCAGGAACTCGTCCACCACCCCTTCATACTTGTCTTCCACTTCAATGAAGTCCGCCAGCACACCTGCCGGTGCGTTGCCTCCTGTGAGCTGTCCTGAGCGCAGCAGCTTGCGCACTGACTCCGTTGAGAATCCGTGCTCTTTGATCACCGCCTCCAGCGAGGCGCGCTTGCCCTGCAATTTCGCGGACTCCGAGCGCATGGCATCCAACTGCTTCTTGGCTTCGATTTCGGCGGCGCGTTTTTCTGCAATCTGCGCGCGCGCTTCGGCCAGGCGAGCCGCAATGGAACGCGACAGCTCCGTGGCGGACTCGAACTCCAGACTGATCTGGCCGCGCTGTCCGCCGAAGGACTCCACTTGCTGGTTTGCGGAATTCAACTCTTGCTGCAGACGTTCGGCCTCACGCTGAAGGGCAGCGATGCGCTCTTCGGTCTGCGTGATGCGATTGCGCACGCCTGAGGCTGCGTTCATCGCGTCAAGCACCTGGCGGCGATGCTGCTCCTGGCTCTGCTCCACTTCTCTCAGGCGTTGCGCGGCTTGTTGCGACTCCGCTTGGCGCTGATTGTGCTCGTGTTGCGCGCTGGCCACGTCGGCTGCGGCGCTCTCCAAGACCTGCTGGTTCGTCTGCAATTCATCTTGCAGGCGATGCAACTGAGTGCTGGCGCTATTCGCCTCGGCCTCCGCGGCGGCAGCGCGTGCGGTAAGTTCAGCGCAACGTTCTTCGTTGTTGCGGCGGCGCGCAGTGGCGCGCTCCATCTCAAGATGCACCTGGTTCAGGCGCTCGCGTGTCTGCTTCGATTCATTGTCGACGGCATAGCCGTGCTGAGTGCGCTCGGCGTGCTCGGCATCAAGCGCCTGCACGGTCTCAGTACGGGAGTGCAACTCTCCAGAGAGTTGAGTCAGTTCGGCCTCGAGTTCGCGGGTCTGCGCCTCAAGTTCGGTAAAGCGGCTGGCCAGCACCGTGCGCAGCTGCTCGCGCATCTCGTCGCGCAGTTTGGCGTAGCGCTCGGCTTTCGCGGCCTGGCGCTTCAGTGAATTCATCTGCCGCGTGACTTCGTCGAAGATGTCATTGATGCGCGCCAGGTTCTGCTTCGCATCGGCAAGCCGGGCTTCGGCAAGACGTTTGCGCGTCTTGAACTTCGTGATCCCCGCGGCCTCTTCGATGATGTTGCGGCGGTCGGTCGGCTTGGAGCTGAGAATCTGACCGATGCGGCCCTGCTCGATCAACGCATAGGACTCCGGTCCGAGACCGGTGCCCATGAAGATGTCTTGAATGTCACGCAGACGGCAAAGTTTGCCGTTGAGCAGATATTCGCTTTCACCACTGCGGAACAGGCGGCGCGTGACCGCAATCTCGCCTTTCTTAAACGTCGTCTTGAATTTGCGTCGGCGAATTTTGAGAACTACCTGCGGGCCGCCTACCGTCGCATAGCCACCTTGGTCCCCGGAAGCTAAAGCTTCCGGAGACACAGAGGAAGCCCCATCGCTAGCGGAATGCGACGGGGAAGCCTCCTGGAGAGCTGCGGGAGCAGCGCCAGGAGTGGCGGCGGAAAGATCGTTGCCGGCTGCGGTGGCCGCCGTTACTTCAATCTCATCAGTCTGGCCGGGACGCACCTCTTCGGTGTACTCCTCAACCTCATGCTCGCGCTGTGAACGCAGCAAAGCCTCGTCCCAATCCTGATCCGGCATGTCGTCACGGATTTCGATTACAGGCGTGTCGAGTTTGCCTTCGTACACCTGCGGGTCAACAAGGTGCAGCGTGACCTCGGCCATGCCGGTGGGTTTGCGCTCGCGCGTTCCGGCAAAAATCACGTCGGTCATGTGCGCGCCGCGCAGGCTCTTGGCACTCTGCTCGCCCAGCACCCAACTGATCGCGTCAGAGATGTTCGACTTGCCGCAACCATTCGGTCCGACAATGGCCGCGATACCGTCACCGGGGAACTTCAACTCGGTGCGATCGCAGAACGATTTGAAGCCAAGAATCTGAAGCTTCTTCAGTTTCAGCAACTGTGTACTCCTTGCGCCGGACGCCAATCGTCGCGGCTTCGATTCTCGCGCTCGCCGCCGGGCCACAAGATGCGGCCTACGAAAAATCGACGGTCTGCAGTTCGAATGAGGGTCGGCTCCGTGAGACCGTACATCTCTCTCTCGGAAATCCATCGAGCCCCGGCTGGAGGCTGCCCTTGTACGCCCTTGTCAGGCGCTGCGCGAGTGGTGGCTGGTACCCGGAAATTCCGGGCCCTCCCGAGTCCTTTCGGCGGGGAGGTCCGCCTCGCAAGTTGTTGCCACTCTACCGAGCGTCCGAAGGGAGAGTCAAGAGACAAAACCCCATTTGTTGTGGTCTCCTGTGCAAAACCCCAATAGGATGCACCGCCTATGCAGCAAGTGCAGTGAATACGGCCCAGAATGCACAATAAATCATGCAATCTGCGCGGACGCAAACCGATGCAAATGCACATCAAACGTGTCAAGGGGAAACGGCGGAAAACGCAGCAGAGCCTCTTGAGCTTAGAGGACTGGATGGCACAACGCAAGAAGCTGGATGCAAGCAAAAGGCCCAGCTCCTCGCTGGGCCGTGCGTCCTCGGTCTACTCTCCAAGAATAGAGAGGAAGCGGACCACCGACTCGATTCCCTTGTAGAAGTTTGGAATATGGAATTTCTCGTTGGGCGCGTGAATGTTGTCATCAGGAAGTCCGAGGCCCATCATCACCGAGGGAATGTTCAGATCGATGTTGAACTGTCCGACGATGGGGATCGAGCCACCGGAGCGTATGTACACCGTCTCCTGATGAAACACCTCGTGCAGGGCTTTGTTCGCGGCCTTGATGTAATCGTTATCCGTGCTGACCACTACGGCCTTGCCCTTCGAGTGAACCTTGATGCTGAGCTGAATACCCTTGGGCGTAATCGAGTTTACGTAGCGCGTGAACTTTTCGAGGATGTCATCGGGATCCTGGTTCGGAACCATGCGCATGGAAATCTTCGCGGAGGCCTTTGCTGGGATCACGGTCTTTGCTCCCGCTCCGGTAAATCCTCCGGGCATGCCGTGAACCTCAAGCGTGGGCCGTGCCCAGGTGCGGTAGAGCACGGAGTAATCTTTCTCGCCGGTCAGCACAGTTGAGCCAACCTCAGTCTTGCGGTAATGCTCTTCGTCAAAAGGAAGCGATTTCCACGCCTTCAGTTCGTCGTCTGTCGGCGAAGCCCATTGATCGTAGAAGCCGGGGATCAGGATGTGTCCGTCTTTGTCTTTCAGCTTGCTGATGATCGCGCAGAGTGCGAATAGCGGATTCGGTGCGGCTCCGCCGTAGACTCCGGAGTGCAGATCGGTGGCGGCGCCGCGGGCTTCGATTTCAGTGTAGACCAGGCCGCGTAAACCAACGCACAGCGTCGGAAGATTCGGCGCGAACAATTCCGTGTCGCAGATCAGAGCGACATCTGATTTCAAGCGGTCGCCATGTTCATGCACAAATTTCTCAACTGCCTCGCCGCCAACCTCTTCTTCTCCTTCAAAGAGAACGCGGACGTTGACAGGCAGTTTGCCATCGGCAGCCATCAGCGACTCGAGAGCTTTGATCTGCATCCAGAGCTGGCCCTTATCGTCCACCGCGCCGCGCGCGTATAGATTCTGGTTGCGCTCGGTGGGCTCAAAGGGAGGCGAAATCCACTCGTCCAAAGGCTCGGCTGGCTGCACGTCGTAATGCGCATAAATCAGCACGGTAGGTTTTCCCGCAGCGTGCAGCCAGTCTCCGTACACCAGCGGATGTCCCTCGGTCTGGATGGTTTCGACGTGCTCGATTTTGATGCGCTTCAACTCAGCGGCTACAAATCCGGCGGCTTTGTCGATGTCTCCCTTGTGCTCTGGAAGAGTGCTGACGCTGGGAATGCGGAGCAGCTCTTTCAGTTCATCAAGAAAGCGATTTTCGTTTGCTTTTGCAAATGAGATTGCAGTTGATGCCATGGCGGAGAAGTCCTTTCTGAGTGGCAAGAGAAGATGCTTCCAGGCAGACTGGAGAGTATAGCATCGGCCCCGGCCCAAAGGCAGAGGCAGCGTTCTGCGCTGCTGACTAAAAGCGGCGCGGTGAGAAGCGGTCAAGCGAAAGCGGAGCTTTTCCTTCGAGAATGAGCGAACACATCACCTCTGCAGTGACTGGCGTGAGCAGAATTCCGTCACGATAGTGTCCGGTTGCGGCAAAGTATCCGCTCGTGTGAGTTTCTCCGAGCAGAGGAAGGTTGTCAGGAGTTCCAGGGCGTAGTCCGGTCCAAGCCTCGGCGATCTTTGCCTCGGCGAATTGCGGAATGAGGCGGGCTGCTGAATCCTGCAATCGCTTTACGCGATAACTGTTGAGAGATTTATCAAAGCCCGCAGGCTCTACCGTGCTGCCCACTACGTAGCGTCCGTTGCTGCGCGGGATAATGTAGCACCAGCGCGAACGCAGGACATGCCGCAGGATGCGTTGCTCTTCGCGTGCTTCGGGTGCCATGGCCAACTCTTCTGGAAACGCCAGTGCCACCATGTGTCCCTTGACAGGCATGGTCGGCAATTTTTCTCCAGCAATTTGTGAGGCCCATGCTCCTGCGCAATTTACAACCCGCGGCGCGGAATGCGAAGCGCGATCCGTGGCGACACCTACGGTATGCCCGTGCTCGGAAATAATCTTGACGACGCTCTCGCCGCTTGCGATGTCAATGCCGCTCTGGCGTACGGCGAGCAGCAGGGCGGAAACCAGGTCGCGTGGATCAATGGCGCGCTCCTGCATGGTGTAGGCAGGGTCGGGAGGCAAGGTCAGCTTGGGTTCGAGACGAAGAACCTCATCGGCGGAGATAGCGCGTATGCCATCTGATTGCGGAATGGCATGTTCCTCAAAGGCGATGACGCCGGCGTCGCGCAAATCAATTGGCCGCTGCGTTTCAGCGACCAACTCGCTAACAAATGTCGGATAGAGTTTTGCGCTACGGTGGGCAAGTTCGAGCAGTTCAGCGGGTAGCACCGGATCAAGATCTGCGATCATGCCGCCGCCGGCGTGGGATGCTTCCTGTCCCGGTTCGCGCTTCTCGATCAACAATACGTTCGCGGAACTTCGGGAGAGCTGCCAGGCAAGCGCAAGACCAATGATCCCGCCGCCAATTACGATCACATCATATTGTTTCTGCACTGAACCATTGTAAACAGTGAGTGCCAAGTGTAAACAGAGCGCGACCGACTAGCCGCAGGAATTCTAGCGCGCGCGCATGGTACGCGCAGCGCCGCCAATCAGAAGTCCAAAGCCGATGAGAGACAGAAGAGGTAAGGGGCTATTAGAGATGGAAAAACTCAGATCGCCGTTGGAAACCAGCTCCGGAGGTATTGGCGCAGCCGGTTCAACCGCGGTGTCGGCTGGGGAGGAATTTCTTATTGCTCCGCGAGAACCGTTCTTTTGTGCGGGCGGCACACTGGAAGACACCTTGAATTGCACGGTCGCAGCGCCACCCTGAATGGGGAGGTTGTTGGCATCCACCAACGTCACGCGAACCGTATGCACTCCGGGCTGCAAATCGCTAAAAGTATAGGCGGTCTCAGAGGTATTGATCGGATCGGCCCCGTCGAGTTGCACCAGAAACTCAGGTTCGTCGCTGAGCGCGGGGCGCACCAGTTCGTAATGAACCTCGGCATAATCCTGATCCAGCGTCTGTCCCGCCACCGGCGTAAGGATGCGAATCGCAGCCGATTGGGGATGCGGATTGACTACGGTTGTTGCTTGCGGATTACCATCCTGTGCGGCGCGCGTGTGGCCATGCGAGATGCCTACTGCCGCTGCAAAGAACGTAAACAAGATCAACCGTCGAATGAACTTCATGTACTCTCCAAGTGTCAGCGGCGCGTCCATTTACTGCGCGGACTTCTTCGGAAGAGGTGCGCCGCTGCCTCTCCGTGGGCTGTGCTTCAGGGCTGTTGCCGAAGCGGTGATCTCAGTCCCTCGCCCAGAGGAACCTGCGACTAAAGCCGTTTGAATGGCTAAGAAATCAGCACTACTGTTCTATGTTGATGCACGACAACGGCCAAACAACTCACGTCAGAGTAGATGCACTCAAGTTTCTTTTTCCTTACTACTACGGCACGGGATGGAACTAAGGTGTTGATTGACACCTGACAGCAGCACTGGAACAATCGATGAAGTTGATTTTTCAACCGGAGTTCCCGACATGCCCGAGATCGTAGAAGTGCAGCAACAGGAGAAGCGAAGTGGCACGGTCCTGGTGGCTGGAGCGGTGGTGGTTATCATATTGTTCGCAGTCGCGCTGTACTTGATTTTCGATCTTCGGGGCCGAGTACATTCGCTGGAAGCGGGTCTTGAAAAGCAGAGCGCAGAAACAAAAGTGATCGAAGACAAGCTGCACCTGACGAATAAAAACATTGAAGCGGGCATGGAAGCGCTGGGCTCCAAGGTTGGAATGACGGAAGAAGAACTTGCGAAACGCACGGGCGAGTTGAAAGCGCAGCAGGAGCGCTCAGCCGCTAGATTAGCGGCTGAACAGCAGGCCACCAACAAGCAGGTTGCAAGCGTGAACTCAGAAGTGAGCGGCGTGAAGAACGATCTTGGCGGCGCGAGAAGCGACATTGCAAGCACGCGCAGCGACCTGGCCGCGACCAAGGCAAAGCTTGAGAGCGCGATTGGCGATTTGAACGTTCATAGCGGGTTGATTGCGAAAAATCATGACGAGTTGGAGTATTTGAAACACAAGGGCGACCGCAATTATTTTGAGTTCACGCTGAACAAGAAAAAGCGGGTTCCGATTTCAACGATCAGCCTGGAGCTGAAGAAGACGGATCCGAAGAAGTCACGCTTTACACTCAATGTTTATGCGGATGATCACACCATCGAGAAAAAAGACCGCACGCTGGGCGAACCGCTTCAGTTGATTACGGGACGCGACAAACAGCTCTACGAAGTGGTGATATTTACGGTGGGCAAGGAAAGCATTTCCGGATATCTTTCGACGCCGAAATAAGAGAAATG
>Ga0302319_10019528_pt1 | contig 12308 bp, 12 predicted proteins | sample Bog_T0_2_FD_203319 | JGI IMG/M metagenome (GOLD analysis project Ga0302319, IMG submission 203319) | Peat permafrost microbial communities from Stordalen Mire near Abisko, Sweden - Bog_T0_2 | ecosystem: Environmental > Terrestrial > Soil > Wetlands > Peat | place: Sweden: Abisko, Stordalen Mire... | reverse complement strand
ACGATGCCGATTGTCGCAACGAGGACCAGGACACCGATGACTTGGAAAGGCAGATTGTAGCTGGTAAACAAGGTCAAGCCGACATGGTGGACATCATCCATCTGGCTTAAATTTCCGGCAATCGGCGGGAAAGGTTTGTCAGCATCAGGAAAGCGATGAAGCACCTTGATCAATAATGCGGCAAATCCGAGCGTAACGAATACGCCGCCCACCAACGCGATCGGATTCCAACTGCGGCGCTCTTCCGCTTTCAGATCGAGAAGCATGATGATGAACAAAAACAAAACCATGACAGCGCCGGCATAAACCAGCACCTGGATCACTCCGATGAAATAGGCATCCAGTGAAACGAACAACACGGCGAGGCCGAGGAACGACACTACAAGGCTCAGGGCGCTGGCCACAGGGTTGTGATGCAGCACGACCAGGGCACCGAAGCCAAGCATCAAAATCGAAAATAACCAGAACAGGATGGGAGACATGGATTATTTAACCGGCTATTTTTTTTCGTTCCATTTGAAAACCAGGCCGTCCATCACGCCGCCCAGTTCGTAGAGTTTCTTTTTGTCGTGGACCATTTCAGCCCTGCTTGTGCCTACGATTGCATAGTCTTTGCGCAGGAAGATTGCCTGCTCGGGGCAGACTTCTTCGCAAAGGCCGCAATAGATGCAGCGGACCATGTCGATTTCGAATTCCTTCGGGAATTTTTCCACTTTTGCGAACTTGCTCTCGGCGGGTAATTCGCCGGGCTTGATCGTGATCGCCCGCGGCGGACAGATGAATTCGCAGAGCTGGCAGGCGACGCAACGTTCACGATCATGCTCGTCTTTTACCAGAGTCGGGGCTCCCCGGTAGTGTTCAGGCAGATGGGTGTCCCATTTTTCCTCGGGATATTGCATCGCGATATGGGTTTGACCGCGCAGCATCTTTCTCAGGTGATTGATGGTGATCAACAACCCCGAGATGATCGACGGAAGATAGATTTTTTCCGCGAAGGTGAGCTTTGGACGTGGAACGGTGTAAGCCATGTTAGTTCGGGAATATAGCAAGTATGCCTGCAGTGATGAAAATGTTCACGAGCGCAATTTCGAAAAACCAAATCCAGCCGAGGCGCATAAGCTGATCGTAGCGGAAACGGGGGAGCGTCCACCGGACCCAGATGAAAACAAACAGGAGAGCCGCAACTTTGCCAAAGAAGACTGCAATATTAACAAGTCCCCAGACCCAGCCCTGCGATCCATCGGGTACGCCCGGAAAATGCCAGCCGCCGAGGAACAGCACAACAATCAGGGAAGACCCCGTGATCATTGCGGCGTATTCCCCGAGAAAGAAAAGCGCGAACTTCATTGACGAATATTCCGTGTGATAGCCGGCGACGAGTTCAGTTTCAGCTTCCGGCAAATCGAAGGGGAGGCGGTTGGTTTCCGCAAAAATGGAAATTGTGAAGACAACGAATGATATAATCGTCCATGGCCAAAGAATGAGTTGATGAACCAGTTCCGACCATGTCGAATGGAAAAATGCGGTGAACGGAAAGAGCAGCCAGCCGTGTCGAATCTGGTATTGAATGATCTCAGAGAGATTAAGTTTTCCGATTATGAGGAAGATCGGGACGACAGAGAGACCGAGTGCAAGCTCGTAGGAAATCATTTGCGAACTGGAACGCACACTTCCAAGGAAAGGATATTTGGAATTTGAAGACCACCCGGCAATTACGATGCCGTATACGCCAAGTGAAGCAATTGCGAAGACGAACAGCACTCCGATGTTCACATTGGCAATGACCATGGGAACACCGAAAAACGTACTTCCGAAGGGGATCACGGCAAGAGTCAAGATAGCGGGCACCATTGCAAGGCATGGCGCGAGCCAGTAATAGAATTTGTTTACATGTGCGGGCGTGAGATCCTCCTTGAGGATGAATTTTACAGCGTCCGCAACCGGTTGGCCGAGGCCGCCAAGAGGGAGCACCAGATCTTTTTTAAAACCCAATAGAGAAATGGGCATGTTTACGCGGTTCGGCCCGATGCGGTCCTGGATAAGCGCACTCACGCGCCGTTCGGCGTAGACGGTGTAGGAAACCATCGGAAGCACGATGAGAAAGATAATTCCCAACGTCTTCGCGAGCGAAGTCAGAATCAAAAACCAGTCTAGTGAAAGGATGGCGTCCATTGCTTATGCTTTCGGCAGGTCCAGTTGCACACCCAAATCCCCGATCTTGCTCAGGCCCAATCCTGCAAAGAGAGGCATCGATGCCGCCATCTGCTTAAAGACATCTTCGATTGTGCTGATGCCGTTTCCGCCGGATACGGCATGGATCAGGTCGGTCAGGATTTCCCAGTCATCGCGGGCTTCGCCAGGAGGATTGGTCGCGCGGTTCAGGCGTTGAAGCAGGCCCTTGGCATTGATCATCGATCCGCGTTTCTCCGCAAAACCGGCGCTTGGAAGCACGATGCTTGCGTTTTTACTCGTAACGTCGTTCAGGATGTTCATGACGATCAAGGTCGGCAGTTTCTGCAGCTCTTCGGGAGTCAGACCGAGCGATGTAATGTCCTCCCCAAGAACTATGAGCGCCTTTAGCCTCCCGTTTCTGACCTGCCGCGCGATCTCGTTGAGGTCCGAGCCCGGGATAGGGCCGCTGATTTTCAACAACGCTGCAGTAGTAGAGTTAGGATTGCGATCCGCATTCAACAATAAGTCGTCTGCTTCTCCGGAACGTGGAAGAATATCCCTCAGATGCGTACCCACTGTTGTGACCAGTTGCTTGGAAAGCCAGAGTTCCTCATTTGTCATCCGGGCCGAGACGATCACCGCAATCTCCGGACCCTGAAGCGCCTTCAATTCCGCGCCGGCCCTGTCAATTGCTTCCTTCCAAGTTACAGGTTCCAAGCCATCCTGGCCGCGCAACATCGGCTTGGTGAGCCGGTCAGCACTATCGAGGGTATGAATATTGAGCCGCCCGTAGTCGCACATCCAGACGCCGTTCACATCATTGTTTTCCCTCGGAGTCTGGCGGTAAACCTTGTTTTCACGACTGGCAATGACTGTGTTGCAACCGGTGGCGCAACTCGTGCAAAAACTTTTGGTCTCTTTCAGAAACCAGACACGCATTTTGAAGCGGAAGTCGGTTGATGTCAGCGCGCCAACCGGGCAGATATCCACGGTATTTAGAGAATAATTGCTGTCGAGCTTTTTGCCGGGATGCACAGCGATAGTGCTATGGCTTCCGCGATCGATGAACCCGAGGACATCGTCATCGGCGACTTCTTTCATGAAACGGATGCAGCGCGAGCAAAGCACGCAGCGCTCCGCGTCCAGCGTGACACGTGGCCCGAGTTCCACATTTTTCGGCTTCTTGACCTTATGCTCGAGAAAACGGGACTCCGCATTGCCGTATTCCACGGAAAATTCCTGCAAGCGGCATTCGCCTGCCTGATCGCAGATAGGGCAATCGAGAGGATGGTTGATGAGCAGGAACTCCATCACGCCCTTGCGGCAATCCTTCACCATCGGCGAATCGGTGCGCACAGCCATTCCCTCGGCGACATCCTGCGCGCAGGAAATCTGCGGACGCGGAATCCATGCGATTTCAGGCCGCCCATCCGCACCGGTGACCGGCTTGCGATCAGGCCCCATTTTCGGCATGCCCATTTCGATCAGGCACATGCGGCAATTGCCAGGCGAACTAAGCTTCGGATGATAACAATAGCGGGGGACGAAACTTCCAGCCTGTCCGCAAGCCTCGATCAGGCGCGTCCCTTTTGGAAATTGCTTCCATTCGCCATTGATCTGGACATTGACCATCTGAACTGGTGTTGCGGTTTCTGTACTCATTGAAAATTGGTTGCTCGATCTTTATTTCTGCGCATCGCCTTATTGCTTGGTCGCTGCCTCTTCGATGAGGACTTCGGGCAGATACTCAGGTGGAGTGGGCGGGGGGAGCGGCTTGTTTGCGTGGGCGGTGAATTCGTCGCGAAACTTGGCGACGAAACTCTGCGTGGGCCATGAGCAGGCTTCGCCAAAGGCGCAAATCGTCTTGCCTGCAATGTTGTCGGCCACGTTTTTCAAGACATCCGGGTCGCGCTGCACTCCGCCGCCAGCCAGCATGCGATCAGTAATCTTTTTCATCCACAGCGAACCTTCCCGGCATGGCGTGCATTGGCCGCAACTTTCGTGGGCGTAAAATTCGTTGATGTTGTTGAGCGTCCAGAGCATGTCGCGCGAATCATCCAGCACGATCACACCGCCGGAGCCGGCCATGGACCCCACCGCAGCCAGGGAATCGAAATCCATGACGATATCTTCAATGCCGATCTCTTTGTCGGTCATCGAGCCATCCGGTTGCTTGGCTTTGATTTTGTAAGTCTCGCCTGCGCGAAGCACCTTTGCCGAACTGCCGCCTGGAATGACCGCTTTCAGCTTGCGCCCCGACTTGAGGCCGCCGCATAGGTCGTTGATCAATTCACCCATCGTCAGTGAGCCGACCGCCAACTCAAAATACCCCGGCTTTTGCACGTCGCCACTCACGCACAGGATGCGTGTCCCTGTATTGTTCGGACGGCCAATCTTGGCGTATTCCGCGCCGCCCATGCGGACGATGTGCTTCACATGGCACAGCGTCTCGACATTGTTGACGATCGTCGGGCACTGATAAAGCCCGAGCACAGCAGGGAAGTAAGGGGGCTTAATGCGTGGATAGGCACGCTTGCCCTCCAGAGATTCGATCAGCCCGGTCTCTTCGCCGCAAATATAGGCTCCAGCACCGCGATGCACGTAAATATCGAGGTCAAATCCGCTGCCGAGTATGTTTTTTCCCAGGAAATTCTTCGTGCGCGCCTCGGCAAGTGCCTTCTCCAGGATCTCCGCTCCCTCCGGAAATTCTCCGCGGATATAGATATAGGCAAGATTGGCCTGCACTGCAAAACAGGAAATGATCATTCCTTCGATAAGCTGGTGGGGATCCTGGTGAATTATATAACGGTCCTTGAACGTTCCAGGCTCGGATTCATCGGCATTACAGATGAGATATGTGGGCTTCGGTCCGCCATATTTAATAAAACCCCATTTCACGCCGCACGGAAAACCCGCCCCGCCCCGACCACGCAAACCAGAGGTCTTCACCTCATTAACGATGTCAGCAGGCTTCGATCCGAGAGCTTTTTTCAGGTCCTCATAGCCGCCATCCTTCAGGTAACAGCCAATATCGTTAGTCCATTTTTCGCGATCGATGTTTTTAAATACAAGGCGTGTCTCACGAGGATGTACAGGGCGCTTTTTTATCTTAACAGCGTCCGACGAGGTAACGCTAAGCAATTCCCTTTCAGTACCTTTTAATACATTTTCCTTAAAATTATCATTAATCATGGCGACCGGTGCGCTGCCGCAACTGGCGAGACACTCGACAAATTCCACGGAATACTCACCATCCGCGCTGACCGCTACCGGATTGGCGTGGCCGCTACCGTTGTGATCATGGGCATGAAGATCGATACCGCCTGCTTTGGCGATAGCTTCCTTCAGTTCATAACTGCCTGCCATCGCGCATGAAAGAGTCCGGCACACACGCACATGTTTTTTGCCAGCCGGTTCCCTCCGGAACATGGGATAAAACGTGACCAGCTCGTAAACATTGATTGGCTGCAATTCCAGTTTGGCCGCGATCCAATCAATGGCGTCATCCGAGATGAACCCAAAATTTTCCTGAAATAAATGCAGCAGCGGCAGCGAGGCGCTTCGCTTTGAAACGGGGTAATGCGTGATCACCTCGTTTATCTTTGTTTCCAGATCAATGGGAATTTGCATTACAGGTTTATTTTCCAAAATTTCCTTTTATGCCACCGCTGGCAAGCCTGTCGCCAATGAAAGTCAATTCCACGGTATTGCCATCCTGCTCATAGACATAGCGCGTCACCGGCACCGTCTTGACTTCCGGGGATTTGAGTTCGGGCGGCGTCTCCGTGCGCGTTGGCAATCCGAGGATGGATTCCACTTCCTTGGAATTCATCTCGGGCTTCACCTGGTCGAGATTTGCATTGCTGATGTGCCTGCTGCAACCTTCCAGGCCGAGCAGGAACACAAGCGATAAAAGAGAAACGGTGGTGCGCTTCATAATCACCGGTCTGATTCTCCCATTACAAAATCCAGGCTGCCGAGGATCGAGACCACGTCGCTCATCATATGACCGGGCAGAATCGCCGGCAGAATGCTCAGATTCACGAACGAGGGCGAGCGGATTTTCAGCCGGTGCGGCGTGCCTCCACCTTTTGAATGAATGAAAAATCCCAGCTCACCCTTCGGGTTCTCTGCCCCGAAATACACCTCGCCCGGAGGCGCATCGATGCCTTCCGTATGAACGATGAAATGGTGGATGAGCTCCTCCATTTTGGTGAGCACTGCACGTTTCGCAGGAGGGAAATTTTTAGGGTCGTCCACATTGATCGGACCGCTTGGAAGCTTGTCGATGATCTGGTTCAGGATGCGCACGCTCTGCCGCATTTCTTCGATACGCACGAGATACCGGTCGTAGCAATCACCCACCGAGCCGAGCGGCACGTCGAAATCGTAATTTTGGTAATCGAGATACGGATGTTTCTTCCGCAAGTCGTGGTCGATTCCGGAGCCTCTCAAGTTCGGGCCGGAGAGGGCGTAATCCACCGCCTGTTCCTTTGTAATCACGCCGATGTTCTTCGTCCGGTCCACGAAAATACGGTTGCGTGAAATGAGATTTTCCACCTCGTTTATCACGGGGATGACTCCCTCCAGAAATGTCTTCAGCCCCGCCAGAAACCCATCCGGCAGATCCCGGGTCTGGCCGCCGATTCGCGTATAGCTCGTGGTGAACCGCGCGCCGGTGAGCAGTTCGCAAAGATTGTAGACTTTTTCCCGCTCGGCAAATGTGTAGAGAAACACGGTCATCGCCCCGGTATCCATTGCGAAGGTGCCGACCCCGAGCAAATGCGAGGAAATGCGCGCCAGCTCGCAACACAGCGCACGTATCGCCCTCCCGCGGGGAGGGAGTTCCCAGCCCATCAGCTTTTCCACGGCTAGCGCGTATGCCACGTTGTTTGCCAGGGGCGCCAGGTAATCGAGCCTGTCCGTGTAGGGAACGAACTGGTTATACTGCATGTTCTCGGCGATTTTTTCGTCGCCGCGATGCAGGTAACCCACCTCCGGCGTCGCCTTCGAAATAACCTCGCCATCGAGCTCCAGGATCAATCGCAATACGCCGTGCGTGGCGGGGTGCGATGGCCCCATGTTCAGGATCAGTTTCTCCCCGAGGATTTCGTCCGAAGTCGCGCCCATTTGCTCCAGGTTCTTTGCAGCCCTGGCGAGCGTGTCTGGTGATTCAATTTCCTGGATTGTTCGAGCCATTGCGAGATTTGCGGAATGCGGTTGCAACTTAATTGCGTCTCATATTTTGACGCAAGAGTTATTTGTGAAAAATTTCACAAGCTGCCATTCGTCGCGCATTTCATCAAAAGAGTTGCCGCTGCTTGCGCAAATGTCTTCGTGCTCCGGTCGATTTACTGCTCGTTTTCGTCATTGGTATTATGTGATTGATACATCCGGTCACAACGATTAATAAACAGCATCCGCTTTGCTTTAATGAACTTCACCACAAGCCGACTTACTCTCTCTTCCGCATCCGCATTTGTCCTGCTGGCCTGCTTCGCCGCATCGGTTCCTGCCAAGGCCGGTTCGGCTGGTCCCGCGCCCACAGCCACTGCCGCCCCCATGAAGCATGCGAGCGAATTGATCAACAAGCAGGATCCTCCGAAAGTGGTGCCCCGCCTGATGGATACTGCCACGCCCGACAATACGCATGTCCTCGTCTCGCTCTCCAAGCAGCGCGCTTACCTGCTCGTCGGCGATGAGATCGCCCTCGACACCCCCATCTCATCCGGCAAAAGAGCGGGCATGACGCCAAACGGCAACTTCACGGTCCTTGAAAAAGATCCGAACCATTTCTCCAGCATCTTCGGCAGTTTCGTGGATAACGGCGGTCGCACCGTTCGCGGAGGAGTGAGCCTCAAGATTGATTCGGCCCCGAGCGGCACCCATTACGTCGGCGCCCCCATGAAATGGTTCATGCGATTGACTCAGGATGGCGTAGGAATGCACGTTGGCATCCTGCCGGGATATCCCGCCTCGCATGGTTGCGTGCGGTTGCCGGCGGACATCGCGCCTTTGATCTATGCAAAGGTCAAAGTCGGCACACCGGTCGAGATCGACCCGTGATTTAGCCTCTTTCAAGCCAGCCGCTTCCGCAGCAGGTCCAGGGCCGTTTGCGTCACGAGCCATTTGAAATTTTCGCGATCAGTGGGGAATCGATGTTTCTCCACCAGCGTTTCCGCATTCTTCGCGGCAAACGCGATGTATACCGTCCCCACCGGCTTTTCCTCCGTGCCGCCTCCCGGCCCGGCAATACCCGTGGTGGATAGGGCGTAGTCGGTGCCGGCCAGCCTTCTTGCATTTTCGGCCATGGCTTTCGCCACCTCCTTGCTTACCGCGCCATGTGCCTTGATCACGTCCGGATCAATTCCCAGCGCGCGCGCCTTGGCTTCATTGGCGTAGGTGATGAAACCTTCCACAAATACCTCCGATGCTCCCGACACGTTTGTGATGCGGTTTGCCAGGAAACCGCCGGTGCAGGATTCCGCCACCGCCACGGTTTCTCCGCGTTGGATCAACCCGGTCACCACGACTTGCTCGAGCGAGCGGCTGTCCTGCGAGACAATGCAATCCTTCAAATGCGCCAGTATGATCGTCTCGGCGCGTTCCACCACGTCTCTCGATCCGATCACTCTCACATCCACTTCCCCGGGACGCGCGCAATATCCGAGCTCGATCCCTTCGATCGCGAGCAGTTGCTCGCCGACCAGCGCCTCGACATTCGATTCGCCGATTCCCACTGCACGGTAGCTTCTGCACTCCGGCACCTCGCCGGCGGGTATCAATGTTTTCAGGATGGGCACGACCACTTCGTTGAACATCGGTTTTAGTTCGCGCGGCGGCCCAGGCAGCAGGAAGATATGGATCGTGCGCCCCTCTTTGGAATGCACCAGGTAAAGCCCGGGCGCCGTCCCGTTCGTATTTTGCAATACGACAGCGCCCTCGGGCACCTGCGCCTGTCGTTTCACACGCTCCGTCAGCTTGATCGCCCTGCTCGCAAACCGCTCTGCGATTGCCTGGAGCACCGCCGCATCCTCAGCCAGTTTCAATCCGAGCAATTCAGCCGTGATCTCTCTCGTGACGTCGTCGGTGGTCGGTCCGAGCCCGCCGGTCACGAGGATCACCTCCGCCCGGTCAAAGGATTCCAGCAACGCATCGCGGATCGCGCTGCCATCCGGCACCGTCACCTGTCTCCCGATCCGCAGGCCCAGCGGAAAAAGTTCCTGCGCGAGGAATGCGAGGTGGGTATTGACGATGTTGCCGAGCAGAAGTTCTGTCCCGGTGTTGATGACTTCGACTCTCATTCAGCTCCGGTCCAGTCCATTCACCCATTCGGCAAGACGCTCCGCCTGGATCGCATCGCCGTTGTTTTGAAAAATATAGAGCAGGTTTGTCAGCAACCGCCGCAGCATCATTCGCGGCGTGGCCACCTCCACATGCGAGGGATCAAACGTCAGGTTCTGCCTCGCCAGGATCTCGTTGCAATCCGCCAGCGTGACGATGTGCCCGGTCTCGAAGGGATCAAATAAAATACCGTCGTATTTCGCGAGGAAGTGGCCCGGCAGGTTGATTCCCTCGATCTTCATCCCTGCGCGCGCTCCCACCATCATGTAAAGCAATGTCAGCGAGATAGGGATGCCCCGCCGGGTATCGATCACACGCGGCATCAGCGAGTTTCCAGCCTCGTAATAGTGGTCGCTGTTCCCGCGGAACCCGTGCTTGAGCGCAAGGTAGCCGGAGATAATGCTGATGCGTTCCTTCGCCTGCTCCGCATCCTGCAGCAGCACCCCGAGATCCTCGCCGTAGTGGTCAAGGATGCGCCGGTACCGTTTCACATCCGTGCCGGGGATCAGCGCGCGGGCCAGCAGCCAGCTTGCATCCTCTATGCTTCCTTCCTCCTGGAGGAGCGGGCAGAGGATGGAGAGTTCATAGGCCGCCTGCCTGGAGTCAATTTCACCGAGTATCTCCGTGACATGCCGCCGCACATTCTCATTGCCGTCGCCCAGCAGCGTCTGCAGGTCATCCACCGATTCCTCGCCGGCGCTCACAAGCTGCTGCTTCACCAGGTCCACCGTGCATGGATCATCGTCGCTCAACAGCTTTACGATTGCCTCTTTTTGATGAAACATTGTTTGTGGGGTTGCGGTTTGCGGGTTCAACCCGGTGTCGCCTCGACTTGGAAAACTTCGCCCGGTTCGCAGTCCACGTCCAGTTGGATCGGGCGGCAGCACACCGGGCAATCCTCGATCGTCGCGTGCCTGCCCTGGGAACTGTCAATCATCGTCTGGTAGATCTCGCCGCAGTGCGGGCACTGGATTTCCGCCTCGATGAGAATGTCCATCACTCAATACCCGGCAGTTTCAGCCTCGGGGCGTCGCTCCACAAGTCCTCCAGGCTGTAAAACCTGCGTTTCTCCTCATGAAAAATATGCACGATCACATCACTGTAATCGACGATCAGCCACTGGCTGGCCGGATAGCCGTCCACCGCATGGGCCTTGATGTTTTTTTCTTTTTGCAGGCGGTCCTGGATTTCCCCGGCGATCGCCTTGAGATGCGGCTCGGAAGTGCCGGAGCAAATGAGAAAGAAATCGGTAAAGCTGGAAATCCCGCGCATGTCGAGCGCGATGATGTCTTCTGCTTTTTTGTCTGCTGCGAATTTCGCGCAGAGTTTGGCTAGTTGGTCTGATTTAATGGGAAGGCTCCTGGTAAAGTTGGTGTTCGTTGATCATTTGCAGCACTGCGTCAGGTACGAGATAGCGGATCGACTTGCCTTTGGCAACCCGGCTGCGGATCTCAGTGGCGGAAATATCGATCCGTCGCTCGAGTTTCAGCAGCAAATGCGCGGCGTCGCGGCTCCCCCGGGTGAACACCACAAAATGCACCAGCCGCTTCAATTCATCGATCCGGTGCCAGGTGTGCAGTTCGTCCACATTGTCCTGCCCGATCAGGTAAAGGATCTCGGCGTCCTCGGGATACCGCTTTTTCAACGCCAGGATCGTATCGATGGTGTAGGAAACCCCGCCACGCTTGATCTCCATGTCATCCGCCACGAAACATGGCTCGTCCGCGATCGCCGCGAGGATCATCTGGTAGCGCATCTCTCCGGAAGCCGGCGTCTCATGCTGGCGGTGAGGGGAGCTTGCATTGGGAATGAACACCAGCTCGTCCAGCCCCAGCTTCTCCACGGCATCACGCCCGAGGATCAGGTGCCCGTTATGGATCGGATCAAAAGTCCCTCCGTAAATGCCGATTTTCATAGTCTGCGAATTTGCCGCTTCTTCACCGGGTTAATAGAGCAGGTAAGGCTTCCTCTCGCCCTCAAACCGGGCCAATGCCGGCGCCCATCCCGCAACGATGCGCGACACCGGCTCGCCCTTTTCAATCTGTGCGCTGATCGTCTCGCTTCCGTAGCATTTATAAAACATCTGCAATTTGTCCCCGTGTGAACGCTCGAAGACGTTCGTGCCGTGGTTGATGCCCGCGAGGATGTAGATGCCCAGCGCGCAGAGATTTGCCTCGGCGTGGGAGTCGATGTGGATGGTGGAACCCTGGAATCCTGCGCGGGAATATTCCGAGAAAGTCACCCCGGGCATGTTCAGCGATTGCAGGTACCGCGTGAAGCTCTCCGCATTCAGCCATTTCGTGGAGACGATTTCAAAGGGCTCCGGCCCTCCGCAGCCGATCTCCAGCCCGGCCAGTTCTCCCACGATCCCCGTGGCGACGTAATAAAGCGGCGAGTTTGCCCGCGGGATGTTGGGCGAGGTCGCCACCCAGTGCAGCCCGGTATCCACCCAGGTCATCTGCCGTTGCCAGCCCCGCATCGGGATCACGCTCAGCTTGCAGCGCGTTTGCACCCAGCCAAAGGCGTTTGCCATCCGCGCAAGCTCGCCGGCGGTCATTCCGTGGACGTAAGGTACGGGGAGCTGCCCGACGAAGGAAATCCACTGCGGCTCGATCATCGGCCCCTCCACGCGCACACCTCCCAGCGGGTTCGGCCGGTCCAATAACATGAACTCGATGTTCATTTCACCCGCTGCCTCCATGCACTTCACCATCGTGCTGATATAGGTATAGCTGCGGCTGCCGATGTCCTGCATGTCATACACCAGCACATCGATGCCGGCGAGCATCTGC
>Ga0302319_10019527_pt1 | contig 12308 bp, 9 predicted proteins | sample Bog_T0_2_FD_203319 | JGI IMG/M metagenome (GOLD analysis project Ga0302319, IMG submission 203319) | Peat permafrost microbial communities from Stordalen Mire near Abisko, Sweden - Bog_T0_2 | ecosystem: Environmental > Terrestrial > Soil > Wetlands > Peat | place: Sweden: Abisko, Stordalen Mire... | reverse complement strand
GGATGACCAGGAAGCCGACCAGGAGGCTGATGACTGACAGCGTCCAGTGAGAGTAGAAAAAGGCGCGATACGATCCCATCTGATAAATGGGATAACAGATCGAGAACATCACGATCTCGGTGATGCAATAAGCGAAGAATGCGGGGAACTTTCGGTGCAGCTGGCGCCTCCACATCGCGACCACCACCGCGGAGAGCAAAACCGGGTGACTGATCCACAGCGCGTTGTAGGCCAGCTTGAAATGGGGAGTCATTATTACCTGGTTTCTACCATCCCCCGACCGCATTTCGGATGGCAGGCGAAACAGTTAATCGAATCGCAAAACAACTCTAACAGTTTTTCTTAAGCGGTCAATAAACGCAGGTAACCAAAGTAACCGTTACGTTGGTAATCGGAGTTACTTCTGATGCAAGGAGCGAATGGGAACGGGCAGGGTGTTGGAATAGACGCCTGTCGAATGCATCGATTCCGGCCGGGCGGTTACTACGATGTTGTACTCGTTCTGCGAAATCAAACTTTCCAATGGTTCGGGCGTCTCGCGAGTCGGCTCAACAAGGGCTAAGTGATGGAGGAACTGATAGACGTCGTTGGACGGTGGGCAAGCTTGCGACGCGAATGAGACCTGGGCGGAAGAGTGACTGAGGTGCCAGGCCAGCGCGGCGGCCATATCGACCCCTCGTTCATAATCCTCAGCGGAAAGCGCGTCGGCGCTGGGATTATCAAAAACAATGCGCAGCCGGCGATCATCCTCGCGGGTGAACTCGCGCACCTTCAGTGAGCCGGACTTGGCGGTGGCTTTCCAGTCCACATGGCGAGCGCTGTCCTCGGGTTGGTACTCGCGAATGCGATATAGCTCGTGACCACGCCCTTGCAAGAAGCTTTCTGAGTCGCCGGAAATGAGGGGCAGAATTTCTTGAATACGCGATCCGGCGTTGATGGTTGGAAAAACCACGATTTGGCGCTGCAACGCAACTCGCCGGGTTTTGTTGAGAAACGCGAAAGGGAAGCGCGTTGACAAGCGCAGGATTTCCTGACGGTAAAGGCCGCGCCGCGCAAAGCGCAATTCGATGCTCGCTGCCAGCTTGGTTTTGGCCGGCAGATAGGGAAAGTACACTGACCCAGTGAATATAGGTGCCGCGAGAGAGGGCGTCAACGGCGCGGACTTACGCCGATTCTTGCGAAAAAGAAAGACAGGTTTCTTGGGTCGGCGGGCCTCTTTCGCGACCACGCTGATTGAGAAGGAGGGTAGCCAGCGTCCTGCGTTGTACAACGTGAGACTCGCCCGGGCGTGATCGCCCGCGAAGATGTGTTCGGGCGTTCGTACTTCCAATTCCAAGTTCGCCAGTACGGCAGCCGATGCGAAGCCCGATACGAGAATCGCGGCCAGCATCGCCGCCACAATGATGTAGAGCAAATTGTTGCCAGTATTGAGAGCCGCGACCGCGATCACGATCACCACGACGACGTATGCAATTCCCATACGTGTGACTTCGTAATGCAGTGCGTTTCCGATGCGGGCCCCTGCAACGCGCCGCGCCAGATAGGGCACGGTTGTGATTCCTACAAGCACGGCTAGCAAGAGAGCGACTGAAGAGAGAACGAGCGTCGCCCAAAAACTGCCGGTTTCGCGGGTGACGGAAGAAAATAGTGCGGCGGCAAAGGCTACGGTGAGTCCGCCCAAAGCCAGCAAGAAGCGCAGCCACATGGTCGCGGTGACTCCACTGAAAACCCGAGAAAGCCAGTTGCCTTCGTTTTTCTGGGTAGGTGAAGCGGAGCTGGATTGAATCGGCATGAGGGGCTGTCAATACTCTTAAGCTAGCACTAGCAGGCGGCCGCCTCAACGAAGTTTTCAAGCTCTCAGAAAGCTCTGGTAACCGAGCGAAACGAGGCTTACTTTCGGGATAGAAAGTCGCCCACGACTCGATTGAACTCGTCCGGCACTTCCTCATACGGCAAGTGGCCGACGCCGGGGAAGATCTCGACCTGACAATCGTGGAAGTTGTTCCGTAACGGAACTGCAGAATGAGGAAGGACTGCATTGTCGAGATCCCCCCAAATCAGAAGACTGGGAATGTGAGAGATGCGCGGCAGCATCGATTCCAAATCCCGCAGATCACGATCCCAAGTGCTAAGAATTCCCAGTTCGTGCCGGAACGCTCCCGGCAACTCGAACGGCCCGGCGTAACCTTCCAGGGTTCCCGGGCGGATTCTTGCGGGATCGCCGTAAAGGCGGCGTAGCAAATAAGGCTGGATCGCTTTTAATCGGGGTGCAACTCGCATCACAATGGGAGCGACGGCCCGATGTCCGAGCAGGGCCGCAAGGTTCTTGCCCTGTGAGGACCATGGGTTGACCGGCGCGACCAGCACCAACCGGCGAATGCGTCCCGGATCGAGCGCTGCTGCCATCATGCTGATCGCTCCCCCATGAGAGGTTCCGAGAAGATCGCAGGAAGCGACGCCGACCGCATCCAGAAACCGCAGCAAGCGCTCGGCACTGCCTCGCAAGCTGCTATCGAGTCCGGTCGGTCGGTCGGAAAATCCCACACCCAACATGTCGACTGCGAGCACGCTGGCTTGGCGGGCGAGATAGGGGAGAGTGTAGCGCCAGGAGAACGAATACCCCAACAGCCCGTGTACGAGAACGAGTTCCGGACCACGTCCGTCGCGCAGATAACGCATGCGCGCGCCGTCGAGCGTGATCCAATGATCCTGAATGGAATATTGCGGTGCAGGTAGTTTGGGAGACAACACGTGATTCGCGTTCATAGCGGTATAAAACTAGGGAACGCTGGAATCATAGCTGAAAGCGCACTTTCACGATCATACAGGAGGACGTCACAAGTGAAAGTTGCAGCAGACGGGCGATAACTGTTAGGAGTTGGCTCGCGGCCGCGAGCCAACGGAATCTTGCCTTACGATTCCTGTCAACACCCAATCTCCTGTTTAAGCCTATTTATATCTGACTGTTACAAGAAATAACAGGAACATTCCAAAAAACATAGTGAGTTGACCGCGTGGGGCCATATAATTCCTAAAAGCGGTTCATTCTGAGCGGTTTAGCCAAATTTGGAATATCCTTCATTGGCCCCGAACGTGCATCTGAAAGAGCGGTTAGAACTCCGCACGGCAACTCCGATGAATCAGGATTTGCAAAATCGATTTGCCGCGCCACTCCTGTTCCTTCTGACCGTTGCCGCCATCGTTCTGGCATGGATTAATTTTCAAAAAGAACGCGACTTCCAAGTGCCTTCCGACGGGGTCTGGTGGGTAGAGCAGGCGGGGGGCCTCAAGGCCAAGTCGGTGGACGGTGCCGGTCCTGGTTTCAGGGCGGGAATCCGGGCCGGGGACGAACTGCTCGCGGTTTCGGGTCGCGATGTCAAAGATTCGGCCGAGTTGAATCGCCAGCTTTTCCGAGTGGGGCCGTGGTCCAAAGCAACGTACTCTCTGGTCCGCCATGCTGTTCCGGTGGACGCGGTCGTAATTCTGGCACCCGCCGAGCGCTCGCTTAATGTGTGGCTGCGCCTGATCGCCTTGATCTACCTGGGTATCGGGCTCTATGTGCTTTTGCGCCGCTGGACGGCTGTCGGATCGACTCACTTCTATGTTTTCTGTTTGACCTCGTTTGTCTTTTACGCTTTCAAATACACAGGGAAATTCAATGCCTTCGATTGGACGATTTATTGGGGCAACGTAGTTGCAGGGCTGCTCCAGCCCGCCCTGTTCTTGCATTTCGTGTTGATCTTTCCCGAGCGGCGGGCGTGGGTTAAGGCTCGTCGCTGGCTGATCCCATCGCTCTACTTGCCTGGATTGGTGTTATTGTCCGCCCACGTGTTCGCACTGCGGTTGCTCGCTCCGAGTGGCACGCTGAGTTGGAACCTTGATCGCGTCGAGATGGGATATTTGGCGGCGTATTTTGTGATCGCCGCTGGCGCTCTTTGGCATAGTTATCGGCACGCCAGTTCTGCGGTGCTGCGACAACAGCTCAAGTTGATCACACCCGGGACGATTCTCGCGATTACTCCATTCACCCTGTTTTACGTATTACCCTATCTGTTCGGCAGCATTCCGACCCTGAAGGTAGCGGTACTCTCGCTGGGAGTGCTACCGCTAAGTTTCGGCTACGCGATCTTCCGCTATCGCTTGATGGACGTCGATCTCATCTTCAAGCGCGGCATGGTCTACACTTTGGCCGCCGCCTCGATCGCGGGGGCTTACTTTGCAGTGGTCGCAGCCGTCGCGGAATTGGTGCATACCCAGATTCCAAGTTCCGGCCCCGCGGGATTGATTCTGGCGATTGTGGTGACTGCGCTGTTGTTCGATCCCATTCGCAAGTGGATTCAGGAGCGCATCGACCAGTTCTTCTATCGCACACGTTATGACTACCGCAAGACGCTTATTGAGTTTGGCCGCGAGTTGAATGCGGAGACCGATCTCGACCGCATGTTGAGTTCTGTGGTGGATCGGATCTCTCGGACTTTGATGGTCGATCGCATGGCGATTTTTCTCGCTTCGGCGGACGCGCCGTCGCAGTTTCGCATGGCGAAGTCGTTCGGCATGAGCTCAGCGGGCAGTTTGAACTTAAGTTTTCTCTCGGAAGTTCGTTCCGAAGCCACGGCTGGACACTTATTCTTTGAGAATACGCACCAGGTTTTGCGCGAAAATCCGGCGGCACGGGAAGCTATCGGGCGACTGGACTTGAATTACTACATTCCGTGCGTGGCGCAAAAGCGTACCGTGGCATTGCTTGGGTTAGGCAAGACGATCGAAGGCGATTTTCTTTCGAGCGAAGACGTTGAATTGCTAGAGACGATCGCCGGCTATATCGGCATCGCGATTCAGAACGCCCGTCTTTACGCTTCTCTGGAACAAAAAGCCGCCGAGTATGAGCGGCTCAAGGACTTCAACGAGAGCATTGTCGAATCGATCAACGTGGGAGTTCTGGCTGTCGATCTCGAGGACAAGATCGAGTCCTGGAATGCGCAGATGGAAGTCATGTATGCGCTCCCGCGCTGGCAGACGGTGGGTCAGTCCTTGAGTCAGATATTTCCTCCGGCTTTTGTCGATGAGTACGACAAGTTGGGCGAGAGCCCTGGCATTCACAACTTTTATAAATTCCGCCTTAAGACGCCTGCGGGCGAAAGCCGCGTGGTCAATGTCGCGATCGCGCCGCTGGTGACGCGGCAGTTCCACGTGATTGGGCGGCTGATTATTGTGGACGATATCACCGATCGCATCGAACTCGAAGCGCAACTCTCGCAAGCCGACAAGCTGTCATCGATCGGCTTGCTGGCGGCGGGTGTAGCGCACGAGGTCAACACGCCCCTAGCAGTAATTTCTTCGTACGCGCAGATGCTGTCTAAACAACTTCAGGGCGACCCGCGCAAGTCGCCTCTGATGGAAAAGATCACGCAGCAAACTTTCCGCGCCTCGGAGATCGTGAATAATCTGCTGAATTTCTCCCGCACCAGCGGCACCGAGTATGCCGACGTAAACATCAACAAGGTCATCGACGATACGCTGGCGCTGCTGGAACACCAGTTCAAGTCATCCGGAATTCAAGTACGGGATGAGAGGCAGCATACGCTGCCGCCCATCAAAGGAAATGCCGGCAAGCTGCAGCAAGTCTTCTTGAATTTATTTCTCAATGCCCGCGATGCCATGCATGGTGGAGGAACGTTAGGCCTGCATACGGCCAATGGAGACGCCGTCAGCGTGATCGTCTCCGACACTGGGAGTGGGATCGCAGAAGTGAATCTACAGCGCATCTATGATCCTTTTTTCACGACGAAGACTAGTCCGCGCGAAGGTCAATCCAGAGGCACGGGTCTGGGCTTGGCCGTGACATACGGAATTATTCAAGAACACGCGGGCAAGATTCGCGTGGAGAGCAAACCGGGGGAAGGAACGACGTTCTATCTCGATTTTCCCCTGATGCGAAAGGCCGTCAATGTCTGAAGCTGTCTTATTTCCGCGGACGACTGCCATCGACTCCGAGGCTGCCGCTTTGGGCTACGTCTTAATCATCGACGATGAAGTCGCGATTCGTGAGTCTTTGCAAACGTTGCTGGAGTTGGAAGGTTATCGGGTTCAGACGGCAGCTACGGGAGTCGAAGGGTTGGCGCGTGCTGGCGAACATGCCTACGATTTGATCCTGCTCGATCTGACGCTGCCTGATGCCAACGGGATGGCGCTTTTGGAAGAGTTACACGCCAATGAGCCGCAGCTTCCCGTGATGATGATTACAGCCTACGGCACTGTAGAGAACGCGGTGCGAGCTATGCAATCCGGTGCAGTGAATTTTGTTCAGAAACCATGGGATAACGAGAAACTCCTCGCCGACATTCGCGCCGCCGTTGCCCGCCGAAAAGCTGAAGAAGAAAATGTTCAACTGAAACGTGCGCTCAAGCGGCGCTATAACTTCGAGTACATCGTGGGCAAGAGCGAGCCCATGCTGAAGATTTTTGACTTGGTGGCGCAAGTTGCATCCAGCCGGTCCACTGTGCTGTTGCAGGGCGAGAGTGGCACGGGAAAAGAGCTAATTGCGAAGGCGCTGCACTTGAATTCTCCCAGACGCGAGCGATCATTTGTGCCGGTCAACACGGGCTCGATGCCCGCCGATCTCCTCGAATCCACCCTATTCGGACATGTGAAGGGCGCATTCACCAGCGCCATTGCTTCGAAAAAAGGTTTGTTCGAAGTTGCAGACAAGGGGACGCTTTTCCTGGATGAGATTGGCACCATGAGCATGGACACGCAGAGTAAAATCTTGCGTGTGTTGCAGGACCGAAGGTTCATGCACCTCGGCGGTACGCAAGAGATTCAAGCCGACGTACGCATCATTGCGGCGACCAATGTCGACCTGAAGCAGCAAGTGCGCGAGGGCAAGTTCCGCGAAGACTTATTTTACCGCCTCAACGTGATCAGCATCGACTTGCCGCCACTGCGGCAACGCAAAGAGGACATCCCGTTGCTGGTTGAACACTTCCTGCAAAAGTTCGCTCGTGAAAACGAGCGCAGCGAGCGCCGGATAAGCTCGGAGGCTATGCGCGCTCTGTTGACCTATTCCTGGCCGGGCAATGTTCGGGAGCTTGAAAATGTCATGGAACGGGCGGTCGTTCTTTCCAACGAAACCAGCATCGGCGTCGACCTCTTGCCCGATTCGATCGCTGGACGCAACACCCATCTGGCTTCGCTTGATCATCGCGCCGATGCCTCACTCTTCGAAATCATGGAAGAGTATGAGCGCTACATCATCGTCAACCAGCTGGAAAAATGCAACTGGAATCAGACCGAGGCGGCGGAGCAATTTCGCGTCCCGCTCTCGACTCTCAATCAGAAGATCAAACGCCTCAGCATCGAGATCAAGAAGAAGACGCGCGAAACCGCTTAAGTTTACTTTGCGCCGAGAGCGTCCTGCCGATTTGTTATAGTGACCTTACCGCTCGACGGCGATCGTGCATGGAACTCACTCTCCCCTCCGACTTCGCGAAATCGAAACTGATTGCGCTGCAGGATTACTCCGTACTCGCGGGCCGTGCGGTCAGAGGGCTTTTCGAAAAGCCGCTTTACTTTGGGGACATGGTGCAGCAGGCCGATCTGATCGGCTTCGGTTCGTTGCCCATCGTGGTGCTGACTGGTTTCTTCACAGGCGCGGTGCTCACGCTGAATAGCGCGAACTCTTTGGAACGATTCGGCTCTCTCTCTCTGCTCGGCCAACTCGTTGCCGTAGGGATGGTTCGCGAGTTGGGGCCAGTGCTTACTGGCTTGATGGTCGCAGGGCGTAACGCTTCCGGCATGGCCAGCGAACTGGGTTCCATGGTGGTGACCGAACAGATCGACGCCATGCGGGCGCTGGGAACGGATCCCATGAAGAAGCTAATTACACCTCGCGTGGCGGCGACCGTCTTCATGCTATTTTTTCTGAGCATCATTTCAGATCTGCTGGGATTAGTTGGAGGTAGCGCAGTCGCCAGCCTTCTGCTCGGCCTTGACTATCACCAGTATTGGGCCTCGGCGTATCAGATTCTCAAATTTCAAGACGTCTTCATGGGATTGCTCAAGCCGGTGATCTTTGGCTTTATTATTGCCACGATCGGCTGCTACTACGGAATCTCCGCTCGTGGGGGCACACAAGGGGTGGGTCGCGCCACAACTCAGGCGGTGGTCGCGGCATCGGTAATCATTCTACTGGTGGACTTTTTTGTCACCAAGTTATTGATGGCGATGTTTGGATACAGCTAGGGTTCAATCTTTATGACGGCACCTCCCGCTGCCATTGCCGCTCCAGCGATTGACGCGACTGCCGCGCAGTCTCCCATCATTGTGTTCGACGAAGTTTCCATCTGCTTCGACTGGAAGCCGGTGCTGGATCGAGTCTCGTTTCACTTAAAGCGCGGCGAGAGCAAAGCTATCTTTGGCACGGCCGGATCCGGTAAGAGCACGATTCTTAAGCTCGCCCTTGGCTTGATCAAACCCGACAGGGGGCGCATTTACGTCATGGGAGAAGAAGTGACGCGGATGTCCGAAGACGAACTTTTCCATCTGCGTAGCAAAATTGGCATGGTGTTTCAAGAGAGCGCGCTTTTCGATTCGCTCAGTGTGCGTGAGAACGTGGCCTATCGGCTCGACCAGGAAGGCAAGCTGTCTGAGGAACGAATCGACCGAAAGGTGCGCGAGGCGCTGAGTTTCGTTGAACTGGAGCACGCCATCGATCTTTTCCCGTCCGAACTCTCCGGCGGCATGAAACGGAGAGTCGCCATTGCGCGCGCGATTATCACCGAGCCGGAAGTCATTCTTTACGACTCACCGACCGGGGGGTTGGACCCGGTCACTTCGACTACTATCGTCGAGCTCATCATCAAGCAACGTGATGTCTACAAGACGAGTTCACTGCTAGTGACGCATCGCTTGCAGGACGCGTTCGTGATGGCGAGTCATTACTTCGACAAGACGACCAACCACATGCGTGCGCTGCCACCGGGAATGCGTTGCGAAGTGCCGATGAATTTTCTGATCTTGCGCGACGGGATCGCGATTTTCGACGGGGATGTTCACGAACTGTCGGCGACGACGGATCTTTATATTCGGAAATATATCTCGTAAGAAGCGTTCAGGCGGCGGGAACGAGCACGAGTCGTGACTCACCAGCGGGGACGCTCGCGCCTACATGCCCGCGCCCCACAAGTCGTGAAGGTGCACGATCCCCATCAACTTTTCTTGGTCGTCGACCACTAGCAGGGAAGTAATTTTTCTCTCTTCCATGAGTGCCAGTGCGGTAGCGGCAAACTGATCCTGAGTTATTGTCTTCGGACTGCGGGTCATGCACTGGCCCGCGAGCAAGTCGAGCACGTCTTTTCCGCGAGTCTCCAGCATGCGTCGCAGATCGCCGTCGCTGATGATGCCGACGACTCGTTCCTGGTCGACAATCGCTGCGACGCCGAGTTTCTTGCGTGACATCTCATAGATCACGTCTGGCATTCTTGTGTTGAGCCCGACCCGCGGAATCGCCTCGCCTCTGTGCATAAGAGCTTCGACGCGTGCCAGGCGTTTGCCCAGTTTTCCTCCCGGATGCAATTGGGCGAAGTCTTCTTGTCTGAATCCGCGCCGGTGGGAAACCGCGACGGCGAGTGCATCACCGAGAGCGAGCATCGTTGTTGTGGAAGCAGTGGGGGCCAAGCCCAGCGCGCACGCTTCTTCATCGACCGAGCAATCGAGCGTTACATCGGCTGCGGCCGCAAGCGTGGATCGCTTGCCGGTTTCGATGGCGGACGTCTTGTCCCCTGTCATTGCAATGACAGGAATCTGCAAGCGTTTCAGGGTCGGCAGCAAATGCAATATCTCCGCGGTTTCGCCGCTTGCTGAGAGCGCAATGACGGCGTCGCCCTTCATCAACATTCCCAGATCGCCATGTATTGCTTCGGCAGGATGCATGAAGACCGCGGGAGTCCCAGTGGAGTTGAACGTCGCGGCGATCTTTCTTGCGATGATGCCGCTTTTGCCCATGCCAGTGGCGACGACGCGTCCGGCGCAGGCGAGAACGAAATCGGAAGCGCGAGAAAACGCTGCCGCCATGGGGCCAGCGAGTCTATCCGCGAGCGATTGCAAGGCGCGGGCCTCGATGCGCACAACTTGTTCTCCGATGCTTTCCATGGTCGACAGTGGATATTATCAAACCCTTGGCCGGATTGCCGCGCTCCTGTATCTGAAAAGCTCGAACGAGCGCCGTATACGCGCGAAAACGCGGCGTATAATCGAACTCAAATCTCAATACTCAGGTGGCCTTATGTCCGGCAAGAACGGTAGCACGAATGGCAATGGTGCGGTAGGGCAACGGAGGGCGGAGTGGATCGTTCGCCGCAAGGCCGAGAACTCCGACGGTAACTTTTCGCAGATGCACTATGCGCGCGCCGGCGTCGTCACGCAGGAGATGGAGTTCGTCGCACTCCGCGAAAGAATCTCGGCCGAGCTGGTGCGTAGTGAAGTCGCCCGCGGGCGCATGATTATCCCTGCCAACATCAACCATCCTGAGCTGGAGCCGATGTGCATCGGCGTCGAGTCGCTGTGCAAGATCAACTCCAATATCGGCAATTCCGCCGTCACTTCGAACATCGACGAAGAGTTGAAGAAGCTGCATACCAGCGTTCACTACGGCGCCGACACGGTGATGGACCTCTCGACTGGCGGAAATATACACGAGATTCGCGAAGCGATTTTGCGGCACTCACCGGTTCCAATTGGGACGGTTCCGATCTACGAGGCGATCTCCCGCGTCAAACGCATTGAGGACTTGAACAAGAACGTAATGCTTGAAGTCATTGAGGAGCAGGCCGAACAGGGCGTGGATTACATGACCATACATGCCGGAGTGCTGATTCAGTATTTGCCGATGGTCTCGAAGCGCATTACGGGGATCGTCAGTCGCGGCGGCGCGATTCTGGCGCAGTGGATGGCTCATCATCACAAGCAGAATTTTCTGTACGAGTGTTTCGACGATATTTGCAAGATTTTTATGAAGCATGACGTCAGCTTCTCTCTCGGTGACGGCCTGCGTCCGGGCTGCATTGCAGATGCCAGTGACGAAGCGCAGTTCGCGGAGTTGAAGACGCTGGGCGAGTTGACTAAAAAAGCCTGGGAGTACGATGTGCAAGTCATGATCGAAGGCCCCGGCCACGTGCCGCTCGACAAGATTAAAGAGCAGGTCGATAAAGAAAAGGAATTGTGCTACGAAGCGCCTTTCTATACACTCGGGCCGCTGGTCACTGACATTGCGCCAGGCTACGATCACATCACCTCCGCGATTGGGGCGGCCATGATCGGCTGGCACGGCGCAGCGATGCTCTGCTACGTCACTCCGAAAGAGCACTTGGGACTGCCCAACGAAAAAGACGTAAAAGACGGCATCATCGCGTACAAGATCGCGGCTCATGCGGCCGACGTGGCCCGACATCGTCCGGGAGCACAGGATCGGGACGACGCGCTTAGCTATGCGCGCTACAAATTCGATTGGGAGAAGCAGTTCGCTTTATCACTTGACCCTGAAACTGCGCGCGCGATGCACGACGAAACCCTGCCCGACGACTTCTACAAGGAAGCAGCGTTTTGCTCGATGTGCGGACCGAAATTCTGCTCCATGAACTATTCCAGCAAGGTGGATGAATATAACAAGCGCGAGCATGGATTGGAAAAGAAAGACTACTCGGAACTGGTGGAGAAGCTGATCAAGATCGCGTGAGTCAGGTTGCGAGAATGACCTCGAGAATCAAGATTCAGACGTATCAGGACGACTTGATTCGCAAGGGACTGGAAGATGTAGCTTGTGGGCACATCGTAAGTAGCCCCGAGGTCGTCACGCGTTTAAAGAAGTGGGGACGGGCTAGCGTCCCATATCCCGCATTCTGGTCGCGCGGCTCGTGATTCTTCTGCTAAGACGCACTTTTGAAGTCCTTCAGCGACAGTTCCAGTCCGCCGAAGTCGGCGTGGTTGTTGTATTCGAGGGTGAAGGCGATATCCATGAGGTCGCCAGCGATGAGGCCCGATTGCTGCATCTTTTCCGCCAGATTCCAGCCCAAAGCATTGTGGACTTTTGTTGCGGCCGGCATCCGCGAGGTTGCAGCTCTCGTCTCGGACAAGGCCCTGCGAGGAATCACGCTGCCGTCGGGATGACAACGCGGCGTTGCCAACACCGCTTCTTCAGTCAGTTCGTCTTCGAGTTCGCTTTCAACGCGCACGCCAGCCACGCGCAGTTTGATGTGCTTGTCTTTCAGGATGCGCGGAGGCGTCATTAATCTGACACCTTTGGCCGAAAATAC
>Ga0302319_10019525_pt1 | contig 12309 bp, 13 predicted proteins | sample Bog_T0_2_FD_203319 | JGI IMG/M metagenome (GOLD analysis project Ga0302319, IMG submission 203319) | Peat permafrost microbial communities from Stordalen Mire near Abisko, Sweden - Bog_T0_2 | ecosystem: Environmental > Terrestrial > Soil > Wetlands > Peat | place: Sweden: Abisko, Stordalen Mire... | reverse complement strand
TGAGAAGGAGTTCATTGGCGAGTTCCTGAAATCGGCGCAGGAGGTCTTTTTTAGCCTCGGCACGAAGTTTTAAGTACTGCGACTTGGCATCTCGATACTGGTCAATTGTGCTGGACATGAGGATTAGAGGCGAACTTCATCATTATGGCTCACCGGCCTAGCGATGCAATACTGAAGGGAGAATTAGACTATGTTGCGCGACCAGCCTGCGGAGACTCGGGATCCTTCGCTCCCTGAAGTTCACGAGAGCGTTGGGACCACGCATGCCACTTTCTGGAAGAGACTGCTCGCTTTTGCCGGTCCCGCTTATTTGGTGAGCGTGGGCTATATGGATCCGGGCAACTGGGCTACGGATCTAGAGGGCGGCGCGAAATTCGGCTACCGTTTGCTATGGGTTCTGGTGGTTTCGAATCTCATGGCGCTGCTTTTGCAAACGCTCAGTTCCCGGTTAGGCATCGTAAGCCGGCGCGATTTGGCGCAGGCTTGCCGGGATGAATATCCGCGTGCGGTTTCCTTCGTTCTTTGGGCGCTGTGCGAGTTTGCGATTGTGGCGTGCGACTTAGCCGAAGTATTGGGCGCGGCAATCGGTTTGCAGTTGTTATTCCACCTACCGTTACTTGTGGGCGTGGCGATTACGGCGCTTGATACCTTGCTGGTACTTTGGCTTAGCCGCCTTGGGATCCGAGTGATCGAAGCATTCGTACTGGTTCTGATCGCCACGATTGCCGGCTGTTTCGCCTTTGAAATTTTATTGGCGCGGCCGGATGTACACGAAGTCGCCTTCGGTTTGATTCCCAGACTCAACGCCAGCAGCATCTACATTGCGGTGGGAATTTTCGGCGCCACCGTGATGCCGCACAATCTTTATCTGCATTCGGCGCTGGTGCAGACGCGGCGCATCGGTGAGACGCCGCCGGAAAAACGTACCGCCTGCCGGTTCAACTTGCTAGACTCCGCGCTTGCCTTGAACGGCGCGCTGTTTGTCAATGCAGCAATCTTGGTGATGTCGGCCGCAGTGTTCTTTAAACATGGCATCGTGGTGACGGAAATTCAGCAGGCTCACCAACTGCTGGCTCCTCTGCTGGGCACCACGGCGGCCAGCGTCTTGTTCGGCGCGGCGTTACTTTGCTCGGGCCAATCTTCTACACTCACCGGCACGATGGCTGGGCAGATTGTGATGGAAGGCTTTCTGCGCCTGCGCATGCAACCATGGCTGCGGCGAGCGATTACGCGAGGGCTGGCGATTATCCCAGCGGCAGCTACCATTTACTTTGCTGGTGATTCGGGAACGCTCAGCCTGATGTTGTTGAGCCAGGTGATTTTGAGTTTGCAACTTCCCTTCGCCGTGATCCCGCTGGTGTATTTCACCAGCGATTCCCGGCGCATGGGCGAATTCGCTAACGGCATCTGGTTAAGAATCGGCGCTTGGACGTGCGCGGTTTTCATTCTTGGTCTGAACACGTGGTTGCTGTGGGACCAAATGAATAAGTGGGTTGAGGCTGCCGGTCCTTATCGCGGTCTTCTGCTGGTTGCGGCAGGTTTAGCGAGCGCAGCCTTTATCACTCTGCTGGCGTTTGTGGTGGGTTGGCCCTGGCTCAAAGCGCAAAGACGCGTGCCCGCCACACCGGTCGAACGCGTATCGGTCAACCTGGAACAAGACGCATTACCGGTCTTGCGCAGTGCCGCTTACTCGCGTATTTTGGTTCCGCTCGACCATAGCGACGCGGACCAGGAGGCCATTAATAACGCGCTGGCGCTGGCACGGATGCATGACGCTAAAATCGTGTTATTGCACGTAGAAGAAGGTGTGACCAGCCAGATGTTCGGGTCGCTCGCTTCCACGGCGGAAATAACGGAAGGACAAGCTTACCTGGCAACGATTGAACGGGCTTTGCGCGAGCAAGGCGTGGGCGTAGAAGTGGTGGTGCGCTATGGCAACACCCCGGCGCATGAAATTGTGAGCGCCGTGCATGAATTGGCGCCCGACCTGTTGGTGATGGCCTCACACGGTCACAGCGGGATCAAAGATCTTATTTTCGGCACCACCATCAACGCCGTCCGTCACAAGATCAAAGTACCGATGATGATTGTCAGTAAATCCTAATGCATAAAGGCAGAATATTGGTTACCGGCGGCGCTGGCCTGATTGGCAGCGCTTTGATTTGGGAGTTGAACCGGCAAGGCGCCACAAACATTTTAGTAGCCGACCTCCTGGGCAAAGACGAAAAATGGAAGAATCTGACGCCACTCAGATTTGCCGATTACGTGGAAGGCGACGCCTTAGTCGAACGCCTGGAACTGTTCAAAGACATTACGACGATTTATCACCTGGGCGCGTGCTCCGCGACAACGGAGACAGATGCGGCCTATCTGATTCGCAATAATTTTGAGTTCACGAAAACGCTGGCGCAATTCGCCTTGAGCGCCAACCGGCGGTTTGTCTATGCCTCGTCCGCGGCCACGTACGGAGCGGTGGCTGAGAGCTTGCCGGAGACAACGCCCTTGGCGACGTTGCGTCCGTTGAACATGTACGGCTATTCGAAACACATGTTTGATTGTTATGCGGAACAAGCCGGCTTTCTGGATCGGATTACGGGCTTGAAATATTTCAACGTGTACGGCCCTAACGAGAACCACAAGGGTGATATGCGCAGCGTGGTGTACAAAGCATTTCACCAGATTCAGCAAACCGGCGCGGTTTCGTTATTCAAAAGCTACAAACCTGAATATCCCGACGGCGGACAGATGCGCGATTTCTTTTACGTGAAAGACGCGGTGGCGGCCACGGTGTTTTTGGCGGAGCACGTGAAGGGCGGAGGGCTTTATAACTTGGGCTCTGGTGAGCCTCACACCTGGCTGGAACTAGTTACGCCGATTTTCAAAGCGCTGGGCCGTGAGCCGGATATCAAGTTTGTCGATATGCCGGAAGCGATGCGCTCGAAGTATCAATACTTCACCAGCGCCAATATCGGCAAACTGCGGGCGGCCGGCTTTGAGCGGAAGCTGACGCCGCTGGCCGATGCGGTGACGGATTATGTCAAGAACTACTTACTCACAGGCCGCCACTTAGGAGACGAGGCCGCGTAGGTTCCAGCCGCAGATGCGACTCGCCTCGGGCTTGTTGTTATCGTTCGGGCCTTTCCAGTGAGTTTCGAGGGAGATAAATCCGCGGTAGCCATCATCTAAGAGCGCGCGGATTTGTTCTTTCCAAGGCACGTTGCGGGTGCCCAGCGGGCCCCACACCGGCTTGCCGTCGTCGCCGATATGACAGTCTTTAGCGTGCACATGCGCAATTCTCGCGGGCGGCAGTTCCGCATAACCGCGCGGGAATGGATCTTCGCCGGCGCAGAGAGCGTTGGCGGGATCCCAGACAACCATCAGCTTTTTATGTGGCACCAAGTCTAGGATGCGGCGGGTCTCGGCGGCCGTGCCAATGTTGCAGGCATGCTCGTTCTCCAAGCCAATGATGACGTTTTCTTTCTCGCCCAGCGCCGCGAGCCCGCTCAAGGCCTTCACAATAGCCTCTTCGCAACGCTCCGGCTGAACGGTTCGCCAATAGGAGAAGACGCGCAAAATGGGTGCGCCGAAAAACTGGGCTACTTTGATGGCGTGTTCGGTAAGCCGCGGCTGGTCATCGAACGTGTGCTTCGAGGCAAACACGTCATGTTGAAAACGGCTATCCACAGCGGGCGCGTTGGGCAAGACGCACTTCAGCACTGGCGAGGCAATCGAGACCACTTTGAGCCCCGCCGTTTGCAAAGTGTCGCGCGTACGTTTGAGTTCGTCGTCGGTTAGATCGAGGATATTCTTGCCGTCAACGACGCGCAGTTCGGCGCCAGTCATGCCGATTTCGTGCATAAAGGGTAGAGCTTCAGTGAGAGTGGGCGAGAACTCGTCGGTAATCGCGGCGATAGGCAAGCGAGGCGTGAAAGTCATCCTCTCTATACTAAGATTATGTTCTTTCGCCGCAACCTTCCCAAAGAAACGGCTTTTTCCGAGCGGACCGACCGTTTACGATCTGCAGGCTTTACGCTAGAGAACCTTCCCGATGGGCGGGTGAAGACAAGCAAGCACGGTGTGGCGGCAATCATTGGCAATGAAGGCGCGAATCAGCCGGACATTGAACGTGCCGGCATTATGATAGGAAACGAAATCGCTACGCTGTTGAGCGGCGGCTATCAAATGTTTCTAGTTACGCCTTCGGGCAAGAAGCTGCCGGCGCAGGCCGATCAACTCCGCGCCTTGCATCAGTTCGAAGACGATGCGAAAGAAGCGTTGGGCGTGACGAATCTGTATAACACGTCGTTGGGTACAACCAGCCGCGACCATGCGTACGACCGCGTTGCTGGCTACAGTAAGCCTACGCCGCGACCGTGGGAAAAACGAACACCGTAGGCGTCCCCTCCACTCGTCTGATTAGTGATACGATGACGCAATTGAGGTCAACCGATGTCACAATGCTCCAGACGTAGATTTTTAAAGACCGGGCTCGCGGCAGGCGCGCTGGTTGGTGCTGCCGGAAGCTTGCCTGTTAGGGCGACCACCGGCGCGAAGGCAACCGATTGGGTCACACTTGGAAAGTCAGGCGTCAAAGTCACTCGGCTGGCATTTGGCACCGGCTCAATGAGTGGCAAGGTGCAGCGTGATTTAGGGCAAGACCAGTTCACCGCCTTGGTGCGCCACGCGTACGACTCGGGTGTGCGCTTCTTTGAGACCGCCGAATCCTATGCCGAGATGCACAAGATGTTGGGTGTGGCACTGAAGGGTTTGCCGCGCGATTCTTACCGATTGATGACGAAAGTAACCACGCACCCGGACGGCGATCCGACGGCGAAGATTGACGAGTTGCGCAAACTGGCGAACACGGAATACTTCGACATTGTGCTGCTGCACTACCAGCACGTGGCGTCTTGGCCATCGGACACAGTTCGCTGGCAGGACGGAATTTTGGAAGCAAAATCGAAGAAGGCGCTGCTAGGTTATGGCGCGTCGGTGCATGGGCTGCCGGCGCTACGTCAGTTCCCCGGCAACAAATGGCTGGAAGTGGCGATGATTCGCATGAATCACCGCGGTACCCGCATGGATGCGGAAGATTTCAACACCAACGAGCTGGGCAACGTGGATGAAGTAGTCAGTCATGTGAAGCAAGTGAAGAGCGACGGCATGGGCGTTATCAGCATGAAGCTGGTGGGCGAAGGTGCCTTCACGAATCGCGATGACCGCAAAGCTGCCATGCGTTTCGCGTTTAACAATGCAGGTGTGGACACAGTCACGGTGGGCTATAAAAACATGGCGGAAGTGGACGAAGCGATTGAGAATTTGAATCTCGCGCTGGCTTAACAAAACCCGGTTGGACTTTTCACAGAAGGCGGGGCAAGGTTTTAAAACTAACCTTGCCCCGTTTCCATTTTGCTATAGCTTCCATACGGTTTATTTATGTTTTCTTTATGCTTTTCGCCATATCGTAGAAGGTGCCATGGCACTGAAAACAGGCGACCGACTGGGCCACTACCGGATCGACGAACATATCGCAGATAGCCAGATGTCGAGTATTTTCAAGGGCCTCGACCTCGATAACGGGAAGACAGTCGCACTAAAGGTGCCACAACCGGAGGCGGAATCGGATGTCGTGTTCTACGATCGTTTCCAACGAGAAGCGCAGATCGGCCGTGAGCTGGATCATCCCGGCCTGGCAAAAGTGCTAACGGACGAGCGTCTATCGAACGTGTATTTTGCGATGGAATGGGTTGAGGGAACCTCCCTGCGAGTACTGTTAGAGCGCAACGGGGGCAAACTGCCCGTCAGCGACGCCATACCGATTGCCAAGGGAATTTGCAAGGTTTTGGATTACATTCATGAGCACGGGATTGTCCACCGTGATTTGAAGCCGGAGAATATAGTGGTCTGCGCCGATGGCTGCGTCAAGCTGATTGATTTCGGCATTGCGGCCAAAGCTGGCGCACGCCGGCTGACCTTCGGCAAGCTGTCGCAAGTGATGGGTACGGCTGATTATATTTCCCCCGAGCAGGTAAAAGGACAGCGCGGCGATGCACGCAGCGATCTGTACGCTTTAGGCGTCACGCTGTTCGAGATGCTAAGCGGGCAAATGCCCTTCACGGGAATCAACTCGCTGGCTTTGATGAACTCGCGATTGGTCAACCATCCCATTCCGCTTTCAAACGTGGCGCCCGAACTGGCGTCAATATGGGCACCGCTAATTGATCGGCTCTTACAGCGCGACCCCAGACAGCGGTATGGAAGCGCAAGGGATGTCTTGTTTGATTTAGAAAATCCCGGCCACGTCACGGTTCCCGACCCGGCGCCCAAGGCGGTCGTCTCACGCAAGGCGCTGCTCTATTCGGGGTTAGCGTTGTTGCCCGCTACCATTTTTCTGTTGCTGCTTTACGTGGCACGGCACCAATAATCACTTCAGTTCGCGATTCAAAACCTGCGCCAGTCGCGCACCAGCTAGAGCGATACGCTCTTGCGCTAGCTTGATAGCTTTCTCTTCATAGCTTGACCACGGAACGATCGTGTACGGGCCTTCGGCTTCGCCAATGGGCGACTTATAGACAGTGTTATGGGCCGCTTCAAAACTTTCGTGAACCCACACGGCGGTTTTAGTTTCCTGGAGCAACTTCTGAGACGAAGAGGGCAACGTTCCAGCCACAACCCGGGCTCTATCCACACAATGAATCTTTTTCGCGCAATACTGATTGTCCGAGCCAGGCAGATTGTCCCAGTAGGAATGCAGATTGGCGTCGGCATCGCCCAAGAGCTTCACCTTGTTGCCACCGGCATCGCCTTGCAAATCGGTCTGAATGATGCGGTCAGTGGCATGTAAGGGTTGGTGAATATCGCCGATTAAATGTAGGAGCCATACCAGATCGTAGGCTTTCAGCGCATCAGGCTGATCAGACGAGAGAACGGCGCGAAAGACGTCGATTTGCGTCTCGGCGTTGGGAGCGGGGATGTCAGGCAGCTTTGCGCCATCCGGCGAAAAAGGCGTGTCGATGAAATGCCAGTACTTGTGCTTCAGCAGATCGCTATAGCCAACGTTTTGCGAAGAACTGGCGCCGCCGGGAATATTGCCTCCCGGGTCGGGGCCATCATCGGAATATTGTGATTCGCCTTTGATATCGTCGGCCCACACGGACGCACAAACAAAAATAATGCGGTCGTGATCTTCCGGCGAAGTACCAGCCGGAATTTGCTTGTCCCAATTGGGATAATCGGGATTCAACTTCAGCAGCGCACTTACCCGTGCTTTAGTTTCGGGCGTGAGGCGTTCATACGCGGCGTAGGCCACGGTCATGTGGCCAATGGGCCCCCAAGCGAACAGCGAACTGGCCGCCAAAAACAGTGTTAAGAACCGGCTTGCCTGTCGCACGTTAGAGCGTCTTCCCTTCCCTGGTCGCCAATTCCTGCAAAACTTCGGCACTGTGGCTCGCTGGAGAAACGCCCACCCAGACTTTAGCGATTTTGCCTTCCGGATCGATCAGAAACGTATTGCGCGCGGACATCTTCAGGCCCAGCATGTTCTTCAGTGATCCGTATTTGGTGGTCACTTCCTTGTCCTTGTCGGAAAGAAGTTTGAAGGTGAGACCTTGCTTGGTACAAAAACTCTTGTGGCTGTCTTCGGAATCAAGACTCACGCCAAGAACGACGGTGTTTAAGCTTTCGTACTTCGGCAGATCGCGCTGAAAATTGTGGGCTTCCAGAGTGCAGCCCGGCGTGTTGTCTTTCGGGTAGAAGTAGAGCAACACCCATTTCCCGCGGAATTGCTCCAAGCTCACGGCCGAACCGTCTTGCGAAGGTAGAGTGAAGGTGGGCGCCGTTTGGCCGGCGGACGGCGGCTCAGCGGCCGTAGAACTTAAATTGAACATAATCCCTATAGCTGCTACGAGCGCAGCTCCGATTCCGATCTGGCGCAGCATTATGCCAATTCTACATGGCCCAGTTTAGGGCCAATTTAAGGCGAAGTATTTCCATCGGCCGCTGATTACGACATTCGGCCTATTTACAAATTTCGGGGTATATGGGGAAATGGGATTTTGCATCGGCAAAAGTACTCATCGCTTGTTGTAATGTGGTGTTATCACGCCTTTAAATTCCAAACACGCCCAACGGTCCCGGCGGGAAGGATGGGGCTATGTGTCCAAGTTGTCATTCAAATGATGTCAGCCGCTCACGTAAGAAGAAGCTAAAGGATGGCTTCATGCGGTGGATGGGCAAGGTCGCTTATCGTTGCCGTGATTGCCACCGCCGCTTTTACGTAAATATCGACGTAGATAAGCGTCTGCATCGAGCGCAGGAATGGAAGAAGCGCTCGTCGGAACACGTCAGCGCGGCGCAGAAGCCGGGCGGCGGTCACAGCCACGAAGAAGATCCACTCGAAGGCTACGAAGAAGATTTCGAAGCGTAGCCACCAAGTCCCCTTCTGCCGCAAAGGCTTTTCCACGATTTAGCGGACGTTTATCTATTTATTCCACTTTTAACATTTTTATTTTTGCCGCAACAATTGCCACATTGATTTAGCTGTAGGCTGGTGCGACGGGCTAATATTTGGCAGCGCAGACTTTGCTGTAACAAGGGTGGATGCATCGGTGGGTGAAGCGAGATCGCGCGCTATAATTATCGGATGTTACAGCCTACCGAGAAGATCTGGCATAACGGCCGCTTAATCGCCTGGAATAACGCCCAGATTCATGTCCTTTCCCACGTTGTAAGCTATGGCAGCTCGGTCTTTGAGGGCGTACGTTGTTACGAAACTCAGCAAGGCCCTGCTGTTTTCCGTCCCAAGGAGCATATGCGCCGGCTGGTGGATTCCGCAAAAATCTACCGCATGGAAGTGCCGTATACGCTCGACGAACTCACGAACGCGACGCTTGACGTCATTCGCGAAAACAACATGCGCGCTTGCTACGTGCGGCCGCTGGTGCTGCGCGGCTACGGTGATGTGGGGGTTCTACCGCGCAACAATCCGATCGAAACCTATATCGCGTGTTTTCCGTGGGGCCGTTACTTGGGAGAAGAGGCGCTGAAAGATGGCGTTGATGTTTGCGTCTCGTCGTGGACGCGCATTGCACCAAACACATTACCGGCCTTGGCGAAAGCGGGCGCGAACTACATGAACTCGCAGTTGATCCGCATGGAAGCCGCCGCCAACGGCTACACGGAAGGCATCGCGTTAGACGAAGCCGGTTACGTGAGTGAAGGATCGGGCGAGAACATCTTCCTGGTGCGCGACGGTAAGCTGTTGACGCCGCCGTTGGGAGCATCCGTGTTACCTGGCATCACGCGCGACAGCATCGTCAAGATTGCGGGAACTTTGAACATTCCGGTGGTCGAAACGATTATTCCGCGCGAACTGCTTTACATCGCTGACGAAGTCTTCTTTACGGGTACCGCCGCGGAAGTAACGCCCATTCGCTCGGTCGACAGGATCAAGGTGGGCTCTGGTTCGCGTGGGCCGATTACCGAAAAGATTCAGAAGCGTTTCTTCGATATCGTCGCCGGTTCGTACAAAGACGAATTCGGCTGGCTTGTGCCAGTGACGAACGTTCGTGAGAAAGTGCCGGTCGGCGTCTAACAGAGATAGTGGAAGGTGCGCATCACAGGCGATTGGCGCGATCCGCACTTTTTCCGTTCTAAAGACATACAGGGCAGAAACCGTTCCAGGCCAGTGAGTGGAGTACCAGCGGAACTGATTTCTACCCTGAGTGTTGAGCCTATCGCCCGTGAGCAACCGGCCCAAATCGAATTTGTCATCCAAACGCGAGTCCCTAAACTGCAGCCACCTCCCCCGAGATTACCTGCCGATCAAGCACTCGCGCTGGATCTGTTAAAGTTGTACCGCGAAGCCGCCGCGAAAGCTAGCGCTATCCGCTCTTCTGGAACGGTTTTCAACACGTTTTATCTCCTGTTATCAGTGCAACTTATGAACATCACGCTGTTTGAAAAGTGTGGAAAAAACAAGGATGGCCTTTTATGTTGAGTGTCCATGGCAAGTCAACCACTGGATCTTCGGTCTTGAAAATTGATTTTGATGCAGCTTTGCTGGCGGTAGACGATCTGTTGCGGCCGGAACCGACGGAGGCGTTCGTGGCGCCTGGTTTTATCGATCTGCAGGTGAACGGTTTCGCGGGCGTCGATTACAACGATCCTAGTTCAGCGCACGATGCCATCGCAAACTCTATTCAAAAGATGTTCACTACCGGCGTGACGCGATTCTTGGCGACGATCATCACCGGATCGGATGAACGCATCACCAAGGCAATTAAGAATTTGGTAGCGGCGAAGCAGAAGTTCAAGGCGGCCCACATGCCAGAAGGTGAAGCGCTGGCCGGCCTCCATATTGAAGGACCCCATCTTTCACCGGAAGATGGTCCGCGTGGCGCGCATCCGTTGGAACACATCCGTCCTCCCGACGTTGCTGAGTTCAACCGCTGGCAAGAGGTGGCGGATGGACAGATCAAATTAATCACCATCTCGCCAGAGTGGGCAGAGGCGCCAGAGTACATCAGCGCAGTGGTTCGGCAAGGCGTCGTAGCCAGCGTTGGGCACACCAAGGCCACGAACGATCAGATAAAAGCGGCGGTGGATGCGGGCGCGACCATGTCCACCCATCTGGGCAACGCCGCGCACGCCACGCTTCATAAGACACAAAACTACATATGGGATCAACTGGCCGAGGAGCGCTTGACGGCCAGCTTTATTGTGGACGGCATTCACATACCGCACGTATTTATCCATTCGGCCATGCGCGCCAAAGGGTTTGACCGCAGCGTGCTGGTAACCGACGCGGTCATGCCGGCGATGTGTGAGCCTGGGCCGTACAAACTGGGGCAAGTGGAGGTGGAACTGCGCACCAACGGCAGCGTGGTGCTGCGCGGCGGCGATAGATTAGCCGGTTCGGCTGTCCGTATGAATTGGGCCGTGGCCAACACCGTAAAGCTAGCGAATGTGAGTTTGCCTCAGGCCGTGGCGATGGCGACAACCAACGCCGCCCGCGTAGGGCGTATCGCCGGCAGGCAACGGGGTCTGGTTCCCGGCGAAAAGGCCGACTTAGTGCGTTTTGCTTGGGATTCGGGAAAATTTGAGCTCACGATACTAGAAACAATCGTGGGTGGAATCTCAGTCTATAAAGCGTAAGATAGAAACTGGAAAATCATGGCATTTACTCTTCCTGCACTTCCCTACGCACCTGACGCGCTTGAACCGCATATTGACAAGATGACGATGGAAATCCATCATGGCAAACATCATGCGGCTTACGTCAACAATCTCAATAAGGCGCTGGAATCCGCCCCTGAGTTGCAAAACAAGACGATCGAACAGATCTTGGCCAACAATCTAGCGGTCGTAAACGACACCGTCAAAACCGCCGTGCGGAACAACGGCGGCGGACATGCAAATCACTCGCTGTTTTGGACGCTACTTTCGCCCAAGGGCGGCGGCGCCCCCAGCGGCGATATCGCCAGCGTCATGACCGGCACCTTCGGTAGTTTCGACGCATTCAAAGAGAAGTTCGCCGCGGCCGCCACCGGGCGTTTTGGATCAGGCTGGGCTTGGCTGGTGAAGGATTCCGCCGGCAAGTTCGACATCGCATCGACACCCAATCAGGACACACCGCTCATGGATGGCAAAAAGCCGATCTTGGGCCTAGACGTTTGGGAGCATGCGTATTACCTGAAATATCAGAATCGCCGCCCCGATTACATCGCCGCTTGGTGGAATGTCATTAACTGGGACGAAGTTAATAATCAGTTGAAATAGATCGCGTTCATTGTTGCGAAGCGTTTTTCCTGTCGTAGTTTAGAATGGAAGAACGCTTCGCAGTTTGGGCGCGTAGCTCAGTTGGTTAGAGCGCCTGCTTCACACGCAGGAGGTCCGGGGTTCGAGTCCCTGCGCGCCCACCATTCCAACCTTTCAGAATCAGTGGTTTCCGGTTTCCGTTCATTTCCATTGCTGTCCTCTGAGCCCAAAAACGTATCAGAACCGTATCAAAACGCCTTCGATCCTGAATCCCCGTATCAAAACCCTTGCCTCACCGTTTTTCGTTTGCACTGCGATCCAGTTTGGTCAGGGCTTCCCGTTTCATCTGAAGTTTCATCTGCGAGTACTTCTTAAATACCTTGGCGTCGGTTTGCCGCAGCATCTGCGTCACCCACTCGTCCGCCACGCCGCCCGCGCTCAACCGCGTTGCATAGGTCGAGCGGAGGTCATACAGCCGGAAGTACGGAATGCCCGCCTTCCGCAGCGCAGTTTCCCACGGTTTCCTGAAGTTCGTCTGATACCCGGTTGGGT
>Ga0302319_10019524_pt1 | contig 12309 bp, 6 predicted proteins | sample Bog_T0_2_FD_203319 | JGI IMG/M metagenome (GOLD analysis project Ga0302319, IMG submission 203319) | Peat permafrost microbial communities from Stordalen Mire near Abisko, Sweden - Bog_T0_2 | ecosystem: Environmental > Terrestrial > Soil > Wetlands > Peat | place: Sweden: Abisko, Stordalen Mire... | reverse complement strand
ACGACCGCCCCCACTCCGTAGGCCGTGTCCGCGCCTTCTACGGCAACACCGGCATGTTCATCCGCGCCCTGGCCTACATCCTCGCCAACGGCCCAGACGGCCTCCGCCAAACGACGGAAGACGCCGTTCTCAACGCCAACTACATCCGTGCCAAGCTCGAAGACCTCTACGACCTCCCCTACAAAACCGCCTCCATGCACGAGGTCGTTTTCAGCGACAAGCGCCAGGCCGCCAAGGGCGTCAAAACCGGCGAAATCGCCAAGCGCCTCATCGACTACGGCTTCCACCCCTACACCGTCAGCTTCCCGCTCATCGTCCACGGGGCTCTCATGATCGAGCCCACCGAGAGCGAGTCCCTTGAAGAGCTAGACCTGTTCATCGAAGCCATGCGCGCCATCGCCAAGGAAGTCGACGAGACCCCGGAGCTGGTAAAGACCGCCCCCCACTCCACCCGCGTTTCCAAGCTCGACGAAGTCCAGGCCGCAAGAAAACCCATCCTCCGCTGGCGTCCAACCGAGTCACCAGCACACGTAATCCCGGCTCAACCCGTCCCCTCCGGCCCTCCAGAAGAGCAGCCAACCGCCTGAAGCCAATAGCGCTCTCGAGGCGGCGGCTCACCGCCTCGAAGCATACTGGCCTCCTTTACGGGACCTACAAGCTCCCCGACTCGCCATGCCCATGGTGCATGGCCTTCCCGCGCTCTTTCCCGCAGGATTTCGGATTGCACCTCACGGCTGATGTACACTTTCCCTGCTCTCCAATTAAAGAATCCTTGCGTCGGCTTTTTCTGAGCGACTCGGAGTATTTCCATGCGACTGGGTATTTCCCGCAATTCATTCCTTTCTTCTGCCTTGGTGATCATTCTCAGTGCCTTCGCGGCGCTGGCTTGGGCAACGCCCGCCACGTCCCCCTCAGGGCTAGCTGCGGGTGGGAATTCAGCGCTCCCTCCCCAGGTAGCAACGCCGCTTATTTCGCCGGCTGCGGGATCCATCAATTCGGCCCAATCGATAACCATCACCGACGCAACACAGGGTGCGACCATCTACTACTACGCCTCTGGGGCCATTAATACGAACCAGTACGTTCAGTACACCGGCCCCATCCCGATGGAAGGATCAGGGAGCCTCACCATACAGGCTTACGCCTCGGCAACCGGCGATCTGGATAGCAATACCGCTTCCGCCACCTATACGTTGATCTTTCCTTCTGCCGCCACTCCCGTCATCTCGCTCGCTCCCGGACTCTACTCCGGTACACAGACGGTGACAATTTCAGACACCACCCCGGGCGCGCAAATCTACTATTCCACCAACGGGACCTACCCCTACACCTATTCCAAGGTCTATTCAGGATCAATTACGGTCTCGACGTCCGAGATCCTGACCGCCGTAGCTCTGGCTCCGGGATATGGGGCCAGCCGCTATGCGAGTGCACAGTACTACATTGCTTCTTCGCCATCCCGGTTTATGTACACCATCGCCGGGAACCAAACGTTTGGATACACTGGCGATGGTGGGCCGGCAACCTTTGCGGAATTGGACGTCATGCAGGCAGTCGCCGTGGATAGCAGCGGAAATGTCTACATCGTGGACGGGGGGGAGAATGTTGTCCGCAAAGTCACCGCGAGCACTGGGATTATCACAACCATTGCGGGTACGGGTGTAGCTGGGGACACGGGCAACAATGGTCCGGCGGCCGACGCCGAACTGTGGAACCCCTCTTCGCTCGCTGTCGATGGCCAGGGGAATCTTTTCATTGGGGAGACGGGAGACAATGTCGTGCGCCGCATCGATGCCGTGACCGGAGAGATCACAATCTTCGCCGGCAATCCTGCCGGTACAGGCAGCTTCGGCGGTCCAGCAAACAACTTCCCGCTCTACGCTATCGTCGGACTTGCCTTCGATATTCAGGGCGACCTCTACATCGCCGAAGATGGAGATGTCCTCGAAGTCAATGCGGGTACCGGCAACATTAAGGAAATCGCTGGCTGGGGCACAGGTGCCGGCTTCGGACTTCTGGACGGGATCACCGTCGACAGGCTTCAGAATATCTACGTTTCCGATTCTGCCTACAGCGTCGTGCGGAAAATAGATTTCATGGGCAACGTCACCGTTTTTGCCGGCAGCCTCACCGGAGCTCACGGTACCGACGGCGGCCCGGCCACCAGCGTGCAACTCGACTTTCCAGCGGGGTTGGCCGTCGATTCAGCCGGTGACGTCTACATAGCCGATAACTTTGATCAGGCTATCCGCGAAGTGAATCCCGCTGGGATCATCAACACCATCGCCGGAATTCTCTTTGATTCCTACGCGATTGGCGGGGATGGAAGCCCGGCCACAAGTGTGGGCCTTTTCTACCCTCAGTTCATTGCCGCCGACGGTGCCGGAAATGTCTACTTCGGCGATCAGGCAAACTACAAAGTAAGGAAGATCACAGCTCCCGCCCCTCCTCCGAGCTCCATTGCGGCCGCACCGGTTTTCAGCCTTGCGGCTGGGACCTATTCCGATTCGCAAGTACTCACAATGACCGACGACACGCTCGGAGCTGAAATCTACGTATCGCTAAACGGCAATCCACCAACAACGGCGGGTCAGGGTTATCACGGCCCTATCGACATCACGGGCACAGTCACCGTCCAGGCTGTGGCACTCGCGCCGGGATATCTGGCAAGTGCGCCCACAACAGCAACGTATACCATTAGCACCCCGCCAACTGCGGTCATCTCCACTGTCGCCGGGAACGGCGGCTTTGGGTTCCTGGGCTCAGGTGGACCCGCAATCAGCGCATTGATGGGGCAGCCCGAAGCGGTTGCCTTTGACGGCCAGGGAAATCTCTACATCGCGGATTGGTCGAACTCAGTGGTCTGGGAGGTTGCTGCAAACACTGGCAACATCTCGGTGGTGGCGGGCACGGGGATATCGGGCACCGGCACAGATGGCGTACAGGCGACAGCCTCCGAATTAAACGGCCCCGACGGCCTTGCGCTTGATAAGTCGGGGAACCTCTACATCGCCGACTCGGACAACGGACGCGTTCGCATGGTCAATGCTGCAACCGGAGTGATCACTACTGTTGCTGGCCCGGGGGTGTCCAATACCCTTGGCGACGGAGGACCGGCAACCTCTGCTTACATCGGGTTTCCCGACGGTTTGGCATTCGATGGGACAGGAAACCTCTACATCGCTGACGGCACTCTCAACCGCGTCCGCATGATTGCCGCGAACACCGGAACCATCTCTACTGTCGCCGGGGGCGGAACAGCAGGCCAACTCGGCGATGGCGGATTGGCAACTGCGGCCTACGTGACCTACCCGCGAGACGTTGCCGTGGACAAATCGGGAAACCTATACATCCTCGAATACTACGATGCGCGAATCCGCAAGGTAGAAGCGTCTACAGGAGTGATCACGACCATAGCCGGTTATGGAAAGGCGGGCGCGGCCGGCGATGGCGGTCAGGCAACCGCGGCGGAAATAACCCTACAGCAGGGAATCGCCGTGAATGGCACAGGTGATGTGTACTTCTCCAACTGGCCTGACACGCTGAGAAAAGTGGACGCAGCAACCGGCGTCATTACCACCATTGCAGGCGACGGATATCTAGGCTTTGGCGGCGACGGCGGCGCAGCCACGATGGCCGAACTCTATGCCCCCCAGGGCCTCGCGGTCAATTCAGCGGGCAGCGTCTTTATTGCCGACGCCGGAAACTACCGGATTCGGGAGGTTACCTTCCCGGGCCCCGCGCCCGCGCCGGTCTTCAGTCTAGCTCCGGGCGCTTACCATAGCGCCCAGTCGGTCACCATCACGGATTCCACACAAGGCGCGACCATATACTTCACCACTGATGGATCGACACCCACGACAGCCTCGGAACTCTACAGCGGGTCAATCACGGTTTCCGCTACGGAGACTCTGCAAGCCATTGCAGTGGCAACTGGATACGTCGAGAGCGCGGTCACATCGGCAACCTACACCATCATTCTGCCAGCCACTTTTTCGGTCACTGGTTCTTCGGTCACCGTTGCCGCCGGCGCAACCACTGGCAACACGTCCACTATCACGCTGAACCCCGCCGGGGGCTTCACTGGCAGCGTCGTGCTCACCGCCACAGCCACAACCATCCCCACGGGCGGCACGCACCCGCCCACTTTCAGCTTCGGAACAACAACTCCTGTGAACATTACCGGCGCAATAGCGGGTACCGCCACTCTCACCATTTCTACGACCGCAAGTACCACGAGTTCCTGCCCTGCATCCAATTCCGAACCGAGGACCATCGCGTGGTACTCAAGGGGCAGCGCGGTTTTAGGCTTCCTCGTACTCCTCGGCATCCCAGCCCGCCGCCGTAGCTGGCGCTCCATGCTGGGAATGGTGTTTCTGTTGGTTGCATCCGCGAGCGGCATAGTAGCCTGTGGTGGCGGCAGCGGTAAGCCCTCCTGCACTCCAGTGACCACCCCCGGCACCACGCCGGGAACCTACACCATCACCGTAACCGGCACCTCAGGCTCATTAACTGAAACTGGCACAGTCACGCTCACCGTCCAGTAGCCCAAGAACGTTTGCCGGCCTGGCGGCTTTTACCGCAGGGCCGGAATTTATCGCCGACCGGCATCGAGAAGATCTCGCAAAAACATCCTATAAAACCTACCGAATCAATGGCTTAACGTCTCTTCGCTTTCGTTTCTGGTCACCGCATGGAATTCCGGTCGAACCTCCCCTGCTTTTCGGAACCTTCTTAAGTGAACAAATCCCCTCCGCACAGGAATTCCCCGGTCTGAGAAAGAAAGATTCCCAACGACCTGGGGTTATGGCGGGCGCACTTCAGGCACCCTTTAGGCCGAATTCTGCGCCCTCCCCTAACCTCGTGGGCCGACAAACGCTAAGCCGCTTGGTCGATAAGTTGCCGTGCCAATCTTGGCTCCTTTTCCTCCATTTGTGCTCGATTTCCGCCTTTGCCGAAACCGGCCCTGAGCCTAAACTCAACTCTTATGGCCACCATCCCCGACCTCCGTTCCGACCTCGGACTGCCCGCAAACATCGACGCCGAAAGAACCATCCTTGGTGCCATCCTGCTGGACAATATGGCCCACGCCGAGGCCGCCGAGAAGCTCGAACCGGAGGATTTCTCGCTCGACTCCCATCGCCGTATCTACTTGCGAATGAGCGAGTTAATGGATTCGCAGCGCGCCGTCGACATCGTCACCCTGGCCAATGAACTCTCCCGCTTCAAGGAAGTTGAATCCGTTGGCGGCGTAGCCTACCTCGCCTCCCTCACAGAGGGTCTCCCCCGCCGTCCCGTCATCGAAGAGTACATCCGTATCGTCAAAGACAAGAGCCTGCTTCGCAAGCTGATGGGCATTTGCTCGCTCGCCATCGCCCGCGCCGCCGAACAGGGAGAGTCGGCCCTCGAAGTCCTCGGCGCCGCCGAAGCCGACCTCATGCGCGTCACGGAATCCGGCCTCTCCGGCGGCCTCGAGCCCCTCGATCAAATCGTCGCCAACTCCTTTGGAACCATCGACAATCTCTACAAACAGAGCCGCGAAGTCACCGGCCTGGCCACTGATTTTATTGAACTCGATCGCATGATGAGTGGCCTGCAAAAAGGCGAACTCATCATCATCGCCGCCCGTCCGTCGATGGGCAAAACAGCATTTGCCATCAACATTGCTCAAAACGCGGCAGTCAACCACGACGCAGTCGTTGCCGTATTCAGCCTCGAAATGAGCAAGGAGTCGCTCCTCCGCCGTATGCTCGCCTCCCAGGCCTGGGTCGACCAGCGCAAGCTCCAAACCGGCTTCCTCGACGGCAAAGACCAGGTCAAGTTGCAGACTGCATTGGGTCAGTTGGTCGAGTCGCATCTCCATATCGACGACACCGCAGGCATCTCGCTCTCTGAAATGCGCGCAAAAGCCCGCCGTCTCAAGCAGCACAAAGGCAAGCTCGATCTGATCGTTGTTGATTACCTTCAGCTCATGTCCGCCACCCTTCCTTCTTCCGGCAAAAAGAATTACGAGAACCGCACCCAGGAAGTCTCCGCCATCTCCCGAGGCCTCAAAGCCCTCTCCAAAGAACTCGATGTTCCCGTCGTAGCCCTTTCGCAGCTGTCCCGAGCCAGCGAGCGCCGTGGCGACGATAAACGCCCCCTGTTAAGCGACTTGCGCGAATCCGGCTCCATTGAGCAGGACGCCGACGTGGTCGCCTTCATCCACCGCGAGGCCTATTACAATCGCAGCGAAGAAATGTCCGACGCCGACAAAGCCAAGTCGGAAATCATCCTCGCCAAACAGCGCAACGGACCCACCGGCACCGTCTTCCTCAACTTTGTTTCGCGCTTCACTCGCTTCGACAATCCCGACTCAATTCACCCTGAAGAGTGAGGAAGTTAGCCCAAATTCACCCGGCAAGGTGAGTCCAAACTCACCCTGCGGAGTGAGTTGTGATTCCGCATCACAGCTCATTCAGAATCAGCGCAACCCGCCCCGCAATCCGGTCACTCGGCGCCTCATCAGGATCTAACTCCATTAGATCCACCGCGAACGCGATGTTGTGCGGTCGCAGCACCAGCCGGTTGGCCGTGAAATCCACGTACCGCAACGTCAAATGCGAACCGTTGCGGACTGCATAAAGAGTAGGCCGGTTGGGTCGATACGGCATCAGCGAAGTGTAATGCCGATCCAGAAGCACCAGCGCATCCGGCAGAATCAGCGGCTCCATCGGCAACGCGTCGGCAGACGAAATCCGTACCGCGACGAATCGCTGCCACGCCTTCCGCACGCTTGAAACGCGTGTCCGGGCAGACTTCAGCATGCCATCCGGCAAATGAAGCACAGACTGAACACCCGACGGACGAATGAACGGCTCGAACAATGCCGCATAGTGCGAAACCACTGGCACCGTCTCGCTCTCGGTTTCTTCAAGCGACACCACCTTTGCGTTGTACGTTGCGGGCAGCAGATCGCTCGCCGCCAAGCGCTGCGAGGCAAGGATCCGATCCATCGCCTCCAGCGAAAGCTGACGCTTGCAATGAAGAAAATTGGAGACGTGCGATTGGCCAAAGCCGCTCTGCCGCGCCAGCAGTGAGACGCTGAGAGTTCCCCTCTGAATCCTGCGGAGCAGTTCCAGACGGAGGCGCTCGTGCATCTGTGTAATATTCATCTGTGGAAATTCCGCCACGAGCAATAAACACGAAGCATCTTCTATTGCTCATAGCAATGCCAAAAGGGCTGATTGGCCTTCATTCTCAGCGCCTTGTACTTCATTTGAAAGGGACTGAGTCAAAAACAGGCCAGGAAGATTGACTCAAGAGATACATATATCTAGATTGGCCTTACTAATCTTGCATTGGCTTGTGGGAATCTTCTGGGAAAACGCTCATTACCAAATGGTTGAGCGGCCCGGAATGCCTCGCGATTCTTCGGAGAATGCACCGTCTCCGGAACATTTCGCGGTTTCCGGCGTTACCCCATCACCCGCCCGAAAGACGCTCAGCAGAGGCGTCCGGGCAGGCCAATGCGAAACTTCCAGGATCTGCGCGCTATGAGCATGACACTAACGAGAGAATATCGGCGGCAATTCCCGAATCAGGGCATAAGAATCCTGAGTTGCGCTGTCCGGTTCTCTTTACCCCGCGGAAATGAAGTTAACAAGAAAATCCGTCGGGAAATCGAAGATTCACGGAGAAGCAGTCATGGAATTGCGCGTGCAATTGAAGGTTTGCGAGGGGTGCGGATGTCTTTGGTACCGCGCTCAAACCATTGAGAGTATTTATTGCCTGAAGTGTGAGGAGAAACTGAAGGAATTTCCATTGCCAGGGAGCCGGAAGCGTCGGGGGCGTCCCTCCAGCAAGGAACTTGTCAAGGTATGGGCGGTGGCTGAAGCAAATGGGGGTGCGCAATGAGCGCTGTCCTCCAGTTGCCAGTGTTTTGGGAAGGCTTGAAATCAACCGCATCCTTGAAGCAGGATCGAAGCTCGTGGGAGCAGGAACCGGCGGCACTTCCTAAAGTCAAGCCGCTCCAAGCCAAGCCGGTAGCCGCCCCGGCAGAGAGCCTGTCGTTCTACCGGATACATACAGAGCGCACGTTGCGGCGCTACCTGTATGCGTCCATGCAGGTGGGCAGATCGCCTTCCATACTGGGCGATCCAATCGGCCGGGGATGGTGCTCCAGCCGCCCAGTCCGCACCTTCGAGGACGCAGTAATCTTTGTTCTCGATGTCGAAAGGTGTCTGGACAAGCTGGGATCTCTCGATCGACAGATGCTCAGCCGGATTGTGTTGCAGGAGTACACGCAGGCCGAAGCAGCAACACTGATCGGAATGAGCGCCAGGGCCATATCCTACAAATTCCCTGAAGCTCTCGACAGGCTGACGGAAAAACTGCTTGAAAGCGGTTTGCTGGTTTTACCGCAATAATTCAAAGGAAACACCAGGCAGCATAGGGAGGAGCCGATGGTTCCTCCCTTTGCTGCTTTCAGCCCGGCGATGATCTTCTAAAACTTCCGCGACCACTCCCGCGGCCAGCGCTCCACAATCACCTTCTTGTCCGTGAAGAACTCAACCGCATCGCGCCCCTGTGCATGCATCACGCCGAAGAAGCTCCCTTTCCATCCTGAAAAAGGAAAGTAAGCCATCGGAGCCGGCACGCCAATATTCACGCCCACGTTCCCCGTCGAAACCGAGTTGCGAAACTTGCGCGCCGCAGCTCCGGAAGCGGTAAAGATGGAGCTGGCATTCCCATATGCCGACCGCTCAATCAACTGGAGCGCCTCTTCCACTGAACTCGCATGCACCACCGACAGCACCGGCCCAAAAATCTCCGTCTCCATCAGCGAACTCGTCGCCGGCAACCCATCCAGCACCGTAGGCCCCACAAACGAGCCCCCGCTCTTTACGCCCCGCCCGTCCACGGTAGTCCGCGCCCCGTCGCTTGCGCCTTTGCCGATCAGCGAAACCACGCGCTCCTGGCTCGCATGTGTAATCACCGGCCCCATCTGCGTCGCCGGGTCCAGCCCATTGCCCACCTTCAGCGCCGCGGCTGCAGCAGAGATCGATTTCCCAAACCAGTCCTTCGCTTCGCCGATCGTCACCGTCACGCTCACCGCCAGGCAGCGCTGCCCCGCGCAGCCAAACGCGGAGTCGGCAATGATCTTCGTCGTCGTCTCCTGGTCGGCGTCAGGCAGCACCACCACGTGGTTCTTCGCGCCTCCCTGGCACTGCACACGCTTGCCGCTCGCCGAGCCCCGCGTATACACGTACTGCGCCACTGGCGTCGATCCCACAAAGCTCACCGCCCGCACCAGCGGATGATCCAGCAAGGCATCCACCGCCGGCTTCCCGCCCTGCACCAAATTCACAACCCCCGGCGGCAGCCCGGTCTGCTGGATCAGTTCTACCAGCCGCGCCACCGCAAACGGTACCCGGTCGCTCGGCTTCAGCACCAGCGTGTTTCCTGTCGCAATCGCATACGGCAAAAACCACATGGGCACCATGATCGGGAAATTGAACGGCGTAATCGCTGCCACTACGCCAAGCGGCTGCCGCACCATAATCTCATCGATGCCCGGCGCAACATCTTCCAGCGAATACCCCTGCATCAGCACCGGCATCCCGCACGCCACTTCCACGTTCTCAATGGCCCGGCGCAACTCCCCCTTCGACTCGCCCAGCGTCTTTCCGTTCTCAATGGTGATCAGGCCCGCCAGTTCGTCCAGATGTTCTTCCAGCAGGTTCTTCAGCTTGAAAAGAAACTGCACGCGGTCGCCCACAGGCGTAGCCCGCCACGCAGGAAACGCAGCGTGCGCGGCTTCCACGGCCGCATTCACCTCGGCAGCAGATCCAGGGGGAGCCTGCCCCAGCGATTCGCCAGTTGCGGGGTTCGTCAATTCCAGGCCACCCTGGCTCTCGGGCTTCAGCCAGTTGCCGCCAATCAGGTTGCGCACGTCGTGAGTCGTCAGCGTAGTCATGGGATTTCAATGTACCTCAATCCGGGGTTAGCAGGCAGCAGAATTCCGCGAGGCGCCCATCCCTTCCCGGCCATCGCAACTCTGCTATTTTTTGACAGGCTGAGGATGCTTAGTAAAAACTCATCCAAGTTGACCTCTGCGACCCTGTTTGGAAAAGGCAGTTGGCCTCTGCGACCTGTTTTGAAAGGGCACGATTTTAATCGTGCCAAAAGTACCTTGAAATGATCATCGGCTTTAGCCGCCGAGGAGCGTCTTTCCGCAAATCTGACCCAGATTTGGGCTTCTCCGCAGCCTGAGAAACCCAATCAGAGCCAAACCGCTCGTTCAAGCCGTCAATTCCATCGAGGGACCTACACCATGAACCCTATCCGCCTGTTTCACGCCAAGCCGTACCACGCCGCCTTCCTGCTGCTCCTCGCCGCCGCCGCACTTACCGCCCAGCAGCCCCAGCCCACCACAGCCGACCAGGCCCCCAAGACCGACACCAGCTACATCGATGCTGATGGGGTCGCGCACGTCACCCGCATTGTTCCCGTCCCCGAAGCCCTAAGCATCCAGTCCCAACATTTCCTCCGCCGCGCCGAACCAGATCAGGGTCCCCCGCAATCCCTCGCCGACCGCCGCAAGGGAACCGACGCCTACACCGCCCGCGCCAAGGTGGAGTGGACACAGGTCTGCCCCAATCAGCTTGTCGATGACAAAATCGCCGGCGTCCCCGTCCACATCGTCACCCCCGACGGCATGCCCGACGGTAACAAGGACAAAGTCCTGCTCAACCTCCATGGCGGCGGCTTCAACTCCGACTCCGGCTCCTACACCGAGTCTATCCCCATCGCCTACTACACCAAGATCAAGGTCGTCGCCGTCCTCTACCGCCTCGCCCCCGAGTCGCCTTTCCCCGCTGCCGTCGACGACTCGGTAGCCGTCTACAAGGAACTCCTCAAGACCTACAAGCCCGACCACATCGTCATCTACGGAACCTCCGCCGGCGCCATCCTCACCGCCGAAGTCGCCGTCAAGCTCAAGCAACTCGGCCTGCCTCAGCCCGCGGCCCTCGGCATCTTTAGCGGCATGGGCGACTTCGCCCGCGACGGCGATTCGCAGTCCATGTACGCGCTGCGCGGCCTCTCCGGCCATCTCGACCCGCCCGGCCCCGGCCCGCATGACAAGGAGTACGTTGGCACGACCGACCCCAAAGACCCAGTCCTCTCACCCATCTACGCCGACCTCAAAGGCTTGCCGCCCACACTCTTCATCACCAGCGGCCGCGACCTTCTTCTCAGCGGCACCGCCAACCTACACCGCGCCTACCTCCACGCCGGCCTCGACGCCCGGTTAGTAGTGTTCGACGCACTCCCCCACGCCTTCTGGTACAGCCCACTGCTGCCGGAGGCTATCGAGGCCAACCACATAATGGCCGACTTTTTCGTGAAGCAGTTGCCCAAATGAAGATAGGCTGCCGCCTTCCAACCCGACAGAGAGTCAGCCAAGCACCAGGGCCAACGGCCCGCGCAATACCAGCCTGGGGCAACGCCCCAGGAAACGATCAAACGTAAATCCGAGGGCCAACGGCCCGGGCCATACCAGCCTGGGGCAACGCCCCAGGGGAGCGATCATAATGCGATTCGGAGGGCCAACGGCCCGGCCGATACCAGCCTGGGGCAACGCCCCAGGAAAAGGATGATAATGCGATTCGGAGGGCCAACGGCCCGGCCGATACCAGCCTGGGGCAACGCCCCAGGAAAAGGAGGATAATGCGATTCCGAGGGCCAACGGCCCGCGCAATACCAGCCTGGGGCAACGCCCCAGGAAAAGGAGGATAATGCGATTCGGAGGGCCAACGGCCCGGGCAATACCAGCCTGGGGCAACGCCCCAGGAAAGGAGGATAGTGCGATTCCGAGGGCCAACGGCCTGGGCAATACCAGCCTGGGGCAACGCCCCAGGGGAGCGATCATAATGCGATTCGGAGGGCCAACGGCCCGGCCGATACTTCAATCCCACACATACCGCTCGTCGTACTCCACCCCGTACTTCCTCAGAAACGCCAAATATTCCTCCTGAAAACTGCGGGATCTATGATGCTCATCCTGCGTGTCAATGTAATTTTGCAATGCCCCCAGGTCCGTAGGGCCTACAGAGAATGCTCCGTAACCCCTTTGCCAGGTGAATTGCGCCAATGTCGGCGACTGAGTCTTGAGCCACTTCGACGACGAGGCCTTCAGTTCCCGTACCAGATCGGCGATCGTCGAGGTACGCGATAAACGCACCGCGAGGTGAACGTGATCCGCAACGCCGCCGACGCGGTAGCACTCGCAGCCGGCGTTACGTGCAACCGTGGCCAGATAGGCAT
>Ga0302319_10019521_pt1 | contig 12311 bp, 11 predicted proteins | sample Bog_T0_2_FD_203319 | JGI IMG/M metagenome (GOLD analysis project Ga0302319, IMG submission 203319) | Peat permafrost microbial communities from Stordalen Mire near Abisko, Sweden - Bog_T0_2 | ecosystem: Environmental > Terrestrial > Soil > Wetlands > Peat | place: Sweden: Abisko, Stordalen Mire... | reverse complement strand
TTCGCCCCTGGCCCCCGTGCCAGTGGTCCGTACCGAAGCCCTCACCAGCCAGGACTTGGTGGATATGCGCCAACAAGCCTACCGTGAAGTTCTCTTCCGCCCCAAGTATTTGCTCTCCAAAATCCGACTCACCGATCCCCTCTGGACCCTCAAAGGCGGCTGGGAAGTCGCCAAACGCGGCGCGGCTGTTTTGTCAGGGCATGACGTTCGATAATAAAAACAACCCCGTAATGGAAGAATCTAATCATTTAGATGGAGAAGTTCCAGAAGGCCAAATTGGTGTTCGCGATGGCGATGGTTTAGTAAGAAATCCAAGCCATGTGATATTCCCCATAGTATCTTTTATAAACGGAGTTAGTTCTCTTGTTGGAACAGGTTTTTTCATAGGCCCAAACGGTCTTTTTGCTAGCGCAAAACATGTCTTGATGGACGTCGTTGATCAGAAAACCGGAGTTCCAAAAGGAGAGCTTTTTATTGTTCAGTTTTTAGATAATGACGTTGCTATTCAAAGACCCGTACACCGATTTTCTACTCGCGAAAAGGCGGATGTGGGAGTCGGCGTTTGTTGGCAAATGAAAAATAATTCAACCGGATTAGAATTAAAAAATAGTCAACTTCGCTTAACATTAGAAACACCAACGCTTAACACAAAAGTCTCAACATACGCTTACCCGAAAACCAAAAAATTTAAAATGCCCGACGGACAACAAGCATTAGATTTCATACCAGCATTTTTCGACGGAACCATAGAGGAACATCATCCCGATGGGCGCGACAAGTCCATTCTTCCCGCTGAATGTTTTAGAACTAACATGCATATTCATTCAGGCGCAAGTGGGGGACCAGCGTTTAACATTGAAAACAATACTGGTAAAGTATTCGGAATCAATAGTACCGGTTTCGAAAAAGATAACATTTCATATGTATCTAGCATTAAAGACATTTTGAAGTTGGATGTAACCGGAGTAAAGCTTAGTAGCGATGGCCCTGAAATCACTCTAAAAATCACAGACTTGATTAATGAAAAACAAATTAGGGTTTCATAGGTTTAAAAAATCCTGCTCGATCAACAAGAAGACTTGCGGATCGCATTTTTTAACATAGGCAATTTTTGATTTCATACACAAGTCTTTAACTTTCTTTCCAAAAACTTAACCTCCGAAGGGTTGCGAGCCAACAGCCGAGCTTCATTAAAGTATTTCTCCGCTTCTTTATTACGGCCTGTCAAGCGATGAAACTCTCCTAACGCCGCAGGATAAAAGGGATAGTCTTTCAGCTTTTCCAAATCCTCAATGGCATTTAAAGCCACCAAACCCTTTTCTGGGCCAAAGGCTTGCCCAATGGCGATCGCGCGGTTCAAGGCCACAATAGATGTCGGCTTCATCTTGTAAAGGAGATCATAAAGTTTCAAAATTCCCCGCCAGTCGGTCTTTTCATAGGTTTCAGCCATACAGTGCATTGACGCGATACCCGCTTCAATATGGTATTCACTGACCTCCCCGTCCTGAGCGGCCATTTCCAGATACTCAAACCCTCTCCCGATCAGTTCATGGTTCCAGAGTGCCCTGTCTTGAGCTTCCAAAAGAATCAAACAGCCTTCGTCATCCGTTCGGCCTTTCAGCCGGGCCGCGTGAAAAGACATTAAGGCCACCAGTGCGTAAGTCTTGGGTGCCCGCCCCGCTGGATGTTCGCTTAAGAGCAAGGCCAGCCGGAGGGCTTCATAACAAAGGTCTTCTCGAACCATCATTTCGGACTGGCTGCCGTTATAGCCTTCGTTGAAGAGTAGATAGATGGAATCATAAATAGCCTGTAGGCGGGACTGAAGTTCGGGAATACTTTCCACTTCTTCCAGCGCCCCCGAAGCCTGGAAAACCTTCTTGGCCCGGCTCAGCCGCTTCTCGATGGAATCGCTGCTGACTAATAAGGCGCTGGCGATTTCCTCCACACCAAAACCGCAAAGGGTTTTTAGGATCAAAGTCACTTGCACATCCGCTGAAATGACGGGGGAACAGCAGGCAAACATCATGCGTAGTTGGTCGTCGGTCACTTCGTTTTCAAAGGCCAGCTTTTCGCCGTCGGGCAAAAGGCTTTCCTGAAGTTTCACAAAGTAGGTCAGATCAGGAGTAAAAGTTCTAAATCTTTGCTCGCGGCGGATAATATCAATGGCCCGGTTGCGGGCGGCCCGCATGAGCCAAGCCGAAGGGTTGTCCGGAAGTCCTCGGAACTTCCAGGTTTCCATGGCGCGGCAAAGGGTATCCTGGACCACATCCTCGGCCAGGGCCAGATTGTTGAGGCCGAAGAGTTTCGTTAAATAAGAAACCATCTTCCCCGCCTCACGGCGGAAAAGATGGTCCATCAGCTCAGGAATTTCTTGTGACATAGGTTCCTTAAATCACATAGGCCGAATAGGCCGAACCTCGACCATTCCACCCAATTCCAAAATGGGGCAGCCTTTGGAAAACTCCAGGGCTTCATCCAAGCTCTTGGCGGTGACAATGCTAAAACCACCCACCACGTCTTTGGCTTCGGCGTAGGGGCCGTCGGTAACGACCTTCTTAGGGCCTTCAACCGTTCTGCCTTCAAATTCCAACGGCGCTCCGAAGTCTTTGAGGTTGCCGTTTTTCTTCAAGGTTTCCAGCCAGGTCATCCACTTTTGCATGATCTTTTGTTTTTCTTCCGGTGAAGCAGCCGCCATACGGCCCTGATCTTCCCGGCGATTCCAATACAGGTACACAAAGTCTGCCATTTCAAGCCTCCCTTATTGCGTTTCAGTTTAACTGCTTATACCACTACGACGAACAAGTTGAAAGAAAGCGGACATGGAAAAAGGAAGGTTCAAAAACCGCTCTAAAGGGCCAAAACCATCACCTCTTATTTATGGGCGTAAAACCTTTCAAGCGTTAAACTAATAGCCCAGTTTACTTTGAACCAAACCAATTGACGGAACCACCTAATGCCCAGAATAAAAAAAGTCGAACCACCACCCCCGCCCGCGCCGCAAATGACACCCAAAACCTGGCTGCAGGAACAAATGGCCGACAAGGGCTTTTGGCACTCTATTATCGGCGCTTTTATCGGCGGTTTTCTGGCGATCTTCGCCGGACTGGCGGTTTATACCATTCAGGCTTATAACCAGCAGGTTCATGAATTAAGAATCAAAAGCGAACAGGAAAGAATATTGTTGGAGGGGTTTAAAAAATCGCTGGAGGACAATCTCAAAATCATGAGTGGAATCATTGACGTGAAAAACCCAACCATTACCACCAACAACCTCAACTTGAATTACTTTGAATCTACTTCGCAAATCAAATATCAAACATTAACTAACATTAAACTGGCTGAGGAAATTGACGACTTAACTTTTCGACTTAATTCAATGGAACAAGCGGTGAAAAATTATCAGACCATTTTTTTCAACCCTTTAAAGACCGCCGACAAAAATTTTCTTAAAACAACAGGACGGGATCTCCACATTGAGATTGTTTTAGGCGGCAGGCAAACCATGATCATCGCGGGTCTGGTATTAAAAGATGTGGACGCCGAACTGGAAAAATTGGATAGGTCTTCCGGCAATTCAACCAATCCTTAAATCCGTTGTTTTTTTGCCCTCATCATCGTCCCAAACCGTTATTTAAGGTTTTGTCAGGAATATGGGGCCTTTTTTCGGTTAATTAACCCAATTGAAATGTGGTCTAGCGCCCCATCTGCCTTTAAAATCTCAACCCATGAAAAAAACGACGCCTCACCAAACCTTATCCATTCTGGTCCTGTCCGCCAAAGGCTGGGGCACGGGCAGCGCCTTACGGGCCTTTTATATCGCCGAGGCCTTGAAGCAACGAGGCCATCGAGTTCAATTCATCAAACCGTTGCCGACTTTACCCTATTGGCTCGATATGGCCTTTTCCTGTCCCTATTATTTTTGGAAAACCATTTTTACCCGCCACCAGGTGGTGCTGGCGGTTAAGCCTTACCCCACCGTCATTCCCGCCATGCTCTGGCAAAAAATGCTGGGCGCCAAAACGGTTATCGACGTGGACGATTTGGACTTCGCCTATAGCGATGGGCTTTTTCGCACCATCCACGAATGGCTTCAAATGCCCTGGCCCCGGCGGGCCGATTGGGTGACTTATCACAACCCCAAACTCAAAGAATCGCTTTTAGACTTTTTTAAAGTCGATCCGTGCAAAACCATCCAACTTCCCCAGGGGGTCAATGAAACCATCTTTAACAAGAAACCTTTAAACCCCGAAAATCTGCCGGCTAAAGCAGCGGCGCTTTATAAAGCGAAACCCCGAAAACCCATTCTGGTGTTTACGGCCCATCTGAACGTGGCCTGCGATCTGGAACCGGCTCTGTACGCTTTTAAAGAAGTGCTTCACCAGATACCGCAAGCCCAGCTGCTGATCGCGGGCGGAGGCCCTGATGAGAATCACTTTAAAAAAATCACCCGGGATCTGGGCATTGAACCTTCGGTTCACTTTACCGGCCTCATTACCATCTCCCAGGTCGCGGCCTGCCTCAAAATTTCGGATCTGACTTTGGTTTATTATTCCGACACTCCGGTTAACCATCACCGCGCCTCCATGAAACTTCGGGAAGCCCTGGTCTGCGGCCGCCCAATTGTCGCTACCGGCGTCGGAGAAACACTCCAATTTAAAAAAATGATTTTTTTATCTAACCCCGATCCCCGATCCTACGCGAAAAGAATTTTGAGCGTTTTGCGGACAAAGAAAACGCTTCCCCCTTATAATTTAGCCTCGAAGAAATGGAGCTGGATTCATTGTGTGGAAAACCTTGAAAAGGAACTGTTGAATGAAAAATCTTAAAAACAAAGTCGTCGTCATTACAGGCGCCGGTTCCGGAATCGGCAGAGCTTTGTCTCAAATCATGGCGGCCCAGGGCTGTCGTTTGGCTTTGGCCGACAAAAACTCAGCAGGCCTCAAGGAAACGTTGCTTTTGGTTGGAAAAAACACAGCCAAAACCTGGACTCTCGATGTCACTAACCGCGCGGCAGTGGAGCGTTTCGCCAAAGACGTTGAGAAGAAAATGGGCCCAGCCGATATCGTGGTGAATAATGCGGGAATCAACAGTTTCGCGCGCGTTTTGGATACCCAATACGAAACCATGGAAAAAATCATGGACGTTAATTTCTGGGGTACGATTCATTTGACCAAGGCCTTCCTGCCGCAATTGCTCAAACGAAACGAATCCACTCTAGTCAACATTTCCAGCACTTTGGGGTTAAGAGGGTTTTTCGGACAAGCGATCTATTCGGCTAGTAAATTCGCCGTGCGCGGTTTTACGGAAGCCCTGCAAGTAGAACTAAGAGACTCCTCCCTGAATATTGTTTTGGTTTTCCCAGGAGGAGTAAAAACAAAAATCCATGAGTCCGCCATTAATGAATTTCCACTGACCCGGGACGAGTTGAAACAAGCCGTTGAGGAAATGAACCTCAAATCAAGATGTACACCGGATCAAGCTGCGGCCGCGATCCTTAAAGGCATCCAAAATAAAAAGGCCCGGGTCTTAATCGGCGTTGACGCCCTCGGCATTGATTTTCTTACGCGGTTACTGCCAAATAACATTAATTTCCTGCTCTATTTATTGAAAAAACGCGATCCTTTTTGGAGCAGAACAAAAAATAGGGTTTGTACAGACGTAAAACAAAGTAAGAAACATTCTTAATTTAAACTGGCCCAACAATCCTTGAGCATCTGTTGAATAGTTTTCGGCTGATAACCCAGTTCGGCTATCGCCTTTCTTGAATCATAACTCATCCCGCTGGAAAGCCACCGAACCAATTCAGGCGTCACATAAGGGGCCCGACGGGTAAAATTAGAAATAAGCTGGGAAACTAACCCATAGCTCTTTAAAGCCATTTTGGGGGCAGCCTTGATCTTATGACGAACCCCTAGAATTTCTTCCATAATGACAAAAACATCCAAATAACTCGCGTCCGTACCGGCCAAAATATAATTTTCACCTTTTTTACCCGATTGAACCGCCGAAATATGAGCTTTGGCCACTTCCGTAACATGTGCGAAAGAAGATGACCCCGGTGGAGCGGCCGGCATTTTACCCTCTTTTACTTTTTGCATAGAGGTTCCCCAATGCTCACTATCCAAGGGCCCCAGCACATTAGCCGGGTTTAAAATCACGGCGTCCAATCCCCGTGTCATCCCATCCAGAACCACTGATTCGGCCAAAGCTTTAGTTCTCATGTATCCGAGCCCTGACTTTATCCCATCTTTTGGAAAACTTTCATCTACTCGACTATCTGAAAAACCATAAGCCGACACGGTGGATGTATGAATGAACCGACGGACTTTTCTGAGGATAGCCGCGTTCACGATGGTGCGGGTTGCTTCCACATTATCCCGTTCCATGAGTTGATCGTCGCCGCGCCAAAAACTAACCCTGGCCGCAAGATGAAATACCGCATCAATATTTTCAGGCAGAGATCCCTCGACGGAAGCCGGATTTTGAAATGAACCTTCCGCTAAATGGATATCTAGCCCCTTTAGCCGCCACAAATCCGAACTTGCTCGATGAAAAGCCGTTACTTCCCATCCCGTTGAAACCAATTCACGGACCAGATTGGCGCCCAAAAAACCGTTTGCGCCAGTAACAAAAGCCTTTTTTTGTCCCATTTTCATTCACCCTAATTGGATTAAACTCAAGAAAAAGCCATTTGAGTTAGTTTTAAGCATATCAGCGAACTGTCATTTCCAGCTGGCATCTATCATCTTATGTCTTATGATACAGGCCGGTACCTACCATTTCCGAGATTAAACAATTAAATAATATACAAAAAATGAAGGAACTTTTTTCATGAAACGTTTGAGGTCGCTTACTTTCATTATCGGCCCGATTCTTTTTATTTTTTTAATTTCTCGGTTAGATTTGTTTTCTTGCTGGGAAAAACTAATCCGGGTTAACCTCTGGCTCGTTCTTTTGGCTACCAGTTTGGGTATTCCTGAAATTCTCTTAAAATCCCTCCGTCTCAAATCATTTGTGGCTAAAGCCCAGTCTTATATTGGGTTCAAAAAGGCCCTGCTGGCTTATCTTTCCGGCCTGCCTCTGGCTTCGGTGACCCCAGGCAAACTGGGTGATGTGATCCGAATTGTGCTTTTGAGCCGTTATGCCAAGATTCCCAAGACCACCGCTCTGGCCATTCATGCGGCTGACCGAATTTATGACTTAGCCTCCATACTGCTTCTGGCCGTAATCGGCCTAGTTACTTTCACCAACGAATTTACCCAGGGCGGCCCAGCGTTCGGCACCATCATCGGCATGATGGCGGGAATGCTCTTAATTTTGGCCCTGCTTAATCCCCGGTGGCTTAAGTTTATTTTAAAACCACTGGTAAATGGACTTTTATCCAAAAAAATGGCGGATGAACTTTCTCATCACGCCAAGGAGTTTTATTCCAAACTCCACACCCTTCTCATTCCGTCTTTTAAAATATTCGGACCCTTTACGATATCTTTTCTGGCTTGGGAAACAGCCATTATGCGGTCCTTTATTTTGACTTTAGCTCTTGGTATGCCGCTTTCGTATTTAAGTTTCGCCTTACTTTTGCCCGTAATGATCGTGATAGAATTACTGCCGATTTCAATCTTAGGCTTTGGTCCCCGAGAGGCTGCCCTGTTCATGCTTTTTACCAACAGTGGAATTCATAAAGAAGATCTGGTTGTTTTCTCTCTGTTGATGGCCCTCACCGGCCCCGTTGCTTTCGCCTTAGCTGGAATACCTGTTGTTTCACGAATCCTGTCCAAAGAGTCCAAATCTTATGACCCGTCCTGAGTATAGCGTCGTTATTGCGTCGGTACAGCCGAACGAAAATATTCCCGCTCTCAAAGCGCTTCATCAGCTTCCCATTTCGGAAAGACCTAAATCGGTTCTAGTTTGTGTCGGCCAGAATCCTTCCTTTCAGCGGAACTTAGGTGTAAAGCACTGCAAAACGCCTCTGGTTTATTTTTTAGATGATGACAGTCAGATCATTCCCGGCGAAACTCCAAATTTGATCTCCCATTTTCAAGATAGACGTACTGCCGTGGCGGGTGGGCCCAACTTGGTGCCGCCTGATGCCATTTCGTTCGAGCACACAGTCAATTCAGTTTTAGCTTCCTGGATGGGAAGTTTTAAAGTTCGATCCCGTTATGCCTCTATCGGTTCCGTAAGAGACACTACCGAAAAAGAATTGATCCTTTGCAACATGATGGTTAACCGCCAGACTTTTATAACGGAAGGAGGATTTCGAACTGATCTCTACCCAAATGAAGAAAATGAATTCTTAAACCGTCTGCTCCACAAAGGCTATCGATTAGTCTATGACCCTCGGGCAGCTGTTTATCGCTCTCGTCGTAAAAGTTTGAACGCGTTTTGCGTTCAGGCTTTCCGTTATGGCCGGGGCCGCGCACAACAAATGAAAGTTTATCCTTGTCTATCTGACCTGATTCATCTGGCGCCGGCTTTATTTCTATTTTATTTAATCGCTTTACTCTCGCCCTGGATCTTCGGCGATGCATGTCCCACTCAAAATTTCTTAAAATCGCCATGGGCTTGTATTCCTTTTTTTCTCTTCGTTGTTCTCTCTGTCGGTACCGGCGTCTCCGTCACTTCCTGGCATCGCCGTTTCATGGATGTCTTTAAAGTGCCTATTCTTATTTTTTTAAGGCATTCCTTTTACGGCGTCGGTTTGGTCGCCGGTCTTTTTACCACTCTTCGTAAACCCGCTAAAAACGTGAAGGTCTATCAAGTTCAATGGACCGCGAAAGCTTACAAACTAAAATTTTTGTCGGAGGATAAATGAACATCGCCCACAGCGTGAAAACCCTTAAACCTTACGGTTTGTACGTCCTTTTAGCCCTGATCGCCTTTTTCCCCTGCCTGTTTTTAGGCCAGGCCTATTATGCCAACGACTTAATCTATCAATTCGGTCCCTTCCGCCAATTTTTGAAAGACCAGCTCTTGCAGGGCCATTTCCCCCTTTGGAATCCTTACCTTTACGGCGGCCAGCCCTTTTTCGCCAATCCCAATAGCATGATGTGTTACCCGCTTAATTACCTCACTCTCTTTTTGCCCACCGCTTATGGCATGAGCTTATTTTACTTTTTGCACATGGCTATCGCGGGAGCGGGCATGCACGCCTGGCTCAAAACCCTGCGTCTATCTAACAACGCGGTTCGGGTCGGGGCTTTGACTTACGCTTTATCGGGATTTTTCTGGTGGGAACTCATTCATCTGCACATTCTAGCGGATTACGCTTTGTTTCCCCTTTTAATGGCGTCGCTCGAAAAACTTCGCCAGCACTGGGCGCCCCGCTGGGCTTTTGCCGCCGGATTGGTCTTCGCGGTTATTTTTGATTGCGGGTCTTTTCAATCGACCAGTTGGATTCTTTATACGGCTCTGGCCTATTTCCTCTTTCGTTTATTTTTTCGGGAACATCCCGAACACTCGGCCGACCCTGCCGCTGCGCCGGTGACATGGAAAAAAACAGCTCTTGTCCTTCTCTTTGCTTTTTGGGGAACTCTTCCGCTTTTTGTCCATTTGATCCCGGCCAAGGAATTTTCCGATCTTTCCAACCGCCGCTCCCAGGGCCAAACCTACGATAACTTCAACGGCACTTTTTCGATGAAGCCCTATACCACTTATGAATTTCTTTTTCCCACACTGGGAGTAGCTCCGGGCGACACGATTGAAAACGCGATTCAGGTCATCAGTGACCAGGTAAACTACGGTAATGACTTTTTGGCCGACTTTGGCTATATCGGCGTCTGGGTGCCCTTCTTTTTCTTTTTCGCCTTTAGCCGAAAAGAAAAAAAGTTTCTTTACTTTATTTCGGCCGCCGGAATTTTTTCCGTTCTGACCGCCTGGGGCCGTTTCTTTTCCCTGCATCGGCTGCTTTGCGATTACCTGCCGACGATAGATCTGAGCCGCGCGCCTTTCCGTTTTGTGGAAAGCTATGTGCTTTTTGGATGCGTACTTTTGGCCTATGGCTTTCAAACGATGGAGCGCCGCCTGGACGAAAAACGAAAATCGCCCGGGCTCCTATTGGCCGCTGGCGCTTACGCTGTACTTTTGTTAGTAGTTAGCTTTTCCAAACCCGATCAAACGTGGCGCGAAATAACCGCTCTTCTTTTAGGCTTATTCGGAATGACTCTTTGGGGATCCACCCAATCCTGGAAAACACTGGGCCGTTGGATGCTCATGACAGCTCTTGTTCTGCCTCTTCTTCTAACCGGCTGGAGCGGTTTTAAAACCGCACCTTCCTCCAACTTTAATTTCGAGGATAATTTTCCGAGCTTTTTGGGCCTTCATCAAGAACCGACCGATATCCGTTACTATTTTGACCGCAGCTTACTTTATCCGATTCACAACGCCAACCAGCAGGAAGCCATACCCTTTCCCGAAAATATGATTGTCGCGGAAAAAATCAAGGATTTCGCGGGCTATAGCCCGATTGTGCTGAGCACTTTCACAGAACTTCACGGATTACGGATCAAAAACCAAATGGAGCTTCTGGCGGTCAATGGAATGCTTTTCGGAAAAAACGAGGGAGAACAGCCCGATTACATTCACGAGGACCTGCAAACCTCTCATCTTTATCTCAAAAAAAATCCGTCGTCCTATGTGAACGCGCCCAACGAGATTCAAATTGACCCCGATCATCTTTCGCTCTTAAACAAGCTGGGCTTGCCCGACTTCAACCCGGCCAATCAGGTTTTCTTTGAAAAACCCCTTCCTGTTTCAGTCACGGCCCGTCTGCCGAAAGAAAAAGCCCAGCTCATCTACCACCTGCAAAAAGACGACACGGATTGGCAAACCTATTCCATTCAACTGGACAAGAACAGTCTGGTCGTTTTTTCCGAAATGGTCTATCCCGGCTGGAAAGCCTATGTGGACGAACAACCGACCGAAATTTATACGGGCAATAACGCTTTTCGCACCCTCTATCTGACCGCAGGAACTCATCAGGTGGATTTTAAATACCAGCCTGCTTGGTTTTATCCTCTGATTGGATTTCTGGGCCTTTGGATTATGTCCGCTTTAATTTATGGCGTTTGGCTTTACGCCTCCCGGGAACCCAAAGTCGCTTGATCGGTGACGGCTCTCATCCCCATCAATTTATGAGGTTCCTTTGCGCCATCCTTTTTTAAACTTTCTCAAAAAAACCGCCAGCGCCGTTAGCGGTCACGGTTTGGGACAAATCAAACCCATTCGCGCGGTTTACGATTGGCTTTTTCATCTTTTGAAACCTAAATCCGTCATGGTACAAGGCCATCGGATGTGGCTGGACAATCAGGATACTTTGGAACTGGCCACCCATGAGGTTTACGAACCTTTTGAAACGGCTTTGTTCAAAAAAGAAATCAAACCAGGCCAGACTGTTTTGGATATCGGCGCCAATATCGGCTATTACACCCTGATGGCCGCTAAGCTGGTGGGACCTAAAGGTAAAGTTTATGCCTTTGAGCCGGATCCGGATAACTTCGCCCTGCTGAAAAAAAACGTTGAGAGCAACGGTTACACCAACGCGACTCTGATAAACAAGGCCGTTTCAAACAAAACCAAAACCGCGAAACTTTTTTTAAACAAAACCAACAGGGGCGATCACAGGCTCTATGATTCCAAAGACGGCCGCCCCTTTATTCCCATTCGAACCGTGAAGATGGATGACTTTTTCAAAAAAACAGACAAAAAAATTAATTTCATCAAGATGGATATACAAGGCTCAGAGGCTGGCGCCCTGGAAGGTTTAAAAATTTTGATAAGGAAAAACTCTCAGCTTAAGCTGATTACCGAATTCTGGCCCTACGGAATAAATCAGGCGGGCCATTCACCGCTGAGTTATCTGCGAACCTTGAAAAAAATAGGATTTAAAATTTTTGAAGTCTCAGAGAAGGAAAAAACTCTGCGTCCCGCCCAAGTCGAAAAGATTTTAAAACAATGCACAGTCCAAAACCGTAATTACACTAATCTGTTTTGCAAAAAGGGTTAAGACTTACTTTTTTGGACTACCAAATAGATATCCGGATCGCGAAAATAATCCCCAACCAACCATTTTCGAATTTTTCTCACCGCAGTCCGAATGAGGGATTTATTCACCCCAAGGCAGGTTTCGCCTTTAGCTAAAACCTGAAACCCCATGGATTCCAGCAATTCGACTAAAAAATCAAGAGGATAAGGCCTGACATGGGTGGGGTCCCGCCAGAAAGAATGGGTCATCACTCCCAGGGAAAGCGGATTTGGAGTAATCAGCACCAGAATCCCTCCCCGTTTCAAAACCCGCTTCATTTCGTCCGCCG
>Ga0302319_10019517_pt1 | contig 12313 bp, 5 predicted proteins | sample Bog_T0_2_FD_203319 | JGI IMG/M metagenome (GOLD analysis project Ga0302319, IMG submission 203319) | Peat permafrost microbial communities from Stordalen Mire near Abisko, Sweden - Bog_T0_2 | ecosystem: Environmental > Terrestrial > Soil > Wetlands > Peat | place: Sweden: Abisko, Stordalen Mire... | reverse complement strand
CGCTTCCCCGTTGAGCAGGATGTCCGCGCCGCGCGCCTGGATGCTGCGCAAGGCGATGGCGTCCTCGACCCGGTCCTCCGGCGACGCCAGCGCCACGGCGTGCAGGCGCGGGGACGCGGGGCTCCACAGGCCCAGGCCGGGGGACGGCGGCAGGGACAGCTGGCAGCGGCCCGACGCATCCGTCACGGCGGTGGCCGCGGCGCGCAGGCCCGGCAGCTCCAGCGCCACGGCCACTCCCGCCGATGCCGGCCCGTCCAGCTGGGCCCAGGCCTGCACGCCGCCGTCCGGGCCCAGGCCGACGCCATAATCGCGGATGAAGGTGGAGGGCAGGTCCAGCAGCAGGACGCTGCGGGTGATGCCGCCGTAGTTCCACCAATCGGTCTGCAGCGGGGGCACGCCCTCGCGGCGGCGGCGGTTGTCCACCAGCAGCACCAGCGAGTTGTCCCCGGCGCGCAGGCGCCCGGTGACCTCGAATTCGAAGGGGGTGAAGCCGCCCTGGTGCTCGCCCAAGGCCTCCCCGTTCAGCCAGGCCCAGCAGCGCTCGTTCACCGCCTCAAAGCGCAGCAGTTGGCGCCGGCCCGGCGCGGGCGTGGCGGCGAAGCGGCGGCGGTACCACACGCAGCCTTCGTAAAGCTCCAGGTCCACGCGCTGGGTGTTCCAGTCGCCGGGCACCTGCAGCCGCGGCGACGCGTCAAAATCGTACTCGACCAGCTCATCCGAGCCGGGCGCCGCGCGGCGGTCCAGGAAATAGCCTTGGGCCGCGGGGCCGCCCTGGTAACCCCAGCGGCCGCTCTCGTAGGGGTCGACGATGATGGGCCAGGCGCCGTCCAGGCTCTGGTGGGCGCGGGCGCGGGGGTTCTGCAGCAGGTCGGCGGGCATCAGGGCGCGCCCAGCGCGTGATGCACCTGGCTGGATAGTTGGGCATAGGTGAACGGCTTTTGGATGAAGTTCATGCCCTCCTCCAGCACGCCATATCGGGCGATGATGTTGGCGGTGTAGCCCGACATGAACAGCGCCTTCAGGCCGGGCAGGGCCGCGGACAGCTGGCTCACCAGCTCGCCCCCGTTCATCCCCGGCATGACCACATCCGTCAGCACCAGGTCCAGGCCGGCGCCATGCTGCTCGGCCAGGGCCAGGGCCACCTGTGGCGACCCGGCCGCCAGCACGTTGCAGCCCATGCGCCGCAGCATGGCGGCCGTCAGATCCAGCAGGGCCGGCTCGTCCTCCACCAGCAGCACGGTGGCCAGGCAGGGCTCCGACGACGCCGGGGCCGGGGCCACGGCGGCCACCGCCGATGTCAGGTGGCGCGGCAGGTAGAAGCGGAAGGTGCTGCCCTGATCCGGCCCGCTGGACGCCTCGACAAAGCCGTGATTCTGCTTGGCGATGCCGTAGACGATGGCCAGGCCCAGGCCGGTGCCCCGGCCCACCCCCTTGGTGGTGAAAAAGGGCTCGAAGACCTGGCTCAGGGTGGCCGCGTCCATGCCGCGCCCGTTGTCGTGGACCGACAGCACGGCGTAGAGCCCCGGCTCCAGCCCTTCCCGCCCGGCGCAAAAGGCGGCGTCCAGCCCCACCTCGGCCGTTTCGATCGATATCTCGCCAGGGCCGGCGATGGCGTCCCGGGCGTTGACGCAAAGGTTGGCCAGCACCTGGTCCACCTGGGACGGGTCCACCTTCACCAGCCCCAGGCCGGCCTGGGGGCGCCAATGCAGGCGGATGTCCTCGCCGATGAGGCGCTCCAGCATGCCCAGCATGCCCACCACCGTCGCGTTAAGGTCCAGGACCTTGGGCGCGATGGTCTGCTTGCGGGCGAAGGCCATCAGCTGCTTGGTCAGGTCCACCGCGCGCCGGGCCGCGTTCTGGATGCCCAGCAGGCTGGCGTGGAAGGGGTGGGACTCGTCCACGTTCATCAGCTCCAGCTCGGTGATGCTGAAGATCACGCCCAAGAGGTTGTTGAAGTCGTGGGCCACCCCGCCCGCCAGGCGGCCGACCGTCTCCATCTTCTGCGATTGGCGGAACTGGGCCTCCAGGCGCAGGCGTTCGGTGATGTCATGCTTCACCGCCACATAGCTGAGGATGCCGCCCTGGGCGTCCACCACCGGCGAGATGGTGGCTTCCTCGATGAAAAGCGCGCCATCCTTGCGCTTGTTGTACAGGATCCCCCGCCAGGTCCGCCCGCCGCTGATGCACTGCCACAGGTCGCGGTAAAAGCCCTCGTCCTGCTGGCCGCTCTTCAGCAGGCGGGGGTTCTGGCCCAGGGCCTCGGCGCGGGAATAGCCGCTGATCCGTTCGAAGGCGGGGTTGACGTACTCGATGCTGCCGCTGGCATCGGTGATGACCACGGCTTCGGCGGCCTGCTCCACGGCGATGGTCAGCAGCTCACGCTGCTGGTCCGCGCGCTTGCGCTCGGTGATGTCCTGGATGGTCCCGATCAACCCGACGACCCGCCCCGCCTCGTCGCACGCCACCTCGCCCAGGCCCAGCACCCAGCGCTGCTGCCCGTCGTCCTGGCGGATGATGCGGTACTCGCGGTTGAAGCGCTGGCGCCGGCCGATGACCTGTTCTTGCAGGTAGCTGCCCATGCCCTCGCGGTCCTCGGGGGCCACCACGTGCAGCCAGCCATCGACATCCCGGGTGTAGCCCGGCCCGATGCCGAAGATGTGGTCCAAGACCTCGGAGCTGGCCCAGGTCCCTGCGACGAAGTCGGTCTGGTAGGACCCGATGTCGGCGGCTTGCTGCGACTCGCGGAACAGGCGCTCGCGGTCCAGCATGGCCTGCTCGCGGGCCTTGAACCCGGTGATGTCGATCTCCAGCCCATCCCAGCGCGAGGATCCGCCCGGAAGCGGGGTGGGCGTGGCCATCACCGAGGACCAGCGCTCGCCCCCGGTCGGCTCCAGCAGGCGCAATTCCGCCCTGAACGTGGTCATCGTGCGCAAGGCTTCGGCCAGCGCCAGCTCGACGCGGGGGCGGTCCTGGGGGTGGCAGCGGTCGACGAGCAGGTCGGGGTCCGCCAGGGCCTGCTCGGGCGTGACGAAATAGAGCTCCCTCACCGACGGGCTCAGATAGGTGAAACGGCGCGAGCCATCCGGCCCGATCACCAGCTGGAAATGCATGCTCCGGAACTGCAGGGGCCCCTGCGAGGCCGCCGTCCCGGCGCGGTTGACGTCTTTTTCCATCCTCAGGACCCCCGCTTCGCCCGAACGTTGGAGCCGCCTCGGCGCCGGCCCCGCTGGCCCAGGCCTTGGAGCGCCAGGGAGCTCAGCCATGGTAGCAAAGCCCCGCCCCCGCTCCAACAAAATGGGCCTTTTGACAAAAAAAAGCGCGCCACCGGGCTCCCGGTGGCGCGCCTGAACCGGCCCGCTCAGCGGATGAGCACGAGGCGTGCGGGTCTGGCCGTGACCGCCCTAGCCGGGCCCAGATCGGCTTCCACCGTGACAAAATAGGCGCCATTGGCCAGGCCGCTGAAGAAGCCCACCGGGAACGCCAGCGTCTGCCATCCCGCCCGGGCATTGACGCCGCTGAAGCTGCCGGCCAGCACCAGGGCCCGGGTCCAAAGCCGCACCACCACCCGGTCGGCGGGCACGCTGAGCTCCACCGCCAGGCCCGTGGGGTTGGGCTGAGGCACGGGCTGCACCGCCAGGATCTTCAGCGGCCCGGTGGGCGTGGCCACGGGCTTGACGGTCACGATCAGGGGCTGGGCCTGGGAGAACTGCCCGTCCAGGTTGGTCACCACCACGCTGACGGTGCCCGCCGGCAGGGATGGCAGGGTCCCGGTGATGGTGCCGGCATCGACCACCACCACGTTGAGCAGGGCCTGCCCGCCCAGGCTGACCGTGGCGCCCGGGTAGAAGCCGCTGCCCTGCAAGGTGACGCTGTCCCCGCTGGCCGCCTGGCCGGGCGCGACGCTGTTAAGGAGCGGCCGCAGCGCATAGGGCGTCGGCGCCGTGGTCGCGGTGGGCGGCACCGACGTGCTGGTCGGCACCAGCGTCGGCGCCGTGGTCGCGGTGGGCGGCACCGACGTGCTGGTCGGCACCGTGGTCGCCGTCGGCGGCACCGACGTGCTGGTCGGCACCAGCGTCGGCACCGTGGTGTTGGTGGATGTGGGGATCGGCCCGGTCGATGTGGGCGTGGCGCTGACCACCAGGGTGCTGGTCCACGTCGCCGTGGGCGGCACTGTGGTGCTGGTCGGCGTCGACGTGCGCGAGCTGGTCGCGGTGCTGGTGGCCGTGGATGTGCCGGTCGGCGGCAGGGCCGTGCCGCTCAGCGTCACCGTGGGCGTGGCGGTCAGCGTGGGGATGGGCCCCGTGATGGTGGGCGTGGCACTGACCACCGGGGTGGCGGTGGAAGTGGCCGTGGGCGGCACCGCCGTGCTGGTCGGCGTCGACGTGCGCGTGGCCGTCAGCGTGGCCGTGGGCGGCACCGCCGTGCTGGTTGGCGTCGGCGTGCGCGTGGCCGTCAGCGTGGCCGTGGGCGGCACCGCCGTGCTGGTGGGCGTCGACGTGCGCGTGGCCGTCAGCGTGGCCGTGGGCGGCACCGCCGTGCTGGTCGGCGTCGGCGTGCGCGTGGCCGTCAGCGTGGCCGTGGGCGGCACCGCGGTGCTGGTCGGCGTGGATGTGCGCGTGCCGGTCGGCGTCGACGTGCGCGTGCCCGTCGGCGTCGATGTGCGCGTGGGCGTGAAGGTGGCGGTCCCCCCGCCGCAGGCCGCCAGCACCGGGTTGGCCGACTGCAGGTCCGGCACCACGGTCGCGCCGAAGTCCGTGCTCAGCGAGGTGTAGTTCCAATTGGTGATCAGGCAGGGGCAGGCGTCGATGCTGCTGGACCAGGCCACGTAGCCATTGGTGTTGGCGATGGCCCAATTGATGACATCCTGCGACCACGTGCCGGCCACCACGCTGCCGGCGGTCAGGGCCTGCTGCTGCGAGTTGTTGGCGTCCTGGCCGAACTCGGTGACCATGACGGCGTAGTTGTTGTAGACCGCCGCCGGGATGGCGCCCGTGACGCAGCTGTTGCTGGGCAGGCAGGCGCCGGGGCTGGATTTCCAGGGATAGATGTGGGTGGCGTAGACGATGCCGTTGCCGGTCAGCGTGCCGGCGGTGTTGGCGTCGGTCAAGGCGTTGCTGGGCACGCCGCTGAGGTCGAAGGCCCAGTTCAAGCCGCCGGCGGTGATCACGTTCTTGGCGCCGGTGTCGCGGATGGTGTTCACCAGCTTCTGCATGCCGGGGGTGGCGTAGCCCTCGGGGGTGGTGCCGCCGCCCTTCCACAGGCTCCAGCTGGTGAAGCCTTCGGGCTCGTTGAACAGGTCGAAGAGCACCGCCGGATTGTTGGCATAATGCGTGGCCAAGCTGGTCCAGAACGTCACCGAACCATTGTCCGGCATGCTGTGCTGGGCGCTGGCGCACTGGGCGCCGCCCTGGTTCTCATCGCTCCAATGCAGGTCCAGCAGCACGTAGCAGTTGTTGGCCTGGCACCACGCCACGATGGCGTCGACCAAGGCCCAGTAGGCCGACTGGCTCAGGCCGCTGCAGGCCGTGCTGCCCAGCCAGCGATCCTGGTTCAGCGGCACGCGGATGATGTTCACCCCCCAATTGTTCACCGCGTTCTGGGCCGTGCTGAGCACGCCGTTGGTCGTGCCCGTGGGGCCCTCACCGGCGTTCTGCCATTCCATGCTGGGGATGTCGACGCCCTTGAGGAACACCGGGCAGGCGTTGGCCGCGTTCACGATCTTGTTGCCCGACACCTTCAAGGCGCCGAAGTTGGCCGAGCCGTAATTGGCGGACGCGGGGGATGCCAGGCCCAGGCAAAGGGCCAGGAGGCCGGCCCCATGGCGCCAGGCGCGCGGGCTCCCCACGAAGGAACAGAGGTTTAACATGATCTTGAAAGCCCTTTTGGGGATGGCCACAACTTTAGCGATGATCTGATGCAGTCTACCTAAGTTAGAGTTGAAACGTTTGAATTAGTTCCCAAAAACACAGCATCGGTTCCGTCCAATGAAACTTATGCTGCGTTCTGTGCCCCACTACCTATCGTGAAAATCCTTCATTTTACGCGCCTTATCCAGGTCATGGCCGACTTTCATGGGATCGCTGGGATCCAGCTGCAGCGCCCGCTGCCATAGGTCGATGGCCTTGTTCCAGTCATTCGCCAAGTACGCATCGATCCCTAAGCGATGCAGGTGCCGCACTTCCTCGGCCACGCGTGGATGCAATTTCACCAATCGGCTGCGGGTCCCCTGGTCCTGGCCATCCAGCATCAGGGCCTGGCGCAGGCGGTCCACTGCCACCGCCAGATCGTCGTCCTGCAGGGCCGCGATGGCTTCCTTGTTCAGCTGGGCCACCCGGTCGCGGATGCTGTCATCCAACTGGTGCTTCAACGCCACCGCCTCCTTCAACGTGGTGTCGAACTCGAAGATCTCCTGCAGCTTGTTCTTGGCCAGCACATACTGCTTCTGGGCGTAGTAGGCGTGGGCGTCGTTCAGCTTGCGGGCCAGGTTGGACTTTTGCTCCTTGCTAAGCCCCCCGCTCGCCGCCGCCGCCTTCTCGGCCGAGATCCTCCGGCCCAGGTCCCCCAACAGCCGGTTGATGTCATCGGCTTTGGCGAAACCGGGCTGCAAGGTCAGGACCTCGCTCAGCGTCACCTTAGCCTCGGTCCAATCCTTGCGGTCGTAGGCGGCCATGCCGGCCTTGTAGGCGGCCTGAGCGGCCTCGCTGGTGCCGCCAGCCTCGATGATCACCTTGCCGCCGAACAGCCCCTCGCCCAGAGTCAAGGTGGCGCCCAGGCGCTGAGTGGCGCCGAAGACGCCCTGCGGCGCATAAGCATAATCCAGGCGCAGGCTGCCAAGGTTCACGCCGGCGCCCACCGAAAAGCCGGCGTCCTGGGCCGAGCCCTCGCCCTGGGCGAAGCGCCAGCCGCCGCGCAGGAAATAGTCGCCCGCCACCGCCCACTCGGCGCCCAGCCGCAAACTGCCATCGCCGGCCACCGGGCGGTCGTACTGGAAGGCCGCACCTAAGGCCCGGCCGGGGCTGCGCCAGCCCAGGGCCGCATGCCAGACCGCGGGGCTGCCGCCGCCATCGCCGCCCAGGCGCAGGTCCGAACCGCCCAAGCCCAGCGTCAAGCCGCCGGGCAGGTCGTAAAGCCCCTGCAAGGCGGCCGTGTAAATGGTGGAAGGTTGACCGCTGAGGGATTCCTGCGCCGCCGTGGCCGCCAGACCCAGGTGCAAGGCATCCGCCCAGTAGCTCTGGGCATAGCCCAGGGTGCCGGCAAAGGCGTAGTCGCTGCTGCTGCCCAGCGGCGCGCCGCTGGCGTCGCGGTCGTCAAAGGTGCCATAGCTGAAATAGCGCAAGCCGGCGCCCCACGCGCCGTCGCCCGCCCGCCGCCCATAGGCCAGCTGCTCCTCGCGCATGCCCAGCGAGGTGTTCCATTCGTTGTGGAACAGGCTCAGCTCCGGGTCCACCAACTCGTCCAAACGCGCCGGCGCGGCGGCCACATTGGCCGCCCCCCGCCCCAGCAGCGCGCTGGCCCCGCCCAGCGCCGCCACCCTCGGGTCGGCGTCCACCGACAGCCAGGCCTGGTCCACCGACGACGCCCCCAACAGCGTCACCGTGGCGTCGGCAGGCAAGCCTGCCGCCCAGGCCGACGCCAGCACCAGCACCCACGCGCGCGGCTTCAATGGATCACCTTGAATTTGCCGCTCTGCACCGCGCCGCCATTGGACGGGTGGATGCGGTAAAGATAAGCCCCGTTCGACAGGCCGCGCACGTCGGCGCAGGTCAGCTGGGCCCCCACCATGGTGATGTCGTCATCAAAACGGGCCGCCAACTGGAAGGCCAGGTTGAAGACCTCCACGCTGACGTGGCCGGTGGACTGGGTCCAGTAGCTCAGGCACACGCGATCCTTGGCGGGCGATGGGTAGGCCACCGGCCTGGTGGCGCTGCTGCTGACGGGGGTGGGCTTGGCGTAGTCCACCCAGCGGATGCGGCTGTTGCCGGCGTCGATGCAGACGATGTCCCCCAAGGGGGTCTGCAGCAGGCCCGTGGGCCCATGCAGCGTGGCGCTCAAGGCCGGCCCGCCGTCCCCGGCGAAGCCCACGAATCCGTCACCCACCACCGTGGTGATGATGCCGGTGCCAAGGTCGATGCGCCGGATGCGGTCATTGCCCGAGTCCGCTATCAGGAGCCCATGCTGCGCGTCCAGCCAAAGGTCATTGGGGCCGTTCAGGGCGGCCTCCACCGCGGGATAACCGTCGCCCAGATAGCCCGGCTCCAGCGGCCCCAGGCCGCAGATGGTGGTGACCGTCAAGGCCGCCAGGTCCACCCGCCGGATGGCGTTGTTCGGCCGATCCGAGCAGTACAGGAACCCGGCGGGGTCATAGGCCATGCCGTGGATCTCGCCGAGCTGGGCCGTCGCCACCGGGCCATCCACGAACCCGGCGCCGCCCTGGCCCGTCAACGTCCCCATCATGTTGGTGGCGGTATCCAGCACCCGGATCACGCAGCCGGAAAAATAAGTGTTGGCCAAGTACAGCTTGCCGGGGGCCGTAGCCATGGCAAAGGCCTGGCCCACCGCGCAGCTGGTGCCGGGCACGCCGTCGGCCCCGTTGCCGAAACCGCCCACGCCCACCACGATAGTGCTGATGCCCTGGGGGTCGATGCGGCGCACATAGTCATCGCTGGCGTCCACATAAAGGTCGCCGACCGCGTCCAACGCCATGCCATAGGGGTAGCCCATGGCCGCCGCCGTGGCGGGCCCACCGTTGCCCACCGTATAAAAACTGCCGTTGCCGGCGAAGAGCGAGACCTGGCCGCTGGCCCAGGCATACCGCCACAGGTAATTCTGGTTGCCGAAGACGAAGTCCCCGCCCGGCAGCGCCGCGACCGACGGGTCCAACCCGGTCAAGGTGAACTGGCTGCCCGGCCCCGCCACCGAGCTGGCCGCGGACCCGCCCGCCACGGTGTGGATGCGCTTGTCCACCGCGTCAATGCGGCGGATCGCGCCGCCGGTATCGACGTAAAGGTCCCCATTGCCGTCCAGTCCCAGCCCCGCCGGGCTGCCTACGCCGGCGCCAGCCGCCAAGCCGCCGTCATCCGTCACCTCGTTGACGCCATCGCCCGCCACGCTGGTGAAGACGTGCGTGACCGCATCCAGGCGAAGGACCCGCTTGGCGGTGCCATCGCTGATGAAGAGGTTGCCGCTGGGGTCGACGACCATGCCTGCGACCGTGCCCAGCAGCGCGCTGGCGGCTGGCCCGCCGGCGTAGCTCTGGGCGGCGAAGGTGTTCATGCCGGTGCCGGCCACGCTGGTGATGGTGGCCGCCGCCGAGCGCGGGTTGCTGACCCGGCGGATGCGGAAGTCCGTGGCGATGTCCAAGGCGTCCTGGACCGGGTCGTAGGCCAGGGAGATCGGGCTGTAAAGGGAGGCGCTCACCGCCGAGCCGCCGTCGCCGGACGTCGGATTGCCGGTCATGGCCCCATCGCCCGCCACCGTAACGATGCTGTCAGGCGCCTGGCCGATGGTGAAATACTGCACCTGCAAGGCTCCCGCCCCGCCGTTGTCATAGATCCACGCGCCCGCGTCGCCATCGGCACAGACCAGGCTGGGGTCGCCGACCGTGGCCAAGGTGGGCTGGCCGCTGGTGCTGGACGAGGCGCTGTTGGTCCCATTGCCCGCCACCGTGTCGATGATGCCGGTGCTCAGGTGGATGCGGCGGATCCGGTTGTTGTTGGAATCGGCCACCAGCAGGCAGTCGCTCGTCAGGGCCAGGCCTGTCGGCCAGTAGAAGCTGGCGGCGGTCGCCGGCCCATTGTCCCCGCCAAAGCGGGCGTCGCCGGTGCCCGCCAGGGTGCTGACGACCCCCGACACCGGGTCGATCTTCATGATCCGGTTGCCCGCCATGTCGGAGTAGTAGATCGTGCCGACCGCGTCCACGACCATGTTGCCGGTATAGCCGAGCACCGCGCCCAGCGCGGGGGTGCCGGATTGAGCCGCCCCCACGCCGACCAGGGTCTGCATGATGCCATCGCCCCGCAACGGCGCGACTGTCAGTCCCACCACCAGCCCCAGGCACCCCATGCCGTAACGCATCAACGCTCCTAACGGTTAAAATATCCAGGCTCAATCGTTTGCATGCGCGGGCGTCGATGATGCTCCCAAGGTTTCGCCATGCGCCGTGAAGGAGTGTCAAATAAGGAGCAGGTGTTATCAAGGGGCGAGCCTGTGACCATGGGCACAAAGAGGCCGAACCATTGACTTCCATCACACATGGGCGGGCCGCATCGAACACCTGCCCCGTTCGTCTGGATCCGGGCCTATGTCACAGATCTTCCCGGCCCGCCACCAGCTGCCATTCCGGCTCGCGATAGCGCATGCCCATCTGCAGGCAGAAATCCTCCATGTCCGCCAGCCAGGCCACTTGAAACTCGGGCGGGGCGATGGCCAGGGTCTCGCCGGCGCCGCAGCTGAGCACCGACACCGGCAGGCCCACCCACCAGCCGCCTTGCAGCGTCCGGCCCAGCCGGCAGGGGCAGGCCACGCCGGGCTTGCCGGCCTCGGCGCTGCGGCGGGCCCAGCGCTGGACCCAGGTCTCGCTGGAATCAAAGTCGATGGCTTCGCCCCAGGGCACGGCGATGGTCTTGCTGGTCAGGCCCCAGAACAGCACGGCCCGGGCGGGCGCCCAGGCGTGCAGGTGCCAGCCGCCGGGCAGGCTGGCCTGGCCGCGCGCGCCGCGCAGCGCATCCAGCCGGGCCTGCCAGTCGGCCGCCGCCGCCCAGTGGGGCGGCAGGTGATGGCGCTGCGGCAGGGCCACGCCCTCGCTTGAGGCGACCACGTCCATGCGCCCCGCGCCCAGGGCCAGGGTGAATGCGTCCAGCGTGCCGCCGGGGGGGCTGTCGCCGTGCGGGTCGAAGACGCCCCAACCCAGCCAGGCGCCCCCCTGCGGCGGTTGGGCGGCCAAGGCCTCGGCGGCGCCCTCCAGCGGCAGGCCGAAGCTGTGCCAGGCCCGGTGCTGGGCCCAGCGCTCGGGGTCCGGCGGCGGCAGCGTGACGGCCACCGGCTTGGGCGCAGGCGCCAGCGGGGCCGCCAACGCGGGCGCCTGCGGCCGGACGGCCTCGATCTTTATCTTCACCGGCTCGGGCGCAGCCTCGGCCCGGGCGGCGCGCAGGGCCACGGCCTCCTCCACGCTGCGCACGCCTTGCCCGCGCAAGCGCAGGACCTCGGCCACATCAAAGCCGGCGCGGTGCCAGGCCAGCAGGTACTCCACGTCGCCCAGGTGCTGGCGCAGCTGCTGGGCGGTCACGGGGTCCTGGGCGCCGCATGCCTTGAAGGCCGCGGCCTCGTCCGGCAGCAGGTCGGCCGCCACCCAGGCGCCGGCCTCCTCGGGGTCCAGGCCGCGGTCGCGCCAAGCCTGGGCTTGGGCCGGGTCGCCGATGCCCTCCTCGCCCCAGCCGAAGGCCTGTTTGGGCGTGAAATCGGTCACGGCCCATCCCAAGGCGGCGGCCGATTCAAAGCCGCGCTCCAGGTACGGCAGTCGCTTGGCCTCCAGCTCCGGCGGCAGGGCCAGGCCGGCGGCCTGCTCGGCCCCCGAGCGCAGGGCGGCGGCCCGCAGGCGCAGGCGGCCCGGCGCGGTGGCGGCGCGCAGGCGCAGCCAGTCGGCGTCGGAGATGGACCAGGGCTTGCCGTCCTTCAACAGCGACTCGAAGCGGCGCAACGCCAGGAAGAATAGCTCGTTCTCGGGCATCCATTCCAGGGCTTCGCTGGTGTAGCCGGAATAGTGGCGGCCCAGGCGGGCCAGCGTGAAATGGGCGCGGGCGCGGCCCTCGCCATAGACGGCCAGGCGCACCAGCACGCAGACCAGGCGCAGCAATCCGATGCGCCGCCCGGCGGCGTCGGGCCCCAGCAGGGGCGCCAGGAAGCCGGCCTCGGCCTCCAGGCTCTCCGCCTCGGCCACCGCCAGGGCGCCCAGCACCTTGGCGCCGGCTTCCCCGCCGGCGCCGGCGGACTTCAGCCGGGACTCGGCGATGCGCAGGCCGAACAGGCCTTGCTTGATGCGGTCGGCTTGGTCGGGCGCGGCGTATCGCTGTTCAAACTCAAGGGCCGCCTTGCGCGCGGGCAAGGCGGCGTTCAATTCGGCCGCCAGCAGCTCGGAGGCCAGGTCCTTGGCGTCCAAGGGCCCGCTCATGCGCCCGACCCCAGGGACCGTTGAAGGTTCAGGATGGTCTTGTAGTCCACCCCCAGCAGCCGGGCCGCCTCCATCTTGTTGCCATCGGCCTGGCTCAGCGCCTGCCGCAGCATCCGGAGCTTGACGCCCCGCACCGCCTCGTCCACG
>Ga0302319_10019516_pt1 | contig 12313 bp, 10 predicted proteins | sample Bog_T0_2_FD_203319 | JGI IMG/M metagenome (GOLD analysis project Ga0302319, IMG submission 203319) | Peat permafrost microbial communities from Stordalen Mire near Abisko, Sweden - Bog_T0_2 | ecosystem: Environmental > Terrestrial > Soil > Wetlands > Peat | place: Sweden: Abisko, Stordalen Mire... | reverse complement strand
CCGTAGGGGGTCGACAAGCGCTTGCGCCGGCAGCCGCTTGCGGTGCGGCAAGCGGTATGGCGGATGGCGCGAGCGGTTATCCGTCCGCCATCGTCGCTGCCGGACCCTCGGTTCCGGCCGGCGACGAGGCTTCCGGACCGGCCTACGCCGCCCGCTTCAGGCTCAGTTCCGACCAGATCGTCGCGAGCGAGCTGATAAGGTGGTCGATGTCCGCGTCGCTGTGCAGCGGCGTCGGCGTAATGCGCAGCCGTTCCGTGCCGCGCGGCACCGTGGGATAGTTGATCGGCTGCACGTAGATGCAAAAATCCTCCATCAGCCGATCGCTGATCTGCTTGCACACCACCGGATCGCCAACCATCACCGGAACGATGTGGCTGGGGTTGTTCAGGTGGGGCACGCCGATCTGGTCCAGCCGGCGGCGCACCTTGGCGACCCGCTCCTGGTGCCGCTCACGCTCGACGCTGCTCGACTTCAGATGCCGAATGCTTGCCGCGGCTGCCGCGGCCACCGCCGGCGGCACCGACGTCGTGAAGATGAAGCCCGAGGCGAAGCTGCGAACGTAGTCGCACAGCGCCGCCGAGCCGGCGATATAACCACCGATCACGCCGAACGCCTTCGCCAGCGTGCCTTCGATCACGGTGAGCCGGTCGCTCAGCCCGTCGCGGTCGGTGATGCCGCCGCCGCGCGGCCCGTACATCCCCACCGCGTGGACCTCGTCGATGTAGGTCATCGCGTTGTGCTTGTCCGCGACGTCGCACAGGTCGGCGATCGGCGCGATGTCGCCATCCATCGAATACACCGATTCGAACGCCACCAGCTTCGGCCGGTCCCGGTCGAGCTCCGCGAGCTTGCGGTCGAGATCGGCGGGGTTGTTGTGCGCGAAGATGCGCTTCTCGGCCCGGCTGTGGCGCACGCCCTCGATCATGGAGGCGTGGTTTCCCTCATCGGACAGTACCACGCAGCCCGGCAGGCGGGCGGCGAGCACGCCGAGCGTCGCCCAGTTGGACATGTAGCCCGAGTTGAACAGCAGCGCCGCTTCCTTGCCGTGCAGATCGGCAAGTTCCTGCTCCAGCAGGATGTGGTAATGGTTGGTCCCGGAGATGTTGCGGGTGCCACCGGCGCCGGCGCCGCAGCGGTCGATCGCCTCGTGCATGGCCTGGGTGACGGCCGGATGCTGGCCCATCCCCATGTAGTCGTTCGAGCACCAAACGGTCACTTCGACCTGGCCGCTGGGGCGGAAATGGGTAGCGCGCGGGAACTTCCCGGCATGCCGCTCGATCTCGGCAAAGACCCGGTAGCGGCCTTCCTTGTGAAGTCCGTCGAGTTCCTGGCGGAAGAATGCCTCGTAATTCATGACGACTCCGGCTGCTGGGCAAATAAGCGGCATGCGTCGCGAATCTGCCATTCAGCAGACAGTACCGGCGCAGGCGCGGGGGTGGGTGGGCAAACCGCTCTCATGCGGCCGCCTGGATCTCGCACGCTTCGAAGGCCGCCCGCAGGCGCACCCCATCAACCGTGCGTCCTATTGCGATAACGCGAGGCTCGTCGCCCTCCCGGGCGGCAAAGGCGGCCACGCTGGAACGGCCGCCGGCGACGTCGAACCTGATCCACCCGGACCCGGCGCGCGCGATGCCCTTGACCCGTTCCACCTGGCCGTAGGCGCCGCGCGCGACCGCATCGAGTAGATCGCGCAGGCCCTGCTGATCGCAAGATCCGGTCAGGCGCGCGCTCCATGAGGTGAAGCCTAGTGTGGGCTCGTGCCCGTGTTCGGCACGATGGTGCGCGAGCGATGTCGCGTGCGCCGGCGCTGCGGCGGCGGCGCGGTCCTCGGCGGGATGCGGTTCCGGCGCGCCGGCCTGCAGGATGCCGTAAGTGGCGGGCACGATCATTACGCTGGGGCTGAACGACCGCAGGGTATCCTGGACGGTGCGAATCTCGGCCGGGGCGACCAGATCGACCTTGTTGACGATGATCACCGAGGCAAAGGTCGCCTGCGCCTCGAAATATTCCGGCATCCGTGCGTAGTCGCGCAGGAACGCGGCGGCATCGACCACGGTCCAGACGTGCAGGCTTTTCACCAGAGGCTGCAGGTCCGTATCGTTGAGGACGCCCAGCAGCGTCGCCACATCGGAAACGCCGCTCGGCTCGATCAGAATCCGCTGCGGCGCCCAGCGCGTGATGGCTTCGTCCAACTGGGCGGCCAGATCCTTGCGCAGCGAACAGCAGATGCAGCCGTTGGACAGTTCCATCACATCGGCGCCGCGCCCGCTCAGCAGGGTGCCGTCGAGTCCCAGCGCGCTGAAATCATTGACCAGCACGACGGTCCGCACGGCCTTGTCCGCGCCGGCCAGGGTGCGCCGCAGGAACGTGGTCTTGCCGGCGCCGAGAAACCCCGCAACGACCTCCACGTCGAAGGCCTGCCGCGGATGGTGCGAGCGCAGGCTCCAGCTCCACAGCGCCGCGGACGGCAAGGGCAGCACCAGGAACCAGTGCTCCAGGATGCCGAACGCCAGCATGCCGCCGAGAAAGGTGTAGGCCGCCTCCTGGAACGGGGTGGCGCCGGTCGCCAGGGCGCGCTGCCACAGGATGGTGGAGAACACGGTGGCGATGGTGACGGAGAACGGGAACAGCAGGTTCATCGGCTTGCGCCGCAGGAAGCTCTTGATGAACCCGAGATGCTCGGGAAGGAATTCCTCGTTCAGGTTCAGCACGCCAAGATAGACGTTGAGCTTGGCGCTGACCCGCATCAGCCAGAGGATGACGAAGGTCCAGGCGCCGACCTGGTTCGCGCCGCCCCAGGTGGCGACGACCACCGCCACCGCGGACGCCACGATCGCCAGCTCATGGTACAGGATGGCCATGACCGCGTGGCCGAAATGCCGCCAGCCGGAACAGCCCTCCGGGCAGGGCTCGCTGCGCGGCCCGGTGACCGGCCCCATCAGGAAGCTGACTTCCTGCCAGCCCCAGACCAGCATGCCGTAGGTGAAGGACGCATAGGCGCCGCTGACGGTCGTGTCGGCGCTGCTGGCCGCCAGGCCATACAGCGACACGACCAGCAGAGCCGTCGCGCCAAGCATGCTCCACCGAAACGTATGCCGCGGCAGGCCGTCCAGATAGATGATCAGGCCCGTGCTGAACCACCAAACGAACAAGGCATACAGGATCGGGAAAGCATACTGGCACATGGGTTGCGCTGCCCTACCAGGCAGGCGCGAGGCGGATCTGCTTCGGCAGTTCGTTCTGCTTGGCAGGCAGGAAGTACAGACGTGCCAGCGTGACGGCAGCGCTTGCCACCAGGGCGTAGCGCTTCAGCCCGCCGAATACGCCGCCTTGCGCCTTGGCCGCGGCAATGCCTTCGCCGGTTCGCCGCAGGCTTTCCAGACCACGCATGAAGGCCGGGTTGTCAACGTCCAGCTCGACCGGGAACACCTGCCGGCTGATCTCGGTGCACAGGCGGAACACCTGCCGGTCGTATTCGGTCGGGTCGAGGCCGAAGCCCTTGTACAGCGCGGTGCGTGCGTGGTCGCGCACATACATCGTGGCGAACACGGAGAGCAGGAAGAACCTGATCCACAGCTTGTTGGTGCCCGACAGCAGCTTCGGGTTGGCGCGCATCACCAGCGCGAACGCCTCGCCATGGCGGAACTCGTCGTTGCACCACTCCTTGAACCACTTGAAGATCGGGTGGAAGCGGTACTCGGGATGCTTCTCGAAATGGCGGAAGATGGTGATGTAGCGCGCGTAGCCGATCTTCTCCGACAGGTACACCGCGTAGAAGATGAACTTGGGCTGGAAGTAGGTGTACTTCTTCACCTTCGTCAGGAAGCTGAGATCGACGCCGACGCCGAAATCCTTCAGCGAATCATTGATGAACCCGGCATGGCGTGACTCGTCGCGCGCCATGTACGCGAACCAGTCGCGAATCTCGGGGTTCTTTACCCGTGTCTTGATCTCGGCATACAGCACGCAGCCGGAGAATTCGGCGGTCAGCGAGCTGACCAGGAAATCCATGAAGTCCTTGCGCAGATCCTCGGGCAGGTCCTTGATCTCGGCCTCGAAGGCCGCGTCGCGGGTGAAGTGGCCCTTGTTGGTGTCGCGCTCGAACTCCGCCATCAGCTCGTCCCATTCGGGGCGCACCGTGCTGATGTCCAGGCGGTCCATCGCCGCGAAATCGGTCGTGTAGAAGCGCGGGCTAAGGATCGTATCCCGCTGCGCCAGCCGCGTTGTTTCGTTCGGCGCCGCTGCTTTCAGCGCCGACTCGCGGGTTTCTATGTTCATGACTCCTCCTTCGGGGCAAAGCCGACCTCGTACAGCTCGGTCAGCGCGAACAGCCCGGCGATCTGCGTCCACTGGCGTTCCAGCCAACCGGCTCGCACAACCGTCGCGCGGCACTCCATCACCATCCGCTCGCCAAGGCCGATCTGGGTCGGTGCGCCATGCACCGTCACACTGTCGCCGGGGCGGATGTCGATCCCCTCAGGAATTGCGTAGGCATGAAAACTCTCGGGTGTCGTCTCGATGTCGAGCGTACACGGCACCTCGATGCTGTAATGACCCATGATCATGGCTTGGTCCCCTCCCCCTCCGGCTTTGTTGCCTCGGGGTTTTCCCCGATGGGATCGACCGCCTCAGGCTTGGCCGCCTCTGGCTTGACCGCCGCTTCTGTCAGCAGCTTCGCGAAGGCGCCGGCGTTGGTGGACCCGAAGGCTTCCAGGTCGATGCGGCGGCTCGTGGTCGGGTCCTCCAACGTCAGCCGTCCGTCATCCCACTGCGTGAGGCGGAACGGGATGTCGGCCGACACGTCCTCGCGCCTCCGCTCCCGGGCGAGCCCCCGCACGGTCGAGCGGAGAAAGCCGTTGGTCGCAGGCTCGATAACGAGCGGTTCGGCGTCCTTATCGCGGAACACCAAAACCGCGCCGTCGTGCCGGTCCACGAACCGCAGGTCCCGAGCGGCGACGGGCTTCCCCGTCGGCGGCATCGTGTCGGTACCCTCGATGCGTGCCCAGATGGCGAAGGCAAGCGTCAGGGCCACGACCGCCCCCACCGCGATCAGGGGACCGCGCGGGAACGACCGACCGCGTGGAGCGTCGCTCACGGGCTTCTCCCTTTCACTCAGGCTGCCGCGGTGGTCTGCGGTCGCGACGCGCCGCCTTGCGAGCCGGCCGGTTGCGCCTCCGTTACCGGCGCTCCAGGCGCCTGTGCCCCGGGTTGGGCCGTCGCGTGGGTGGAGGACTCGGCGAGCGCACGGGCCAGGAGCTGGGCTACGGCGGCAGCGTCAGGCACGACGCGAAGCGCCGGTTGGGCACGGAAGATGCGCCAGGGCCGGGCATGCGGCCACAACGCCGGGTACAGGATCTTCTGGCCGGCGGCCATTGTCAGGACGATATCGCCGGTGCCGTCCGGGTAACTCTTCAGCGCCGCGGATTCGACGATCTTGTAAGGCAGGTTGATGTCGATCGAGAGCGCCACGCCAATGCGCAACACAATCCGCTTGTTGGTGATCGTGTAGATCGTCGTCTTGCCGATCATCCAGGCGAACAGCGACAACAGGCCGATCGCCACCGCCCCGATCACCGCGATCCAGGACGCCGCGCGAACGGCGGCGATTACCGGCTCGCCGGCCCATAGCAGAGACCCGCCGCGCCAGATCAGGAGAATACCAAAATAGATCGATAGCAGCTCGATGTGGAACACCCGGCGGGTGAGCGCCCCCCAAAGGGGCGCTCCCTGCCAGAGTATCGCTTCACCTGCCGGAAGCTCTCCCGGCAGGCCGCGAACCGTCTCTGTGTCGTGATCCCTCAAAGCCAGGGACCCAGCCTCGCCGGCGTCGCATACAGCTTGCCACCGGCATAGTAGGCGCTGATCCGGTCTTCTTCGCGCAGGGTCACTTGGTTGGGGTTGCGCAGACCCGGCACGTCGCGGAACTGCGCCGCGGTGATCGAGTCGATCTTGACGGTCTCGTTCCTGTCGCTGAGGACCGTGAGCGGGACCGGCACCAGCACGGAGCGGGAACCCGGACCCGACAACTGGACCTCAAGGTAGCGGGCCATATACTCGGCGCGGTCTACCCAGACATCCTTGATCGTGCCGGCAATCTGGCCATCGCATGCGACGACCTTGTAGCCCCGCGGATCGCTGGTCCCCTGGTCGATCGAATAGTCGGGAGCAGCGCGCAGCGGCACGATCTTCGGCTTCTCGTCGTCGTAGTTGACGTCCGGCACATCCGCACGATTGCAGTACGCGGCGGGGCCGACGCCATCCAGCAGCGGGTTGCCGGTCGGGATCAGCGGCGCACCGCCGCCTTCCCAGGGAAGCGACGAAACAGCAGCGACCTTCGTCTGGTCGGGCTCCACGCGGGGGGCCGTCTGCGTGCCGGCGCCATGCGGCAGGATGAAGGTCTTGGGAGCCGGAATTTCGCCAGCCCAGGCACCCTGGGTGACCCGGCCTTCGAACACGAGCGGATAGCCTTCACGCCGATCCTCGCGCCGTAGATAGAGGACCAGGCCGGCGAAGAAGAGCCAGAACGCCCACAACGTCAATTGTGCGACGTCGAAGTAGCTTGTTATTGCACCATATTCCATTGTGTCACCTCGGCAGATCAGTGGCTAAGGATTTTCGGCCAGGCCGAACGAGGACGACGATCGCGGCTGGGGCTCGTCCTTTTTTCGACGAACGAGCGGACCGATCGCGACCAGCGTAGCGAGTAGCATTGCGATCTCAAGGAGATAGACAGCGTTGTAGCCCGTCGCCGGGCGGTCGAGCGCCGGACCGAACAGCCCCTGAGAGGCCAGTCCGGAGACGACGTCGCGGGTGATGCCGCCAAGCGCGATCGCGGCGCCGGCGGCAGATGCTTGCACGGCGCCCCATGCGCCGAGTGCGAGACCGGTCAAACCGCCGGTCACCGTTTCCATCGCGGCGGTGAGCGTGCCGACGACGAACAAGGCCGCGCCAAACCCAATCAGCACGGTCCCCAGGCTGAACAGCGCCCGGGATTCGAACGGCCCGGCAGCGATCACCGACGGGAAGGCCAACAGGCCGGCCAGCACGCCGAAGGCGGCCAGACGGTATGGAGGCGTCCCGCGGTCGAGCAGCCAGGCGGACAAGACGAAGGCAATGATGCCACCGACCGCAAGGAGTGCCGTCAGCGTCGTCGTGGAACCGACCGACAGGTGCAGCACCTGTCCGCCATAGGGTTCCAGCAGCACGTCCTGCATGCCGAACGCGAAGGTACCGAGCCCGACCGCCACCAGCTTGCGGGTCGCCTGGCCTTCGCTCGTGAAGGTCCGCCACGAGTCGATGAACTTCGGACGCGGCGCGTTGCTCGGCTTGCGATTCGGGTCCCGAGCCTCCTGCTGCCACAGCGCGATCGAGTTCACGATCATCGTCACGGCCGCCGCACCCTGGATAACCTGGATCAGCCGGAACTCGCTGAAGTCCCGCAGCAAAAACCCAAACAGCACCGCGCTGACCACCATGCCGACCATCAGCATCATGCACAGCAGCGCCACTACGCGCGGATGCGATTCGGGCGGCGCGATATCAGTTGCCAGCGCGAGGCCGCAGGTCTGCACGGTGTGCAGTCCGGCGCCAACCAGCAGGAACGACAGAGCCGCGGCAATCTGGCCGATGATGATCGGCCCCTGGGAGTCGCCCGACAGGATCAGCAGCGCGAACGGCATGAACGCCAGTCCGCCGAACTGCAGCATCGTGCCGAACCAGATGAACGGCACCCGCCGCCAGCCGATCGCCGATTTATAGGTATCAGACCGGAAGCCGATCACGGCGCGCAACGGCGCCACCAGCAGCGGCAGCGAGATCATCCCCGCGACCAGCCAAGCCGGAACACCCAGTTCCACGATCAGGACGCGGTTGAGCGTGCCGATCAGCAGCACCACGGCCATGCCCACCGTGACCTGGAACATCGACAGGCGCAGCAGCTTCCGCAGCGGCAGTTCCGGCGTCGCCGCATCCATGAATGGCAGGTACTGAGGGCCAAGCTGCTTCAGATTGCCGACGATTTGGTTACCAATCCAGCTCATGACCGTACCAGCTCCAGCGCCTGCGACGTATAGAAACCCTGAGCGATCCGCTTGGTTCTGCCGACCTGCCAAGCCGCAAGCTCGGGCTCGGCGGCGATCAGGTCCCGCATCGTCTGTTCGCGAACCGGTTCGATCGCCGGGGCGCGGTCGCTGCGCGGAAACAGCCGGCCGACGGCGTGCATCACCGCCAGCGCCGGGGTGCGCGGGGCGAAGGTAAACAGCATCGAGGCGTCGGTGCGCGCGGCGAACCCCGCCAGCACGTTTACCGTGTCGGGCGCCGGGTAATGGATCAGGGAATCCATCGCCACCACGTGGTCGAACCGCCCAAGTCCCGTGTCGAACATGTCGCCCACCAGGAACTCCACCGCGCCGTCGCCAAGATCGCGCGGGCTGCGTTCACGGGCAAGCCCCACCAGCGTCGGCGACAGGTCGATGGCGACGACATGGGCGCCGCGCCGCGCCGCCTCGATCGACAGCAGGCCAGTGCCGCATCCGGCGTCCAGCACCCGCCGACCGCGCATATCCTGCGGCAGCCAGTCCAGCAGCGTGGCCCGCATCGCCTCTCGCCCGGCCCGCACGGTGGCACGGATGCGCCCAAGCGGGGCGTCCGTGGTCATGCGCGCCCAGGCATCGACCGCGGTGCGGTCGAAGTATTTCAGGATCTGCCCGCGGCGTTCCTGATAGGTAAGGGTTGGCATCAATCAAATCCCAAAAGATCAAATATGTCGCGGTCGCGCAGTGGTTGTGCCACCAGCGGCTTGGTGCCGGCCCAAAGCGTGGCCGCCAGTTTCATGTATTCCTTCTGCACCGCCTCCAACGCCGGCGACGGCTCCATCTCGAACAGCGTCGATTTCTTCAGCCGGCTCTGTCGGATCACATCAAGCAGCGGAAAGTGAGCCACTGTCGTCAGCCCGACGGCCGCGTTGAAACGATCGACCTGGTCGGTGCCGTCGCTGCGGTTGGCGATCACCCCGCCCAGCCGCACGTTGTAGTTCTTCGACTTCGCCAGGATCGCCGCGACGATGCGGTTCATCGCGAAAATCGAGTCGAAATCGTTCGCCGTGACGATCAGCGCGCGGTCGGCGTATTGCAGCGGCGCGGCGAACCCGCCGCACACCACGTCGCCGAGCACGTCGAAGATCACCACGTCGGTGTCTTCCAGCAGGTGATGCTCCTTGAGCAGCTTCACCGTCTGGCCGACGACGTAGCCGCCACAACCGGTGCCCGCCGGCGGACCGCCCGCCTCCACGCACATCACGCCGGCGTAGCCTTCGTAGACGAAGTCTTCCGTGCGCAGTTCCTCGGTGTGGAAGTTCACCGATTCCAACACGTCGATCACCGTCGGCACGAGGCGCTTGGTGAGCGTGAAGGTCGAATCATGCTTCGGATCGCAACCAATCTGCAGCACCCGCTTGCCGAGTTTGGCGAACGCCGCCGACAGGTTCGACGAGGTCGTGCTCTTGCCGATGCCGCCCTTGCCATAGACCGCGAACACCTTCGCGGTGCCGATCTTCAGCGAGGGGTCCAGCTGGACCTGAACGCTGCCTGTCCCGTCGGAACGGGATGGCAGCACGCGGCCCGCGGTCACTGCTGGTGCATCTGTCATGCTGCGATCCCCACCCCTACGCCTTCGAGACGATCCTCGAGTTCCTCGCCTGCCCGTCTCAGCGATTCGAGCGTCGCCTCATCCGGCGTCCAGTAGCTGCGCTCGTGCGCTTCGATCAGGCGGTTGGCGATCTTGGCGGATGCGGTGGGGTTGAGCGCCGCCAGGCGCTCGCGCATCTCGGGGTCCAGAACGTAAGTCTGCGCAAGGTGCTGGTAGACCCAGGGCGCAACCTGCCCGGTGGTGGCCGACCAGCCCAGCGTGTTCGTCACCTGCGCCTCGATCTGGCGCACACCTTCGTAGCCGTGGGCCAGCAGCGCTTCATACCATTTCGGGTTCAGCGCACGGGTGCGGGTTTCCAGCGCCACCTGCTCGGCCAGCGAGCGCACGGTGCCGTCGCCGCGTGTCTGGTCGCCGATATAAACCGAGGCAGCGGTGCCCTTCGCGCGGCGCACCGCGCGGCTGATGCCTCCCAGCGTGTCGAAGTAGTGGTCCACCGTGGTGACACCCAGCTCGATCGAGTCGAGGTTCTGATAGGTTACGTCCACGCTGGCAAGTACATGTGACAAAACCGCGTCGTGCCGCTCCGGCCTGCCGCTGACGCCATAGGCAAACCCCTTGCGGCGCACATAGGCCTCGGCGAGTTCGTCTTCCTCGTTCCAGGCGCCGTTTTCCAACAACTGGTTCACATTGGCGCCGTAGGCACCGTCCGCGTTGCCGAACACGCGCAGCGCGGCCTCGGCGATATCGCTGCCGGGATTCGCCGCCATGAAGGCCAGCGCATGCTTGCGGACGAAGTTCTGTTCGACGGGTTCGTCCGCCGACGCCGCCAGCAGCGCCGCCTCGGCCAACAGCTTGGTTTGCAGCGGCAGAAGGTCGCGGAAGATGCCCGACAGGGTGACGACAACGTCGATGCGGGCGCGGCCCAGGCGGTCGAGCGGCACGAGTTGCGCGCCGCACAACCGGCCATAGCTGTCGTGACGCGGCTCGGCGCCCATAAGCCACAGCGCCTGAGCAATCGGGCCGCCTTCGGTCTTCAGGTTGTCGGTGCCCCACAGCACCATCGCGATGGTCTCGGGCAATGCCTGCACGTCTTCCGCATGACGGTGCAGCAGCCGCTCGGCCTGCCGCGCGCCGTCCTGCACCGCGAAGGCGCTGGGAATGCGGAACGGGTCGAAGCCGTGCAGATTGCGGCCGGTCGGCAGGATATCAGTGGTCCGCAGCAGATCCCCGCCCGGCGCCGGCCGCAGATAGCCGCCGTCCAGCGCGTGGATGATCGCCGGAATCTCGCTGTCCGTGGCCAGCAGGCCATCAAGCACCGGCCGTCGCTCCGGATCGGTGATGCCGGCCGCGTCCAGCAGTTCCGAGCGCTCCTGCTCGTTCGGCGGCGAACCGACAACGTGCAGGCCGTGCGGGATCAGGGTGTATTCGAGTTCGAGCAGTTCGCGGCCCAGCCGGTCGATCTCCGCCACCGGGTCGTTCCAGGCCGGCTCGGGCTTGGCAAGTTCCACCGCGGCAGCCTGCGCCTGCACCAGCGCGGCGAGCGAGGCACGCTGATCGAGATCGGTGTCCGGCTCCAGCGCGCGCCAGCGGTCGAGCGAGGCTTTCAGGTCCAGCAACCCGCGGTACAGCCCGGCATGCGAGATCGGCGGGGTCAGGTAGCTGATCAGCGCCGCGCCGGCCCGCCGCTTGGCCAGCGTGCCTTCCGACGGGTTGTTCGACGCATATAGGTACAGATTGGGCAGATCGCCGATCAGTCGGTCCGGCCAGCACGCTTCCGACATGCCGGCCTGCTTGCCGGGCATGAACTCCAGCGCGCCGTGCGTGCCGAAATGCAGCACTGCGTGAGCACCGAAATCCTCGCTGATCCAGCGATAGAACGCGGCGAACGCGTGGGTGGGCGCGAAGCCGTGTTCGAACAGTAGCCGCATCGGGTCGCCTTCGTAGCCGAAGGCCGGTTGGATGCCGACGAACACGTTGCCGAAATGCTCGCCGAGCACGAAGATCGTGCTGCCATCGGTCTGGTGCTTGCCGGGCGAAGGACCCCATTGCGCCTCGATCTGCGGCAGCCAGCGCTGCTTGCGCAGATGGTCCTCGGACGGAATGCGCACCGCAACGTTGGCGTCGACGCCGTAGCGCGCCTTGTTGCCCTCGATGATCTTCGTGCGAAGCTCATCGACCGTATCGGGCACCTCGACCTTGTAGCCGGCCTTCTGCAGCGCGCGCAGCGTATTGTGCAGCGAGGCGAAAACCGAGAGATACGCCGCCGTGCCGGTCGCGCCGGCGTTGGGCGGAAAGTTGAACAGGATCATCGCGACCTTGCGGTCGGCACGCGGCGTGCGGCGCAGCGCTACCAGCCGCGCGACGCGCGCTGCCAGCGTGACCGCGCGCTCCTTGTGCGCCGACATCTCGTGCCGATGCTCGCCGGAGCCTTCACCCGACCGGCCGCCAAACGTCATCGGGCAGATCGCGCCGTCCAGCTCCGGGATCGCCACCATCATCGTGGCCTCGACCGGCATCAGGCCGCGGGGATCGTTTTCCCATTGCGCCAGGCTCTGGAATTCCACCGGATGCGCCGCGATGTACGGAACGTCGAGCGAGGCCAGCACATCCTCGGCGGCGCGGGCGTCGTTGTACGCAGGGCCACCCACCAGCGAGAAGCCGGTCAGCG
>Ga0302319_10019515_pt1 | contig 12313 bp, 11 predicted proteins | sample Bog_T0_2_FD_203319 | JGI IMG/M metagenome (GOLD analysis project Ga0302319, IMG submission 203319) | Peat permafrost microbial communities from Stordalen Mire near Abisko, Sweden - Bog_T0_2 | ecosystem: Environmental > Terrestrial > Soil > Wetlands > Peat | place: Sweden: Abisko, Stordalen Mire... | reverse complement strand
GTCCATCCGGGATTCTCCTTGAAGTGTGCTTGGCGGCTCACTCTCGGAGTTTCCTGGATCGACTCCCGCAAATGTCAAACTGCTACTGCCACCCCGGCAGAGCCGGGGGAACTCCCGTTACATTAGAGAAAATCGCTCACCCTGATTCGCCGTGGTTTCATCGACTGCTTCAGGATTTCCCAGAGTTAAGTCAACCGCTCCTCTTCCGTCCGCAACTCAATTTCCGTCCCGAAACTCATCGATGACGTTTTCAGTAATGATTCGCTGCTGCACCGGGGAGGAAAGCACGGTTGCTGTCGAAGTGGTTCCGTAGTGGCCGAGCTTGTCGAGAAAGCGCTCCAGGTGTTCAACCGATACGACACGCGCCTTGACAATAAAAGAATCGGAACCGGTAACGCGGTGGCACTCGAGCACCTCCATCCACTTCTGTACCTGAATCTGAAAAGCGCGGACCGTCGACTCGGGGCCGGCCATCGACAGGCGAACGAAGATGAGAATCGGCATCCCCAGACGCTCCAGGCTGATGTCGGCGTGGAAGCCGCGAATGACACCAAGCTTCTCCAGACGGTACACACGCTCGGCTACAGCCGGGGTGGTCAATCCGACACGCCGGCCCAGTTCGGCCCAGGAGAGCCGCGCGTCCTGCTGCAATTCTTCAATGATCTTCCAGGAGATGCGATCCAGTTCGGGAGGGTCTTTCGGATGGCTATAGCGGCTGGTGGGCATTCGATTCGGTCTCACCCCTTCGATTCAAAGGACATTACCACTGTCTTCTTAAGAAAGTAAACCCACTTCTCGAAGTTGGCTATGGAAATGGATTGTCAGTTGTTGCGGCCGGATGCGATACTTCGCGTCGTCATAGCAGGATGGAGCTTCCCCATGGCTCAACACCAGTATCAGACAGGGTTCGGCAACGAATTTGCCACCGAGGCCCACCCGGGCGCATTGCCGCAAGGACAGAACGCCCCGCAGCACGCACCGCTGGGGCTCTATACCGAACAGATCAGCGGCACGGCATTCACGGCGCCGCGCTCTCTGAACCGCCGCACATGGAGCTACCGGATTCGGCCCTCGGTAATGCATGAGCCATATCGCGAGTTCTCCGGGAGTCCGCTCATGCGCAGCGGTCCATTCCACGAGATGCCCGCGCCGCCCAACCAGATGCGCTGGAATCCTCTCCCCATGCCTGCGGAGAAGACCGACTTCGTTGACGGAATGGTCACCCTGGGCGGCAATGGCGACCCAGCTATGCAGGATGGCGTGGGCGTTCACCTCTACGTGGCCAACACCTCGATGCAGGACCGCTTTTTTTACAACGCCGATGGCGAAATGCTGATCCTGCCCCAACAGGGCCGGCTTGTGCTTCGCACTGAGCTGGGCATACTGGAAGTTGCGCCGGGCGAACTGGCGGTGATTCCGCGCGGCATTAAATTCCGTGCCGAGCTGCCCGACGATGCCGCCCGCGGTTATATTTGTGAGAACTACGGCCAGACCTTCCGGCTGCCCGAACTCGGTCCCATCGGCGCAAACGGCCTTGCCAATTCGCGCGACTTTCTTGCTCCCACAGCAGCGTATGAAGATCGCGAAGGCGCATTCGAGGTCATTGCCAAGTTCCTGGGTCGCTTGTGGCGAGCCGAAATCGATCATTCACCGCTCGATGTAGTCGCATGGCATGGCAACTACGCGCCTTTCAAGTACAACATGGCTCTGTTTAACTGCATCAACACGGTGAGCTTCGATCACCCCGATCCGTCCATATATACCGTGCTCACCGCGCCTTCCGGTCTGCCAGGAACGGCCAATGTGGACTTCGCGATTTTCCCGCCGCGCTGGATGGTAGCCGAGCACACCTTCCGCCCGCCTTGGTTCCACCGCAACATGATGAACGAGTTCATGGGGCTCATTCTTGGCCAGTACGACGCCAAGGCGGAGGGTTTCCTGCCCGGCGGAGCCAGTTTGCACAACTGCATGTCTGGCCATGGGCCTGACGCCGAGACCTTTGAGCGGGCCAGTGCCGCTGATTTGAAACCCCACTATATCGATGGCACGCTGGCCTTCATGTTTGAGACGCGGCTGCCCGTGCGGCCCACCCGCTTTGCGCTGGAAGAAAAAATCCTTCAGCATGAGTACTATGAGTGCTGGCAGAGTCTGAAGAAGAACTTTTCGAGCGCTGGCTAGAACAAAGCGGGAGCACGTATTGGAAGCGGGAGCACGTATTGACCGAAGCGTTCTCAAAGGCCGAATGGAGCCGCACGAGTTGGGTCGAGTCGGCCAATGAACCTGGGTGTGGATTTCCGCTGCAGAGCCTTCCGTACTGCATCGGCGCCGGTCCGCATAGGCGTGGCCGCATCGGCGTCGGCGTCGGCATCGGCGCCTTCATCCTTGATCTTCGCACCTGCCACGGGGCACGCCTCCTTGAGCAACTGTCGGCGCAAATTCTGGCCGCCTGCGAAGCCAACACGCTAAATGCCCTGATGGCCTGCGAACCACCCGCGCACGCCGCATTGCGGACCCGCCTGATGGCTCTTCTCGACGAGGCAGCGGACGAGTCGACGCGCGCCGCAGTCGGCGATGCACTGACACCTCGCGCAGACGCAACGCTCCTCAAGCCTGTGGAGTCGGCCAACTACACGGACTTTTACGCATCCATCCACCATGCCACGCGCGTGGGCAGGCTCTTTCGACCCGACGATCCGCTGCTGCCCAACTACAAGCACGTGCCCATCGGCTACCACGGCCGGGCTTCATCGGTGGTTGTAAGCGGGACTCCGGTGCGGCGACCGCACGGTCAGACAAGTCCATCCCAGGCAGGCGGCATCCCCGGCTTCGGCCCCGCGGGTTTTCTGGACTACGAAGTCGAAGTCGGCCTCTACGTCGCAACCGCCAACCCGCTCGGCGAGCCAATCCCCATTCGCCACGCCGCAAACCACATCTTCGGCCTCTCGCTGCTCAATGACTGGTCCGCCCGCGACATCCAGGCTTGGGAGAATCAACCGCTTGGGCCGTTCCTGGCCAAGAGCTTCGCCACCAGCGTCTCCCCCTGGGTGGTGCCCATGGCGGCGCTCGCGCCGTTTCGGGTTCCAGCCGCACTGCGCTCACAGGCCGATCCATCGCCACTGGCTTATTTACTTGACGCGACAGATCAGTCGACGGGCGCGATCAACCTTACCGTCGAAGTTTGGCTTCTCACCCCTTCCATGCGCAACGACGGTCAGCCGCCGCATCGCCTCAGTCAAGCCAACCTGAGTGACCTGTACTGGACTCCTGCGCAGCTCTTCGCCCACCACACCAGCAACGGCTGCAATCTGCTCACTGGCGATCTGGTCGCCACAGGCACCGTCTCCGGCCCCGCCGACGAATCTGCCGGTTGCCTGCTGGAACTCACCGTGGGCGGCAGGCAGCCCATTGCGCTGCCCGATGGCGAGACCCGCAGCTCCCTCCAGGACGGCGACGAGGTCTTTCTGCGCGGCTTTTGCCGTCGCGCAGGCTTCCCCGATGTCTCGCTGGGCGAGTGCAGCGGGGTGGTATTGCCTGCGTTGTGAGCAGACCTTCGATCATTAAGTCAAAATGGCACTGGAGCACCAACAAGATAAGCCGGTAGCCGAATCTTTCTTTTATCCGGTATTCAAAGTCGTCTATTAGGAGGCCTATCCTCTTGGTCAGATGTGATCGGGATCACCCCGAACTATGGCCCGTTCACACTCAACCAGAGGTCCCGATGGCATCCTTTGCTCCAAGCATGGTCCAGACCGGACAGAATTTTCTGCCCCTCAAGGGTACCGACCACGTGGAGTTTTATGTGGGCAACTCGCGTCAGGCGGCCTACTACTACCGAGCCGCATTCGGCATGAGCCTGGTGGCCTACGCCGGTCCTGAGACCGGCCAGCGCGATCGCGCGTCCTACGTGGTACAGCAAGGCAAGGTCCGCTTTGTACTGACCACTTCACTGCGGCCCGGTGGCTTCATTGCCGATCACGTTGCCCTGCATGGGGACGGCGTCCGCGTCATTGCGCTCGAAGTCGACGATGCACGCCAGGCATGGCACGAGACCACGGCCCGAGGCGCGCGGTCAGCGGCAGGCCCGGTAGAGACGGGGGATGAGTTTGGCCACGTAACCACATCCTCGATCGCCGCCTATGGAGACACGATTCACACCTTTGTTGAACGCGGCGACTACAACGGTCCGTTTCTCCCCGGCTTTCGCAGCGAGGCGCCCGACACCGTGGCCCGTCCTACAGGCCTGAAGCATGTAGACCACATGGTCGGCAACGTGGGCTGGCACGCCATGGATGAGTGGGTCAGCTTCTACGCCCATGTGATGGGCTTTCAACTTTACCAGCACTTTGACGCCAAGGACATCTCCACCGAGTATTCAGCACTTATGTCGAAGGTGATGTCCAACGGAAACGGCTATGTAAAATTCCCCATTAACGAGCCGGCTGAGGGTCGCAGAAAATCGCAGATCGAAGAATATCTCGACTTCTACCAAGGGCCCGGAGTACAGCACATAGCCCTGGCCACGGACGATATTCTCGCCACCGTTTCAAGGATGCAGGCGCACGGAGTCGAGTTCCTGACCGTGCCGCATAACTATTACACGGAGTTGGCCGCCCGCGTCGGGCCCATCGACGAGCCCATTGAAGAACTGGAACGGCTGGGCATCCTGGTCGATCGCGATGACGAAGGCTACATGCTGCAAATTTTCACGCGCCCGGTGGAAGATCGCCCCACATTGTTCTACGAGATCATACAGCGCAAGGGCAGCCGCAGCTTCGGCAAGGGCAACTTCAAGGCGCTGTTTGAAGCAATCGAGCGCGAGCAGGCGCTGAGAGGCAACCTCTAATGGCCACCACAGTTGCATTGCCCAAGGCCGCGCCGTTTCTGATCGAGCAGGATTACGCCTCTTACACCAGCGAGCAGCACGGCATATGGGCAGAGCTTGTACGCTGCCGCATGCCGCAACTGAAACACCACGCCGCCCAGGAATATCTTGACGGCTTTGAGACTCTTTGCCTGCCTTATGACCGACTACCCAACCTGGCCTCGGTCTCAGCCAAGCTGGAGCACCGCACCGGCTGGAACGCCACGCCCGTCAGCGGTTTCATGCCTGCGCCTGCCTTCTTTGAATTGCTTGCCGCACGCCGATTTCCCACCACCACCTGGCTGCGCGGCCGCGATTCGCTTGAATACACGCCCGAGCCGGACATCTTTCACGATGTCTTCGGCCACGTGCCAATGCATGCGCATCCGGTTTTCGCGGACTTTTTGGCGCACTACGGACAGCTCTGTTCGCGCATTCAGGATGAGGCGATCCTGGAACGCATCGGGCGCGTCTTCTGGTATACGGTGGAGTTCGGCCTGCTTTACCAGGATGGACAGGTAAAGGTCTATGGCAGCGGATTGATCAGCTCCAACGGCGAATGTTCCAACGTGCTGCATAACGGCTGCACTGTGCGGCCTTTCGTACTCGACGAAGTATTGCGTACGCCGGTCATAGTGGACGAAATGCACCACATGCTATTCGCCATTGACAGTTTCGACCAGATATATGAGGCAATGCAGACGCTGGAGGCTCGCATCAATCGCGGCTCGCGCCTGGACGATTGACTCGCTGTTGCGGCCAGGATGTTTGCCATAGTAATGGCTTGTGCGTTTCGCCGCGCAGACCTCTTTCCGTGCCCTTCAGGAATCCAACAAGATACGGAAGTTTGTGCCCCCGGTAGCCCGGCAGTGCGAGATAGTCAGGCCCATCGCGGAACTGTATGATGCGTCAGCGACAAGAGACATGCTATAGTCTTCCAGTTTTCATGGACGGTACGATGGGGGATGATTTGAAGTTCGACAACAGCCTTGGGTCAAAGCTTGACTCAAAGGCTCCGCGCGCACTTGCGAACAGGACAGAGCTCAAGGCGTTGATTGCGGCCTTACGCGCCGAAGAGGATTTAATTCGCCTCGGCGGCGGTCCCAAAGCCGCGGAGGCTCAGCGTGGCAAGGGCCGCCTAACGGCCAGAGACCGGCTCAAACTGCTCCTCGATGAGGGAACGGAACTGCTGGAGCTGGGGCTTTGGGCGGCGTATGGAATGTATAGCGAATATGGAGGCGCTCCTGGCGCTGGCGTAGTCACCGGACTCGGACGTGTGTGCGGACGCCTGTGCATGATCGTCGCCAACGACGCCACAGTGAAAGCAGGCGCGTTCTTTCCCATGACGGCCAAGAAGGTGCTGCGGGCGCAGACCATTGCGCTGGAAAATCGGATTCCGACCCTCTACCTCGTTGACTCTTCCGGAGTGTTTTTGCCGCTCCAGGAAGATGTGTTTCCGGATACCGACGATTTCGGCAGAGTGTTCCGCAACAATGCGGTCATGAGCTCGCTTGGGATTCCGCAGATCACGGCAATTATGGGGATGTGCGTGGCGGGAGGAGCCTATCTGCCGGTGATGACGGATACAGTCCTGATGACGGAGGGGTCAGGGTTGTTCCTGGCTGGGCCTTCGCTGGTGCAGGCAGCCATCGGTCAAAAGACAGACGCAGAAGAGTTAGGCGGCGCAACAATGCATGCGGAGATATCGGGAACGGTGGATTTCAAGGAGCCGAACGACCATCTCTGCATCGCCAGATTGCGCTCTCTGGTGGATAAAATGGGCGAAAGGCATAGCTCTGAATTCCGCGCTGCGCCAGAGAAGGCCGAGCGCAGTGTCTATAACTCCATCGCGTTCGATGTTATTCAAGATGCGCCTGGATTTGCAGCCGATGACTTATATGGCCTGTTGAATCCTGCGCCCGGAACAAGCAATGTTTACGACATGAGGGAAGTGATTGCGCGCATCGTGGACCGGAGCAAGTTCGATGAGTACAAGGCCGATTTTGGCCGCACGTTGCTCTGCGGATATGCGCGTATTGGCGGCCATGCGGTTGGAATCGTAGCCAATCAAAAAACCAACCAGAATCAAACGGCAGCCATGGGTCCGGCAGCAGGCATGAATCGCATCGAGGTTGGCGGAGTCATCTACACGGAAAGCGCGCAAAAGGCGGCGCGCTTCATCATGGATTGCAACCAGAACCTGGTGCCACTGATCTTTCTGCACGATGTGAATGGATTCATGGTGGGCAAGGATGCGGAGTGGTCGGGCATTATTCGTGCCGGAGCAAAAATGGTGTCGGCTGTGAGTACCAGCGTCGTGCCCAAGATCAGTGTCATCGTCGGCGGAAGCTTTGGCGCGGGACACTATGCGATGTGCGGCAAGGCGTATGATCCGCGCTTCCTGTTTGCGTGGCCCACGGCGCGCTATGCCGTGATGAGCGGCGCGTCTGCGGCAGGCACCCTGGCGGAGGTTCGCGCCAAACAGATGGAGCGCGGCGGAAAGGTGCTGTCGGATGCGGAGAAGAAGGCTCTCTACGACGAGATCAAGGACACCTACGATGCGCAAGCCGATCCGCGCTACGGAGCCGCACGCCTTTGGATTGACGCGATCATTGATCCGGCGAAGACCCGTGACGTGTTGATCGTCGCTCTTGAAGCTTGTGCTTTGAATCCCGATGTTCCCCGATTCAATCCCGGAGTCCTTCAGACATGATCTTCGGAATTTCACCCCCTTAGAATCTTTCCATGAACATGCGCGGCTAGCGGAAAAGTGCAAAGGAGTCCCCGATGACAGTGGAACTTGAGCAGAAAACAAATTTATATCCCTTCGTTTTAACGGACGACCAGGAGCATCTCCGCCGGGAGATTCGCGACTTCGCCGCGGCGGAGATTGCCCCGAATGTAATGGCATGGGATGAAGCCTGCGACCTTCCTACGTCGATAATCCGCAAGCTTGGCGCAATGGGACTCCTCGGCGTGATCTTCCCGCAGGAGTACGGCGGCGCCGGTCTCGGATACGTGGACTATGTGCTGGCCATCGAGGAGTTATCTGCAGTCGACGGCTCCATTGGCATCACGGTCGCCGCTCATAACTCGCTCGGGACAAATCATATCTTCCTGGCCGGCAATGAGGCGCAGAAAAGGAAGTACGTGCCGCTGCTTGCGAGTGGCGAGTGGTTGGCTGCATGGGCGCTCACCGAGCCAGGCTCGGGGTCTGACGCAAGCGCTGCCAGGACCACCGCGGTGAAGAAGGGCGACCGCTATGTGCTGAACGGAAATAAGACGTTCATCACCAACGGCCATACCGCTGACGTTTCGGTTGTCATTGCGGTGACCGACAAGAGCAAAGGCACGCATGGGCTGTCGGCATTTCTTGTAGAGAAGGCAACGCCGGGATTCAGGCCAGGCAAGAAGGAAAACAAACTGGGACTGAGAGCCAGCGATACCAGCGAACTGATCTTCGAGGATTGCGAAATCCCCGCAGAGAATTTGCTTGGTATAGAAGGGGAAGGCTTCATTGATGCAATGCGGGTTTTGGATGGTGGCCGCATTTCGATTGCCGCATTGGCGCTGGGGATCGGACGCGGCGCGCTGGATGCGGCATTGAAGTATGTCAAAGAGCGGCGCCAGTTTGGTAAGGCCATCGCGGAGTTTCAAGGCATTCAATGGAAGCTGGCGGACATGGCGACTGAACTCGATGCCGCGCGGCTGCTCACCCAGCGCGCTGCGGTTCTGAAGGATGCGGGACGCAAGGTGACGCGCGAATCGTCGATGGCCAAGCTCTTTGCGAGCGAAGTCGCGGTGCGCATCTGTGGCGAGGCTTTACAGTTATTCGGAGGTTATGGCTTTATCAAGGACTATCCGGCCGAGAAGTATTATCGCGATGTAAAGCTATGCACCATTGGCGAAGGCACAAGCGAGATTCAGCGCATGGTTATCGCCAGGGAGATACTCAAGGTTTATCCGTCTCGCGGTTAAGTAACTTCCAGAGGCTCGACTGTTTGAGAACGTATTATGAGTGAGTCAGTCAAGATCGTGGAGTGTCCCAGAGATGCGTGGCAAGGATTGCCGGCAATAATTCCTGCGCAGCAAAAGGCGGACTATTTGCAAAAGCTCATTGCTGCCGGCTTCACAGCTATCGATGCGGTAAGTTTTGTCTCGCCTGCCGCTGTTCCGCAGATGGCGGACTCCGAGAAGGTGCTTGAAATCATTGATGTTCCAGAGAGCCTGGAGATCATCGGGATCGTGGTAAACGAAAATGGCGCAGAGCGTGCAATCAAGGCAGGTGCAGTGCGGACACTGGGTTTCCCGTACTCCATCTCGCAGGAGTTTCTGCGGAGGAATCAGAAGCAAACACGCGAGGAATCCCTCGCTGTTTTAGGGTCGATCGCTGCTCTCGCGGGAGACGCGGGGAGGGATGTGGTCGCCTACGTTTCGATGGCCTTTGGGAATCCTTACGGCGATGCATCGAGCATCGACGCCTTAGTCCATGCATGCCGGCAACTCATTGGAATGGGCATCCGGCAGATCTCCATTGCGGACACGGTGGGACTTGCGACGTCCGCACAAATTGAGCAAACAGTGGCGCGTGCGCTGGAGGCGAGCGACGGCGCCGAAATCGCCGTGCATTTGCATGCGCGGCCACAGGACGCGGCACCGAAAATCCGCGCAGCTTATCGTGCAGGTTGCAGGCGGTTCGATGCTGCGATTGGCGGGCTGGGAGGATGTCCCTTTGCGCAGGATGCTCTAGTGGGGAATATCGCCACAGAGACGCTGATCGCGGAGCTGAAGGAACTGGGAGCGGATCTTCCGCGGTTAGAGCCGCTGCACAGTTTGGTATCTGCCAGTGCCGCAATTGCAAGAGACTTCGGCACGGCGTTGAATTGATGCGTTCAATGGTCAATGAAGGGTTGGAGGAACCGGCTTGAGATATAGAACGATTCTGGTTGCAGATGACGCGGATATCCGAACAATTACTTTGAATCGCCCCGAGCGCCGTAATGCAATGACTCCCGAGATGCAGGTGGAGTTGATCGCCGCAATGGATGAGGCGGCCATGAGTAACTGTCGAGTTGTCGTATTTCGCGCTACAGGCGATGCGTTTTGTTCGGGTCTCGATTTGGCGGCATTGCAAACCATGAACGACAAAACCGCCGCGGACCATCGCGGGGATACGCAACGGATCGCTACGCTTTTTCGAACATTGTATGAGTTACCCAAGCCCACCATCGCAGCGGTGCATGGAGCGGCAATCGCGGGCGGCACGGGCCTGGCTACCATCTGCGATTTCACCCTGGCTGTTCCGTCTGCGAGGTTTGGCTACACTGAGACTCGGATCGGCTTTGTCCCTGCCCTGGTGTCGGCGTTTCTCGCTTTGCAAATTGGCGACAAGCGGAGCCGCGGCCTTCTACTCACTGGCCGGATTTTTGATGCGGACGAGGCGTATCGTCTTGGGCTGGTCAATGAAGTAGTCCAGCCGGATGCGCTTGACGAACGCGTCCGCGCTTTGGCGCAGGTACTGGCGGCAAACAGCCCGGAATCGCTGGCCGCCACGAAGCGCCTGCTGGCAACGCAGAACAGGGCCTGGCTTGATGCGGCGATAACTCAGGCCCTGGACGCGAACGCAAAAGCACGGGAGACGGCGGATTTCAGAGAGGGAATTGCGGCGTTTCTCGAGAAGAGAAAACCTGTCTGGTCAAAATAGAGTCAGTTACCGTTACGAGACTGAATTGTTGAAGCGCACGGCAGCCCCAGTCTGTTGCTCCACAAGCTCGCGGGATACATCGTCCCCTAACTCAACCACATCAAACCCCGTCGGCGTAACATCCACCACGCACAGATCGGTGATTACTCGTTGAACTACGCGAGTTCCAGTGAGTGGAAGCGTACATGCATGAAGCAGTTTTGGGCTTCCATCCTGCGCCACATGCTCCATAATCACGATCACGCGCTGCACTCCCGACACCAGATCCATTGCCCCGCCCATTCCCTTCACCCTCTTGCCGGGAATCATCCAGTTAGCCAGATCGCCACGTTCAGAAACCTGCATCGCCCCAAGGATGGCCAGGTCAATGTGGCCGCCGCGAATCATCGCGAATGAATCCGCACTTGAGAAAGTGGATGCGCCCGAAATGAACGTCACGGTTTGCTTTCCCGCGTTGATCAGGTCGGCGTCAACCTCGTCCGCGAGCGGGAAAGGACCCATGCCCAGCAGGCCGTTCTCCGACTGCAACGTAACCGTGATTCCCGATGGGATATGATTTGCAACCAGCGTAGGGATACCGATTCCCAGGTTCACGTAGAAACCGTTCTTCAATTCCCGGGCCGCGCGCGCAGCCATTTGTTCACGACTCCAGGCCACTGATTTACGCCTCTCGGGTGGTTACTTTCTCAATTCGCTTTTCAGGGTGGGGATTATGCACCAGCCGATGTACGAAGATGCCCGGCGTATGAATCTCGTCCGGATCAAGCTCGCCCGGTTCCACGATTTTCTCCGCCTCGGCTACAGTAATCTTGCCGCATGTTGCCGCGTTGGGATTGAAGTTCCTCGCCGTTCGCCGATAGATAAGGTTCCCGAAGCGATCCGCTTTCCAGGCTTTCACCAACGCCAGATCCGCCTGAATGCCGCGCTCGAGAATATAACTTACTCCGTCAAATTCCTTTTGTTCCTTTCCATCGGCCACCAGCGTCCCAATACCCGTTCGCGTATAGAAGCCCGGGATCCCGGCGCCCCCCGCGCGCATGCGTTCAGCCAGCGTTCCTTGTGGACAGAATTCCACTTCCAATTCCCCCTCAAGATACTGCCGCTCAAACTCGTTGTTCTCGCCAACGTAGCTCGATATCATCTTCTTCACCTGCCGGTTTTCAAGCAGCAGCCCAATTCCCCAGCCATCCACGCCCGCATTGTTGCTGGCGATGGTCAAATTGACAACGCCGGTGTCGCGTAATGCAAGAATCAACGCTTCCGGGATACCGCAGAGACCAAACCCGCCGATTGCCAGCAGCATCCCGTCATGCACTATGCCATCCAATGCGGACCGCGCATCCGGCCACAGCTTCGTAAATGCCGGTCCGTTCCCCGCTCTGGGTTCCACCATCGCTCTCGCTTCCTTTTGAAAGGCTTGGCCCACCACCAATCCTATCTCCAAACTGAGGCCGATGGAACCCAAAAGACAAGGCACGCCTTCGCCAAGTTCGTGAGCCCATTTTGTGCGAACTCAGCGCTCGTATTGTAGATTTGAGACGGGTATTCGGTAGCGTCTCTGGCCACCACATTCTAAATGAGCTAGTGTAGTGTCCAACAAATAGCTGGGCAAGCTGGGTTGAGTTGCGCTGCGGTGCCGTATCGTGCTGGCCGCCAGTGCAGACAAGACAGAGATCCAGATCGCGTCCGGATTGAACGTCAACCGCAAGACAGTGCGGTTGTGGCGGGACCGTTTTACCCGCGAAGGC
>Ga0302319_10019514_pt1 | contig 12313 bp, 6 predicted proteins | sample Bog_T0_2_FD_203319 | JGI IMG/M metagenome (GOLD analysis project Ga0302319, IMG submission 203319) | Peat permafrost microbial communities from Stordalen Mire near Abisko, Sweden - Bog_T0_2 | ecosystem: Environmental > Terrestrial > Soil > Wetlands > Peat | place: Sweden: Abisko, Stordalen Mire... | reverse complement strand
AATTGAGGTCATCATCGGATTTGTCCGGTCTGAAGGAAACAAATTGAACTTCGATTGCTATCGGTTCAAATCTAGTCCAACGCCGCCGGACGCTGCGGACATGGCATAGCCCTCAAAACTGGCAACGCTTCGTAATGGAACAAGTACTGTCGTTTGAGATCCATTTTCAGCGACAATCTTTCCAATGCCTGCCACAATCCAACAACAACCCCAGGATGGCACCACCGGCCTGATTGAGCGCGTCACTTTCCACAGTGAAGAGACGGGCTTTGCTGTGTTGCGCGTCAAAGCCAAAGGCCACCGGGATTTGGTCACCGTGGTCGGTTCGCTGCCACGGTCAACGCAGGGGAGTGGGTCACGGCTCAGGGCCGATGGGTGCGGAACAATGAACATGGACTACAGCTCAAGGCGGAGTTCTTAAAACCATCAAGAAATGACCAACCCGGAGAGCGAGTTTCGCAAAGCGGGCGCAATTCCACCGCACAAAAAATGACAAGGAGGTCAAAAGAACAGTCGAATTTCTCTTCGTAGCTTTGGAGCAACAAGGGCTTCGTGGGAGATGCGCCCGAAGCACCAAAACATCCGTCGTGAAATCCTGCGGGCGCGATATCATGTGGGCAGATTTTTCTCCCCATGGCGTGGCAATGGAGATTGTTCTTTAGAGTTTGCGGTCGGTGCGGCCTCCGGGCAAGTATTCCGTGACTCGTTCCAAACTTGATCCCGGAGGCGACACCCCATTTCGCTTGGTATGAAAGCACCAGAATCCCCTATTGTGCATGATATAGCCTCAGATTGCAGGTTTCTTACTCTGAGCCGCCTTTATTCACATTCGTGCATCGTAAGGATGCACAATAACCTGAAGACGATAAGGTTTCCCTGTCGTCCTGCGAGCGGTGGAAAAATCGAAAGATCGACGCCTTGTGCAGACATACGACTGGCTGGAGTGCCATCATTATTGTGCTTCCAAACCTCTGGTAATGTTCCCCTCGTCCATTTATTTCTAATCGAAATAATGGCTGTTTCCGGTTTAATTCAGGGACTTCGGGATTCCTTTCAGGATGGAAAAGCACTTCCACGATTACAACAGTCCGGACGTTTTGGAAACCGTGAGAGATATTATTAACGGTACGGACGTCCGGCGTCCTCCTTCAAAAATTGCGAATATGCACTCTCTAATCCGGACAAGACCCAAGATAAATATAGGGGGTGGCAAGGATAAGTTTGTGGAGCATCGAGCGAAATGTGTAGATTGCACATATGACGCGAGACCTGCTTTTTATACTAACGGGCCTGATATTCGTGGGTTCGGTTGCAGGGGCAGTCCGTTCACCGGGAGATCCCAAAATGGTCTTTCCGGTTCCGACCGCCGCGCAATTGGATGCCATCGCGGCCATGTTGCCGGAAAAACCGACCGGTGTCGGTCGCCCCATTACGGACCGCGCTGCATGGGCCGAGGCAGCAAAACAGCCTTTTTTCCAGAAGCAGATTGTTGATGCCGCGGCTTACGCAACGCAACCGATCCCGGAAATAACAAAGGATATGTTGACTGATGTAGCGAAGACGGGACGACGCGACACCTACGAAATACCTTTCAAATTGCGCACCACGCGCCTTGATGCGTTCGTGGTGGCGGAATGCATTCAAAACCAGGGAAACTATCTCCCGCTGATCGAGGCGGAGTTGCAGGCGATTCTGAACGAGAAGACCTGGGCGGATTCGACCTCGATCGCCTGGAACCAGCTTGCCGGCGGCCCGGGAGGGGCCGTGGACCTGGGCGTGGCCGCACGCGCATGGTCGGTGGCGACTGTGGATTACTGGCTCGGCGACAGGTTGAAGCCCGAAACGCGCCAGGCCATCCGGGAGCAGATGAAACGCCGGGTATTCGATAACTATGCGGGATCGATCCGGTCGGGCAAACCGCTCTGGTGGTGGATGACGGTGAAGATGAATTGGAACACGGTTTGCACAGCAGGGGTGCTCGGGGCGGCGCTGACCCTGATAGATTCCCCGAAAGAGCGCGCCCTTTTCGTGTACGCCGCGGAAATCGAATTGCCTATTTACATGGAGGGAATCACCGATGACGGTTTTTGTTACGAGGGGATGGGCTATTGGGGCTACGGTTTTGGCAATTACCTTCGCGCGGCGGAGATTCTCTACGAGCAAACGCAGGGGAAAATCAATCTCTTTGCGGGCGCAAAACAGCGGCAGGAGGCGCTCTTCATGCAGCACTTGGAAATCATCCCGGGCGTCTGGCCGGCCTACGGGGACGCCCATCCAAAAACCACTGAGTCAATTGCCGTAAAACAATGGATCAACCAGCGATGGAATATGGGATGGACTGACATTGACGCGTCGAAGTCGGACATGACCGTGCCTGGTGCGCTCGGCGACAACCTGTCTGGCTTCGGGATTTGCGGATTCCCGCGGCCAGATTTTGGATCTGCTCCGGGTTCCCCGGCATCCCCGGATGAAGCCACCACTGGAATCAAGCGATTCTTCTTCAAGGATGCCAGCGTGCTGATATGCCGCGCAATCCAGGCGGACAAGCCGCCTTTCGGCATGTCGGTCAAGGGAGGACACACCGGTCTGCCTCACGGCCATAACGACAATGGAAGCTACGTGGTGGGTTATGGCGATTTCCCGCTCATCCTCGATCCGGGCATGGAGAACTATACGGCCAAGACTTTCAGCAAGCAGCGCTATGAGAGCATGATGATGAACTCCTACGGGCATGATGTTCCCTATGTCGGAAAAATGTTGCAAAAAGGCGGCGTCGATTCGCTGGGAAAAATCGTTTCCACTACGTTTACTGACGAAAAGGATACTCTCGTCATGGACCTGACCACCGACTACCCGGTGCCGGGCATGGTGCATTTGCTCCGGACTTATATTTTCGACCGCACCAAGCCTTCCGTCGAAGTGGATGAGGATGCCCAATTTAGCCAGCCTACCGACTACGGCTCCGCCATGGTAACAATTTCGCACGAAAAAGAAAACGGCCCCGGCGCATTCCTGATCTATGACGAGAATTTCGCGCTATCCGTAACGGTGACGGTAGAAAGCGCAGTACCGCACGCCAAAATCGTCAACAAAGTCGAGCCGATCACAGGATTCAAGCTCTATGCCAGTATCCACCCCATTCGCATGGGCGTGAACCTGGACCAGCCGGTGACCCATGTCCTGCTGAAGACACTCATCGTTCCAGCGGCAGTGCCCATGGAAAAAGCGGCTCCAGCAAATTAGGGAAGCGGTCCGATAGTAAATGGCTTCCTGTTCTCCAAACGCTGTCACCAGTGACAATCATCCACCGATTCGCATCGGTGTGATTGGCTGTGGCAATATCTGGCGCACCGTTTATCATTCTATCGTGGCTGGGCTGGGGAAATCGTGTCACTGCCACCGCGCTCTGCGGATCTTTCTTTCCGCGCGGCGGAAGAGGCTGCCGCTCTTTTGCCAGGTGCGCTGCTTATTCCCTTGCGACTGGGAAGTCCAAGCCCAAGCCCAAGCCCAAGCCCATTCGGTACAGTCGCGTCGATTCTGCCCTAAGTCACTTATACCGCCGGACGGAAATTGCAGATTGATGAATCCCTCTCTGTCAGGCGGGATTGAGGTCGCCGAACCCTCGCCAATGGCTCGCCGGACGCCATGTTAAAATTGGGTGGCGCTACGGCGGTATCGCAAATGACTTCCTTATAAGCCTACGCAACTTTCACAACCCGTACAGTTAGTAAAATGAAACAATCTATACCCCTGCTTCGCACTTCGCTACTAAGTCCTACTGGCGGATTTGATCGTCAAAGCATCAACCCCCATCGTTTCTCCTACCGGGTACTTCCAAGCCTGGTGCTTTTCCTTGCTCTGGCCTATAGCGGGTCAGCCCGGGGCCAGACCCTCGCTCCAGCCAATCCATCTGTGCCGCCCCCGGCCACACCGTCTTCTCCTGTCGTTGCCCCGGGCACCGCGATGACTCACGCGCAGATGGAGTATCTTTTTGATTCATTGGATCTTACCCTCCCCGCCCTGGCATCGGTCCAGAAAGGGGTGGCACAGGGTGATTTCGCCACCGCCCAGCATGCTCTGGCCCAGTATTTCCGCGACCGCACGAGCGTGCCGTGGAAGATCGACCCGCACCATATTGATCATACGCTCCCCTACGATAAGGTCGCCGCCGACAACGCTGTCGCGGGCCACGTCGGCGGTGCCCCCTTTAAGGAGGCCTACACCTTTCCCAATGGCGACATTGTCTGGCGTTTCAACGTCACTTTTCAGGACAAAAGCATGGTCCCCAATTCGGGATGGCAGGGGATGCAGATTTCCCGCACGACCTTCTGGGACGACCTTGCGACGGCTTACCGGGCGACCGACGATGAGCGGTATGCCAAGACTTGGGTGCGACAGCTTCGGTCCTTTCTGGTGCAATGCCCGCCTCCTCTTGCAGCTCAGGACCCCGACTACGCGGCCTGGCAGCACCTCCTCACTTTTGATCCCAATCTGAGAGCGGGCGCGGAGGGGACGATTCCGCTGACAGTGTGGACAACGATCGATTCGGGCATCCGTATGATGGGCACATGGCCGAGCGCCTTTAATAGCTTCCTGCTTTCCCCCTCCGTCACAGACCAGGACATTCTCATCTACGCTTATCTGGTGCTGGAGCACGGATGGCATCTCCACACCTACAATACCGCCGGCAACTGGCTCACCATGGAGATGAACGGGCTCTACACTGCGGGCGCGTTTTTCCCCGAGTTCAAGGAGGCCACCGAGTGGCGCAACTATGCCGTCCAGCGGATGGTCGCTCTGGAAAAAGCCCAGTTCCTGCCCGACGGCGCGCACGAAGAACTGAGCACCGGCTACGGCACCGTCGCCATCGGGAACATTACGAGCCTCTATGAAATCGCTAAGGCAGCCGGCCGGGTGAATGAGCTTCCCGCCGACTACCTCGCCCCGCTGGAAAAAGTCTACACGTACTACATGTATTTCACGGCACCGGACCGGCAGATTCCGCAGTTCAATGACGGCTGGCCCAATCACATTCAGGGCCTGATGGGCGATGCCATCAAATACTTCCCCCCGCGTCAGGATTTTCTCTGGTTCGCCACCGACGGGAAGCAGGGGACGCCTCCCACGGAAACCTCCCATGCCGCCGATTGGGCGGGCTTCTACGAAATGCGAGCCGGCTGGGATCTTCACGCTAACTACCTGGTGCTACGGGCGGGGCCGCTCGGGACCAGCCACAGCCATCAGGACAAGCTGAACCTGATCATGTGGGTCTATGGCCGGGAAATCCTCTTCAACAGCGGCGGCGGTCCCTACGACAGCAGCAAGTCGCGCGCCTACTCGGTCGAGACCTTTTCCAAGAACTCCGTCGTGGTGGACGGCCTGTCCCAGTACCGCGATCCGAAAAATCGCGAACTCAATATCTCCAAGGCTCCGATCGATGCGCGTTGGGAAAGCACGCCCGACCATGATTTTGTGGCGGGGACTTACAATGAAGGCTACGGCACCTTGAACAACTGCCCGGCGACCCATTCCCGCCGTGTCCTGTTTCTGAAGCCCGACCTCGTGATCGTCTCCGATACCCTGACGCCCAACGACGCCAATGCGCACACCTACCAAGCCCGCTGGCAGTTGATGTCGACGCATACCCAGAAGATCGACGCGACCGGCGAAGTCATGACCACCGACGTCAATCTCTCCAACCTCGACATCGTTCCGCTCAATACAACCGGGCTCGACGTCCGCACTGCCAGCGGCCAGACCGACCCGGAGATGCTGGGCTGGCGCATCTTCCATGAGTCGCGTCAAAAGCCGCTGAGGGTCACGACCGTCCTGCAAACGCGCGAAGGCACCGGCGTGCAGAGCTTCCTGACTCTTCTTGTTCCCCTACACGCCGGGTTCCGCGGCGAAGGGGTGAAGAGCGTCACCGCTACCGGTCCCGGCTCGGCGGAAGTTCTTTTCAATGACGGACGCAAGCTGGGGGTCGCCGCGAGCGCGGACCCGTCCGGCGGCATTGAGGCCACCGAAACGATGGCCAGCAGAACTCCCGGACGCCACGTCAATGCCGGCGGCCCGAGTAAGATAAAGTCGTTGCCGTCAGCTTCATCCCTATCCAGCATTCCGCATCCTTGAACATTCCCAAACCCATCGATGTTGGCGTGATCGGATGCGGCTGGATTATGCGCTCCATTTATACGCCGGTGCTCCTCTCGCTGCCGGATTTGGTTCGCGTGATCGCCGTTTGCGATCTCAATGAAGCCGCGGCCCAAGCCTGCGCCGGCCCTTTCGCGCAGGCCAAGGCCTTCACCGATATCGAGACCATGCTTCGGGACACGAAACCGAATGCCGTGCTTGTCCTGACCGACGAAAAGGCCACCGCTCCCGTAACGCGCCAGGTACTACTGGCCAACGTGCCCATTTACCAGGAAAAGCCCCCCGCTCTTACCTCTTCCGAACTGGAGGACCTGATCGCCGTCGAGGCCCAGGGAAGCGGATTCGTCCATACCGCCTTCAACCGGCGCCATACACCGCTCTTCTCCGCGCTCGATTCCGGCACGAAACTCCGGCGGATTTCCGGCGCGCTCAACCGGTCGGGCCGCGACGTGGCATCCTTTCCCCTCACCGCGGTCCACGTCCTCGATTCCGCCCAACACTTCGCCGGGAGCCTGTTCCAAAGTTGGAAAGTCGGCTTCGAAAAGAGGGTCGGACATTCGGTCTGGACAATCGACGGCAAGCTAGAGAACGGAGCCGCATGCGTGCTTCAGTTTACTCCCGACGCCACAAACTTCGAGGAATTCCTGGTCCTCGAGACGGACGCCGGAATCTGGGAACTTCAATTTCCCAATCCGGCAGCCGCCATCCCGGAAGGCGAACTGATCGTCACAACTCAGGACGGCTCGCCGCGCATCGCGACGCGGGGACCGGCGGCACTCGATTCCCTCGAAGCCATGGGCTTTCGCGACTGCGTGCGCGATTTCATCGACCAAGTGCGGAATCGAAAAGCCTCCCGCCTCCACCGCCTTTCCCGCTACAGATCCACCATCCGGCTGATGATAGAAATGGAATCCTCGGTGAAAGGATAGAGAAATACGAGACGGCGTCTCGAGCGTTTCAAGATGAGGTCGGAAACATACGTGTTCCATCTTTCCTTGTACTGAACCAAGAATCATGCGCCAGTGAGCATGAATGATGTATTGATAAATTAATTGTTTATTATGTAGGTTTGGAATGTCGCGAATCATGTGACTTCAAAATTTTTAGAAAATTCAAGGGTAGAATCTCACTCTTCAATGAGAATAAACCGTCACTTGCTGCTTTAGGGGGAATGTATTTATATTGTAAATCATAGTCAGTTGCTATGCATCCCCTCCGCCCATCTCTTACAGTCTGCAATTTATACGGTCCTCAGGCCGACAGGGCCGATCTTCTCTGTGTCCAGTCTCCATCGATTTTGAAAGCGGGATATTTTTGTTCAAGGAGGAGGCGTCTTTCCCAGTTGTCCGATGAAGCGGTTGCCGGACGCCGGTTCAGAAAAAACGGTTTTACCCTGGTTGAAGTAGTGCTTGCGATGGGTGTTTTTGTCTTTGCTGTACTCTCCGTGGTTGGGGTGATGGCGACAGGCCTTGATTCCGTTTCCACCTCAAATAACAATTTCGCCGTTGCAAATATGACGCGCTCGCTTCGCGCCAATTTTGGATCCATGAATTACACCAACGTAGTTTCCCAAGGGGCAACGCAGACCTTGGCGACTAATTACTTCAGTAATTCCGGCTACGCGACCAACACCAATGACCCTGTTTATTACACAGTGGTTTGTTCCTCGGCGGCGACCAGTCAGTTTGCAACTTCTCTTATGAGTTCGACGAACGCTGCTGTGATCGCTGTGAACATTATCTATCCCTATCCCGCCAACGTCAAAACGAACACATTTGCGCTTTTCCTTGCCCAGTAAGAGTTTGTTTCGACATATGACCTGCCGTTCCCCGCAAGCTTTCACATTGGTTGAGATGCTTGTGGCAGTGGCAGTGTCTGCAATTCTCCTCGGCCTTGTCCTGAGCATTACCAATCAGGTCAGCGCCACTGTCGGGACCGTCACCGGAAAGATGGACGCTTTTCAAAGCGGGCAGGCCGGTTTCGACATCATGACCCAGAAATTGGCGGATGCAACGCTTAACACCTATTACGATTACGCTACTTCCAGTGGCATTCCCACCGCGTACATCCGCAAGTCCGACCTGCATTTTTACATCGCGCAGAATACGAATGTCGCCGGTTCTCCTGCCAATCCGAATTCGGGGCATTCGATCTACTTTCAGGCTCCGGAGGGTTATTCGAATACATCGACCACCTACGCGAATACCCCCGGGTTGTTGAATGCCTGTGGTTATTTTGTCGAATTTGGCCCGGATAACACGTACCGGCCCACACTGTTCAGCTCCAGTTCGGCCAAGAACCGCTATCGCCTTATGCAGGCGATACAATCTACCGAAAATAATGGCATCTATTCGGATAAGGAGGGTACCACGGCCGAAACAGCTCCCGTCTGGATCAACTCCCTGAACTCCCTTGCCCTTCCGATTGCCGAGAATATCATTGCCCTCATCATCCAGAATCCCTCCGTCTATACCTTGACTTCGGGCAGTTCGAGTCCCGTTTCACCGGACTATCAGTATAATTCACGTCAAGGTATTCCGCCGCCGGTTTCAGGGACGAATACGGCTCTTCAATCCGAACAGATGCCTCCGGTTCTTGAAATCACCATGGTAGCCATTGATGGGCCTTCCGCCATTCGACTGGACGACGGAAGCGGCAATCCGCCTGCTATCATTGAAAATGCCCTCAAGAATAAATTTGCGCTTGCTGCAAATTATTCGGCAGATTTGAGCGCATTGGAAAGTGCGCTTGCCGCAAATCACATTCATTACCAGATACTGAGCACTTCTGTTACCCTCCGTGAATCCAAATGGAGTTCAGGCCAATGATGAGGAGAAAATGCTTGTTCGCGCACGAACGTGCACAACGCGATCCTTTCCGCGCCGGGTTCACCTTGCTCGAATTACTCACTGTGGTGATCATCATGGGCATCGTCCTTTCTTTCACAGCGCCGGCGCTCACGTCACTTCAACAAAGCAACAACATCGTCCTGGCGGGGCAGTCAATTGCCGACCAGCTCGCCGTGGCCCGCCAGATCGCCAGCAGCCGCAACCTAACCGTCGAAGTGCGTTTTATTACCCCAACGACGTGGGCCTCACAGGGAACTCCGGCTTATCAGGGATATCATGACATTCAGCTCTGGGCACCCAACGAATCAGGCACTTCGGCGGCGCTCGACCGCCCAGTCGCTCTTCCCACGGGTATCGAGATTTCACCTGGCACAGCATTATCGCCTTTGCTCGCCCAATACTCCAAATCCGGTTCAATTACTACGGGTGTCACCTCAGGCAATTATGTTTCGTTCTTCGTCCGCCCCATCGGCAATATTGTCACGTCTGGCACGACCTCCCCTCCGCTGAACAGCAATGGCTCCTCCATCCAGTCCTGCTTTCTCACAGTAGTTCCTGTACAAAATGACACGCTTAACGTCCTGCCCAAAAATTATCTCACCCTCCAGGTTAATCCTGATACAGGAAGTGTGCAGGCCTACCGCCCATGAAAGAAGCAATTTTCCAATCTGGAAGCTACAGGCAAAAGCATGGCTTTGTCCTCATCCTTGTCCTTTGCATTCTCGTTCTTATTACAATTGTGGTCATCGGTTTTCTAGGGCACGCGACTTCGCAATCGAAGTCGATGGCCAGCTACCGCGACCAGACCGGCAACATGGTCCTAAGCGATGTCGCAGTGAACATAGTCAAGGCGCAGATTGATGATGCGACGGGGGCCGGTGCCACCACCTCCGGTTCCACGCCGGGCCTCTGGGCTTCGCAGCCGGGCGCGATCCGCACCATCAGCTCCAGTGGTTCGACTCAAACCACCTACAAACTCTACTCGAGTAACGTCCTTATAGACACCGCCGCTGGCACCGCTCTGGGAACCGATATTGCAGCCGACCTTCCCACGGGCTCTGCAGCAGCAAATAATGATTGGGCCAGTTCCCCGGTTTGGACCGATCTCAATGCTCCCACGCTTAAGAGCGACGGAACATTTGCCTATCCCATCATCGACGTCGTCAACGATAGTGCCGACCTCCCCTCCGGCACCACGGCCCCCGCTCCCTTCGCTACGGGAAACTTCAACATCGTATCGGGTAACACCGTGGGCGCCGTTCGCTCGGCTGCGAACAACTACCCTTTGCCGATGCCGGTTCGCTGGCTGTACGTGCTCAAACAAGGCCAGATAATTGCGCCGGACGCCACCTCCACCGCAACACAGGTCACTTTCACAAATACGCCGGCTGGCAACGCTCCGACCATACCCACTGCGGCAAATCCCATTGTCGGACGCATAGCTTTCTGGACTGATGACAACACCTGCCGCGTCAATATCAACACCGCCTCCGTCAACGTGAATACGGGTACTACGGGCACTTTTTGGGATACGCCTCATTTCACCGCGAGTGACGATTACCAATTGGCCCTGAAACAGCCCGTCAATAAAGAATTCCAACGCTACGCAGGCCATCCAGCCACCACTACCCTTTCCCTCGCGCTTCCGGAATGGGCTCCCGGCGGGACTGTCACCACAGGTACAGCGAGCACCGCCGAAGCTCTTATCGCCCTTACTCCCCGCTATGGGACCGGCGGTTCATTGGAAGGCACCGCCAGCGCCAGCGCCAGCATCGTCTCCTCCACGAATCGCCTCTATGCTTCCGTCGACGAACTCCTCTTTGATCCCACCCGGACTCCAACGAAAACCCCCGCAGGAGCAAATTTGAGCAAAAGCCAGGTAGAGACCGCCAAATTCTTTCTCACTGCCCACAGTCGCGCCCCCGAGCTGAACCTCTTCGGAACCCCTCGCGTTGCCATCTGGCCAATCAGCTCCAATAATGACTCAAATCACCGCACCGCCTCCGACCAGTTGATCGCATTTTGTTCCACCACTCCCGGAGCCACCCCTTATAGCTATTTTTTCATCCGGGATCCTTACACCGTCGCGGGTGCGGCACCCGCCACGGGCAGTAACTCGCCGACATCCGACGTTAATCTCCCCCGCAATGTCAGCCTTCTTTCCTATCTCGACACGCTCACCGCCAAATCCCTCCCGGGCAACCTCGGTGCCGGCGCGACTTTCGACTCCAAATACACCCAGCTCGGCAAACGCCAGATCCTCACCGAAATATTTGATTATGTCCGCATTACCAATGCGCGGGACCCCGGCCTTGATCCTGCGGTCTCCGGAAGCCCTGCGGGTGGGGTTCCCTACGCCGCTCCCACGTCCTGGGATGACAACTTTAACGGAAATGCTGGCTACGGCCAGATTGTGCCCACTCAATACGCCACATGGGGCACTTATGGATTCGGTCGCTACCAGGGCCGGATCATCGAGGCTTCGATCGTATTCGGCGGGGTAGGCCGGGGAATTCCTGCCGGCACCACGACTTATCTCCCGCAGCCTTCTCCACCGTGGGTCGCCGTGACAACCCAGCAGGCAGGCATGTGGTCTCCCGGCTGGACTGGCGTCAGTCCCATGCCTGCGGGGACGCTTACGACACTCATCCCTCATCCCGGCATGACGGCTGTGGATGCATTTCTCGTGCTCACGTTCTTCGACCCCGCGTTCGGCTACAGTCGGTATGAGTCCTATATCGATTTGCAAACTTCCGGTTTAAACTCCGCGGGTTTTCAGGCGAACGGTCCGCATTTGTTTAAAGGAGACATGGGGGAACGGCTCGGCAATTTGGTTGCGGCGATCGGTGTATATTCCACCTATCAGGGTGCGAATCCCGGCAGCCTGGGCGGTTTGATGGATTTTCGGATGATGGTGGGAGGTCGCGAGGGCGGCCAGGGATTGGGTGACAACCAGTATGAGGGCATGGGCAACATTGTTGAGTTGCCTACCAGCGGTACGTTTGCGTTTACCGGCGGCCCGCTCACCGTTTACACCTACGGACCGGGCGCCCCGATTCCGGCGGCGGGAGCGACCACTGCAAATATTCCCCTTGTCCATCAGTTCAATCTCCAATTTCCCTCCGCCAACCTCCCCGTTCCAGCCCTTTCCAATCGGCCCATTTTTGGCACTCAGAACAATAGGCCCTCCGGTTACGTCGCCCGCATTTATCCGAACACTCCGCCCACGACAACCACTGCCACCAACGATCGGTTCGACGACATCAGATCCACGAGCCAGGTTTCGGGACAGTACGATTGTCATCTCATCGATT
>Ga0302319_10019513_pt1 | contig 12314 bp, 8 predicted proteins | sample Bog_T0_2_FD_203319 | JGI IMG/M metagenome (GOLD analysis project Ga0302319, IMG submission 203319) | Peat permafrost microbial communities from Stordalen Mire near Abisko, Sweden - Bog_T0_2 | ecosystem: Environmental > Terrestrial > Soil > Wetlands > Peat | place: Sweden: Abisko, Stordalen Mire... | reverse complement strand
CGGGTGCCGTCGCGGGCAGTTCACCCGGCGCGCTCACCGTCGGCAATTCCCCGGGTTTGACGCGTCGCACGCCACCCTTTACCGCGATGTCGCCGGCATCGTTCACGGTGAGGTGCGGGCGTGTGCCCAGATAATCGTAAATTTCCTGTTGCGTGATGTTGCCGTCGGGATTCACCACCGAGTAAATGAATGACTGTGCCCCGCTTTGATAGAGCACATGCAGGTTGCTCGCACGATCCAGTTGCGCTTCCGGCTGGCTGAACGACACCATCGGCCCGATGGCCGACACTTTGAGTACGCGTGTCCCGGTCTGGTCGCTCACCAGCACATACATCCGCAATTGCTGCCGCAGATAGTTCGCCTCTTCCAGGATGTATTTGCGGACGACGGGCAACTGGTTCGTCACCCCGGTGGCCACCGGCATGCCGAAATCCTGCGACCACAACTGCGCCCCGTCAATGATGTCGAACTCCTTCGCCGGGCTTCTCACATCCGTGCCCCATTCCGGGATGTGAACCGATGCAACCACGCGGTAGCGTCCTGCATGGGTCATCGTGAAATAGGGCGCCAGATCCATCCGTTTCGTGGCCACCTCCGATGAACCCAGGTCAAACTCCCCCACCACCGGCGGTTCGGAGTTCTTCATCACCACAAAGTCGTTGTCCAACGATTCCACGGTGTACGTCAGCCAGTCCGCGTTCGCACCCAGATGCAGCGACTGGCCGGAATTGTTGACGATATGTACCGTTGCGGGCAGCGATTCGCCGGGCAGGAACTGCTCCTGCTCCAGAGTTACCTGTACCGTGACAACCTGCGCCGGCGCGTTGAACAGCGAAAACAGCGCCAGCCCTAAAATGGACAATGCAATTTTCATTTGAACATGGATAATCTAAACCGATGGCTGGGCGTGGCAACTGCAAAGTCGCGGCTGGATTTCCCTTCTAATCCACACCGGAGATTTGTAGGAGCCAACATAACGAGGCTCATTCTGAACAATCAAAGACTCCTCATGTCGTTGCCTGCCGGAATTATTTCCAATACGTCCAATCCAAGTCAGGGAAAAGGTTGTCGCGCGACTCGGCTTCGAGCAGCCACTTTTCGTCCACGCTCGTGTCGGTCAATTGGTCGTGCAGCGCGATGAAGCGGAGCAGGTGGTCCTTGACGCGCCGGCGTGCGTAATCGGGACTCGTGCCGGCGCGTAAAATGAACGGCCAGTCGCTGGACTGCGCCAGCAGCAGTTCGCGCCCGGCCTGTTTCAAAGCGCGGGCTTTCAATCCGGTCGCGTTCGGGAATTTCCGCGCCAGCTCTGTCATGCGCTCTTGCGCGACTTGCAGGTGAGGGTAAATCCACTCGTTTTTGTCGTTCAGCCACGCGCGCAAATAGCCCTCCTCGCCCCAGCTTGAGGCGCTGGGTGTGGCGATCTGGTTGGTCGGGTGCCGGTGCAGGTATTCGCCGGGCGTGATCAGCGAGATGGTTTTCTGGTCGTAATAAAGTTTGCGCGCGAGGTAGTCGAGGAACTCCGGCCCTTCATACCACCAGTGGCCGAACAGCTCGGCGTCATACGGCGCGACGATGAGCGGCGGGCGATCCATCAAGCCGGCGATCTGCCGCGCCTGCTCCGCACGGCAGTCGAGGAAGTGTTGCGCGTGTTCGGCGGCGGCCTGCAACGCTGGGCCACGCTCGTAAATCTGCTTTTCGCCCGCGGCACCGGTGATGCGGTAATATTTCATGCCGGTGAACCCGCGCGTTTCCGGCGACGGCAGGTGCGGTCGGACGTAATCAAAATCCAGGTCGAAGCCGATGTCGCGGTAAAAATCGCGATAGCGCGGGTCTCCGGGATAGCCTTCGTGTTTGCTCCAGACCTGGCGCGAGGAATCGTAGTCGCGCCCGAATGCGGCGATGCCGTTGGGCGTGAATACCGGGGCGAAAGTGCCAAAGCGCGGACGCGGGCGCGCGTGCAGCACGCCGTGCGTGTCGAGGATGAACCAGCGGATGTTCGCCTCCTGCAGAAAAGTTTCCACGCCGACAACGTAGGCGCATTCCGGCAGCCAGATGCCGCGCGGGTCGCGGCCAAAGCAACTGCGGTAATGGTCGCGTGCGGTCAGGATTTGCGCCCGGACGGATGGCGGATGGTCCGCCAGCAGCGGCAGTAATCCGTGCGTCGCGCCGGTGGTGATGATTTCGATGCGGCCCTCATCCTGGAATTTGCGGAACGCGGCGACGAGGTCGCCCCGGTGCGAATCCCATGTGTCGCGGATGGTCGTGAACCGGTGGTGATACATCCAGGCGAGTTCGCGGAATGCGCGGTCCCAGTGCGTGCGGTGTATTTCCTTTTCAGCAAGGTCAATCAGCCCGTTCAGGTGCCGCTCGTAACGCCGTTGGAGCAGGGGATCGAGCAGCATTGAGCAGAGCGTCGGCGAAAGCGAGAGTGTGAGCGGTGCGGTCATGCCGTCGCGCCGCCAGCCTTCCATGGTTTGCAGGAGCGGGATGTAGGTTTCCGTGACGGCCTCGAACAGCCAGTTTTCCTCCAGGAATTTTTCATGTTCCGGATGGCGCACGAATGGCAGGTGCGCGTGCAGAACGAGAGACAGATAACCTTGCATGAGTTTGGAAAGTTATTCGAATTTGTCCGAAATCCATTTTGCGGCGGCTTTGGCCCGTATCAAAATCACCACGCCGGCCGCGAGCGGAATGGCGGGAAACGCGAAATGGAAAATTTTCACCGACTGCTTGTGCGCGACACATTCGCCCCAATACAGCCCCATCTCCAGCAGGCCATAACCGACCAGGGCAATGGCAACGAAACAAACGAGCGTCATGGCTCCCCGGGGTGGCGCGTCCATGGCGATCACAGGTTTTCCGGCAACGGTGGCTTCAGCGACGGGTCCTGTGGGTGCGCGCCAACATCGCCGAGATATTCCGTCTCGCGGCTGAACTTGAGATTCGCTGCGCGCGCGTCCGTGCCATCGGCGGAAACGGCCACGGCGGCCAGATCGTATTTCCCGTCCGGTAGCGCGAAGCGGTAGCTGAAAGAGCCGTCGGGCCGCAGCTTGATTTCATGACCGCCGAGTGTGACTTTGGCGGTCGGCTCGGTCGCGCCATAAATGATCAACTCGGCATTGACGTTGAACCAGAATCCCTTCGACTGCTCCATGCCGCCGAACGGGCTGGAAAGGCTCGAACCGCCCAGGGACGATACGCCCAGCGAGGAAACTTCATGCGCAAGACGGCGGCGGATAAGCTCGGTGATTTCGAGTGATCCCATCCAGACTCGGCGGGTGTCATCAATGCTGATGATTTTGGCAAGGGCTTGCTCCTGTTGCGGCGTCCATGTCCGCATGGGTGCGCCGTTTGGCGCGGAAGCCGCGAGGCGAGGCAAATCGGGATGGCCGTGGCGCCGCAATTCCTCGATGGCCTGCGCAAGCGGCAAATGGTCGCGCACGGCGTCCTCGATGATCTGCATCAGTTTGGCGAACGGGAATTCAAACGGAATGGTCGCGAATTCCGCCTCGGCCTCCGCGGCCGCCGCATCGGGCGGAGTGATGGTGGCGGAGGAGACCGCCACGCGCGTCCAGCGGCCCAGCGAGTTGTAGTAGCCAAGCGCGGCGGCGTAGGAATTTCCGGCGCGTTCGACATGCACAAACCAGTGGCGCGATTCCGGATGCACGTGGATTTCGTAAAGTGGATGGCCTTCCAGCCGGTCCGCGTAAATCCTCAAAACAAGATGGCTGTCCCCTGATTTCGCGTTCAGCTTCGCCTGCTGTTCCCGCGTCAAATCCCAGTGCGCGTAAAGCCAGTGCGGGTCGCGCGCGGTCAGTGTAAGCTTCTTTGTGCCGTAGGCCTCCGGCAGTTCGGTTTCCGCCGCCTCAAAATGTGGCGCGGGCGGCGTGGGGCCGAGCGAGAATTTTTCGCCGGGACCGCTGATGGGCGGCGAGGCGGGCTGGTCACCCTCAAGCAAAATGGGCGGCACTTCAATTGCTTTGCGGGGAATCGCGGGTCTCCCGGGTTTTAAGATTTTTTTTGCCGCTTTCACGGCGCGGGCAAGCAGGGTTTTCGGTTTGGCGGCCTCGGGTTTGGTTTTTGTCGGCGGGGTCGTGGTGGTGGGTTCTTCAGGCGTCTTCCCGGTGCGACGTAAGCGTGTCGCGCCTGTGGCTTTCTTTTGATTTGATGCTAGCATTATTTTTGCTTTCATAGCTGCAACACCTGGTCCTGGCATTACTTCCCCTTTTGCCAGATCAACATTACGGTAGATAGTCGGCGCTGGCAATGCAAATTTTCCGGTAACTGTGAATAACTTTCACCGAAACTGGCTTGCCAGCCGCCGGATGTCGGTGTCTGATTGCCCGTGTTTTAGGGCTATGAGCTTCACCAAAACCAGTCAAACCGGCTACCCGCCCGCAACGATTTTCGTCGTGGACGACGAGCCGATGCTGCTGGACTTGGCGGCAACGATCCTGCAGCCGCTTGGTTTCAATGTTAGGACATTCCGCGACCCGAGGAGGGCGCTGGCGGAATATCCAGCCGCCATGCCGGTGGTGCTCGTGACGGATTACGCGATGGGCGAGATGAATGGATTGGATCTGGTGCGCGAATGCAGGCTTGTCAACCCGCGCCAGAAAACAATCCTCTTGAGCGGTACGGTGGACGAAAACATTTATGCCGGCGCACAGGTCAAGCCGGATTGTTTTCTGGCCAAGCCGTATCGAATCCCTGATTTCGTCAAATTAATCCAGGCCCTCGCAGAGTCTTGAAAAGCAGGCCCATGGGCGTTTGGACTGGACAAAAGGCCGTGCAAAATGTTAACTGGACTCGTTTATGAAAAAGGTAAAAAAAATCCTCATTGGCATCGGCATCGGGCTTTTGGTTTTGATCGTCTTGGCGGTCATTGTTGTGGGTCTGTTCCTCGGCAAGATTGTGAAGGCGGGCATGGAAACACTCGGCCCGAAAATCACCCAGACCACCCTCACGGTGGACGCGGTGGATGTGTTCATGCTGACCGGTTCGGCCAGGGTTAAAAATCTCGTCCTCGGCAACCCGGAAGGTTTCAAGGCGCCCAACGCCATCAGCGTCGGACTGGCCGCGGTAAGCGTCAGTCCCATGTCGGTCTTGTCGGATAAGATTGTCGTCAGGTCTGTCCGGGTTGAGTCGCCGGAAATCACCTTTGAAGGCAATCCTTTCGGTGCGAACAACCTGAAAAAAATTCAAGACAATGTGAACGCCGCCGTCGCAAACTTCCAGTCGCCGCTGTCCACAAACCAGCCGCCGAAGACTGCGGCACCCGCCAAGCCGGGCGCAAAACTCGAGGTGGATGATTTTCTGATTACTGGCGCCAAGGTGCATATTGGCACCGGTGCCACTCTGCCGCTGCCGGACATTCACCTGATGGATTTGGGGAAAGGCCCGGACGGCATTACTGCTGCGGATTTGACGAAACAGGTGTTGAGCGAAGTCATTAGCGGCACGATTAAGGCCGTCGGCAGCGACGCCGCCAATATCGGCAAGGACGCCGGCAAGACTGTTGGCGCGGGAGTGAACAAAATCACCTCGGGCCTCGGCAGCCTGTTCAAGAAGTCATCGAATTAATCCGCGGATTTCCTTTGCCATCGTTTTTCTGATTTTGGGATTGCAAACACCGCAGTTTGCCCTTAGTGTGTTCTCAATCCCGTAGTGAGAGGTTATGTTTTTTGGCGCTGACTATTATCCCGAACACTGGGTCTTTCCTTATGCCGGCACTGCCGACAATCCCGAAGGCGCTTGGGAACACGACGCCGCATTGATGGCCAAGGCTGGTATTAATGTCGTCCGCATCGGTGAATTTTCCTGGGGCCTTTGCGAACCCGAAGAAGGCAGATACGATTTCCTCTGGTTGCGCCGCGTCATGGACATCATGGGCCGCCATGGCATCAAAGTTGTCGTTGGCACCCCGACCGCCGCCCCGCCCCTTTGGCTTTCAAAAAAACATCCTGAAATCCTTCCGCTTGACGAGTATGGCCGCGTTAAGCACGAAGGGACGCGCCGCGCGGTCTGTTTGAGCAGCGACGTCTTTTGGGATTATTCCAAACGCGTTGTCACTGCGATGGCGGAGGCGCTTGGCGACCATCCGCAGCTTATCGCGTGGCAGATTGACAATTGCATGGGGGGGAACGATACCGAATTCGCCTTCAATGAGGCCACGCGCGAAGAATGGCACTTCTGGCTCCAGGCCAAATACGGAAAGATCGAACGCCTCAACGATTTGTTGGGTCTTCGTTTCTGGGGGCAGACCGTGATCTCTTGGGATCAGGTGCCAATGCCGATGTATGCGCCGGCGATGCACAACCCGGCTTTGCTCCTGGATTGGAACCGTTTCAGCAGTGACACGATGGTGCAGTTCGTCAAGATGCAGGCCGGCCTCCTTCATGAATGTTGCCCTCAACTCCCCGTCACCGTCACGATGCGTGCGTTCCTCCGCCAATATGATCATTTCGACATGGCGGACGCCGTGGACTTCGTCTCCATCGAAAGCAACGTCGTCATGAAGGCGAAAACTGCCGATCTGGCCTGTGATATTGACATGCTCCGATCGCTGAAAAAGGCGGACATCCGGGCGCCCGACGGCGATTGCGGTTTCTGGGCGATGGAACAAAAGGTCGGCCAGGTCAACTGGCAGGACGTGAATTCACTCGTGCAGCCCGGACTCATCCGTCTCTTCACCTATCAGCTCGTTTCCCGCGGCGCGAGCGGCATCCTCTATTTCCGCTGGCGCCAGCCCCGGATTGGCAGCGAAAAATTTTATGGCGCGATCCTGCCGCATCACCCCGAGGGCAACAACCGTGTTTTCATGGAAATCAGCCAGATCGGCGATGAGTTGAAGTTGCTCGCGCCGTTCCTCAAGGATACCAGGGTCGTTTCCGAAGTCTGCATCCTGTATAGCCACGAAAACGATTGGTCCCTGCAACAGCCGAACCAGCCGAACAAATATTTCAGCCTGCGCGAGCACATCCAGCTCATTTACAACGCGCTGCACGACCGCAACATCCCGGTGGATTTTGCCCGGCCGAACGAGGACATTTCACAATACAAAATAGTTTTCGCGCCGTCGCTGCATCTGCTCGCCGCCGCCGAGGCTGACCGCCTGAAGCTTTACGTCCAAAATGGCGGCACGCTCGTCAGCACCTTCAACACTGGCCTGGTGGATCAGCATCACATCGCCCCGGACACTGGCATTCCGAATGATATGACCGATCTGTTCGGGTTGGAAGTTCTGGAGTTCGATCCCATTCCGCCCGGCGAGGAAAATCATCTCACCTTCAAGGGCGCGTTTCCGACCAGCCATCTGCACCCGGCCAGGCTCTGGTGCGATATCCTTGAACCGAAGGGTTGCCAGGTTCTCGCAGTGTATGCGAAGGGATTTTATGCCAGCCGTCCCGCCATGACGATGAACAACTTCGGCCTCGGCAAGGCGATTTACATCGGCACGATGAGCCATCAGCATTTTTACAACGACTTCGTCGGCTGGCTGCGCCAGATGTGCAACCTTCATCCGCTCCTCAAGGTGCCGGAAAATGTCGAGGTCTGTATGAGGCAGAAGGAGGGCGTGCGTGTCTACTTCCTGCTAAACCACCAGAATTCGCCCGTGCGCATCCAGTTTTACAAACCCATGCACGATTTTCTCACCGGTAACACGTTCTCCGGCAATTACGACCTCCCGCCGCACGGTGTCCTCGTTCTGGACGAGCACCCCGAAGTTAAAATTTCTGGCGCAAACGCCTGATTTCCTATTGCCTGTTCGCCGTTGAATTCCGCCAACGCAATGTTCGCCGTCCTCGCGCTGCTGAGCCTCGCGCTCGCGCTTTGGCAATGGCTTGCTGCGCGCAGATTCCCGTTGCATGAACGCGTTTCCGAAACCGATTTTGCCCCGTCAATTACCCTCCTGAAGCCTCTTAAAGGCTGCGACGACACAACTTCCGAATCGCTCCAAAGCTGGTTCAGCCAGGATTATTCCGGCCAGACGCAGATTCTCCTCGGTGTCGCGGATGCGAGTGATCCGGTTTGCAAAATTGTTCAGGAAATCATCACCAAAAATCCGAAGCGCGAAGCGCAGCTCGTCGTCTGCGAAAAACCCGCCGGTGCCAACGCCAAGGTCGCCAAGCTCGTCCAGCTTGAAAAACTCGCGAAGCACAATTTGATTCTCGCGAGCGACGCCGATGTGCGCGTGCCCCCGGATTTTCTGGCCTGCATCGTTGCTCCTCTTCGTGATGAAAAAGTCGGTCTCGTGAATTGCTTCTACCGGCTGGCGAATCCGTCCACGACCGCCATGCGCTGGGAGGCTATCGCCATCAACGCCGATTTCTGGAGCCAGGTGCTGCAATCGCAATCCTTGAAGCCGTTGGATTTTGCCCTCGGCGCGGCGATGCTGGTTCGGCGCGAAGCCCTCGCCCGGATCGGCGGGTTCCAGTCCCTGGCCGATTGCCTCGCCGATGATTATCAGCTCGGCCATCGCATCGCCCAAATCGGTCACCGCATCGCGCTTTGCCCCGTGGTCGCGGAATGTTGGGATGCGCCGTTGGGCTGGCGCGGCGTCTGGAAGCACCAGCTCCGTTGGGCGCGCACGATTCGCGTCTGCCAGCCGTTGCCCTACTTTTTTAGCATCCTGTCAAACGCCACGCTCTGGCCATTGCTATGGCTGGCATCTGAATTGTTCAAGGTGCTTCCGATGCCCGTTCCAACCGCGCCGGTCGATCCATTCCGCTCTTTTGAAGTAAATACGGTCCTGCTTGACGGCGTGATTATTGTCACCGCGCTTTTGCTCATACGGATTCTCCTCGCGAAAGATCTGCAACGCAGGTTCACCCCGGAGCGCAATTTGATTTCTCCGTTCTGGCTCGTGCCCGTGAAGGATTTACTGCAAGCCGCCCTCTGGTTTTGCGCGTTCACCGGCAACACTGTCGAATGGCGCGGACGCAGGATGAAGCTGCGCCCCGACGGTAATTTGGAAGAAATCTAGCTGGCTTGCCGGGCATGGCTCGCAATGTGGTGGAGAGCGAATCAGGCCGCCTAAGCTTCGCTTCGGCGCGGCAGCCTTCCCCTTTTATTTTTGAAATCTCAACTTTCCATGCTGGCTTGTCGAGCCGTAGCTCTTGGGGCAAGAAGTGTAAAAGCGCGGCTGGTTTGAGACACAATTGAAAAGGTTTGAGATATTCATCCCAGAATCGCACCCAAAAAGCGGCCGCGCCGACGCCCTCCTTAATTGACCATTAAACCACTCCTAACCGGCTCTCAAAGGCGCTCTCCCGACTCACTGGATGAGGTAGCGCCGGAACATGAACACATTGGTGGAAAGATTTGCGACAGCTCCCGCGCCGTTCCACCACACTGAAAACCCATTAGTCGTCTCAAGGGAGAGAGGGACGCAGATGGTGGCAATCGACATCCCAGTGCCTGAATTTGGATTATCTGCCTTCGACATCTCGATGGCATAGGATGTGCCTGGCGGCAGCGGCGTTCCAAATGTGACGGTGAAAAGGTTCGTGTTGGCAGCACCTCCATTCATCGCAACAGTTGCCACCCAAAAGAGATCGTCTGAATAATTGCCGTTGTTGGTCACGATGGTCGCAGTTCCACCTCCTGCGGACGTGCCAAGACCCTTGTTCGGCACGACGGTCGGAAAGCTGTTTGTGTTGATCCAGACATTGGTGGACGAGATGGGGACGCCAAATGTGACAGGAACCAGAAAGTTCACGGAGCTTACGCTACTGATCTGCGCCTCAAAGAATCGCATTGGCGCGTTCGTGACGATGGCGTTGGTGAAGGTGACAAGGACTCCATTCGTGCCGGTGGTGTAGTTCGTCCAAGCGGTGAAAAGCTGTGACAGATTCGTCGTGCTCAAGATGGTGTAACCGGCGCCCAGATAATTGGTGTTGATCTGGAAACAGAAGTTCGTGCCGGTGGCATCGAGGAAGGCGTTCGTGATCGGGATGCCGATGGTTGTGGTCAGGAAATCAACGAACGTCTGGCCGGAAAAGGTATAGACGAAATTGTAGGTATTGCTCGCTGAATAGCTTGACCAATTGTTGTTTAACGCGCTGCCAATAGCTCCGTCCACGTAGCCCTTGTTGGCAACGTCCGCATAATTCGTGGGCGTGGCCACCTGCACCTCCTCGCCTGAAAAACTGATGACCGTGCCGAGAAGCTCCGGATGGTCCACGGAATAAAGCGTGGCCGATCCTGGATCAACCATGGTCACGGAGCGTGCGCTCGCACCATTGGTGATGACGGCGATGGAAATGGTGTTGCTGGTGGTGAAGCTGTTGTATTGGCCGTTGGATGAGATCACAAACCAACTGTTCGAACCGCTGTAACTGCCGACCAGCGAGACGGGGATGCCGAAGGGTGGATTGCCGCCATCGTCACCGCCGGCAAGGTCCCAGCGCTGAAGGTTCGGCACACGCGCCAGCCAGTTGGAGCCTTTCCAAAAAGCATAGTTGGTTGTGAAGCTGGCGTAAGCGTGCGACTGAAGGACGGCGTTGGTCATGATGTAAAGACTCGTGCCGGAGCCGATGTAGCCAACGACGCCAGGCTTGGTCGGAAGGATCAATGGAACGGCGCCGGTCGCGGTGTTGGTGTTAACCGAAGGCCGGCTGACGGTGAAGCTGCCGTTTGGGACGTAGATGTTAAGATTGCCCGGCTCCGCTGAAAAATAATTCGTGCCGCCGGTGATAATGTTGGTCGTGCCATCGGACCAGACAATCTTCGTTGACCAGGGAAAAGCGACTGTTGAATCAAACTGATCAGCGATGACAATCTCCGACACCACATCCCCATAATTGACAGTCAGCCCTGCGGCGCCGGCAAGGGCCATGATGTCGTAGGTTGCAGACGGACCCTCAAAGCTGTTGGTTGACCAAATGGTGACGTTATTGATTTTTAACAGGAGCGATACGGAGTCCTGGCCGCCGGAGGAGAGGATGATGCTGGTTGGCACGCCCAGCGAGGACTGGACACGAGTAACGGCCGTGGGGATCAGATCGGTGGCCACCGGCACAATCGCCGGCGGAATGGGCGATGCTGCCGAGAGGTTGCCAGCGGCAATCGTCATGTTGGCCACGGCATCCGTCTCGACCATCGCAAAAGAATTTGTTCCTGGGATGAAGTTACTGATCACGAGGAAGCCGAAACCGGGCGGATTGTTTTGGTTCGCAGTGAGCTCAAGAGAGACGGTGAGGTTGCTCGTTCCGTCAAATTGCAGCGTGCCGTCGAGATTCCAGCGGTTGCCGGCGGATGGCGCTGCAATCGTGAGCGTGTTCGTGCCGACGGAAATGGCGAGCGTGTTGGTGGCGGGAGCAATGCCGGTTCCCTCGGCGTGCAGGTTTACCAGGCTGCCGTTAGTGGACCAGAAGTTGACGAGGTTGTTGGTGCAAAGAACCTGCGCCGGCGCGCATAGCACCGGCATCAAAACCGACAGAATGATGATGAGTTTTGTTTTCATTTTAATATGACATCGCGAATTGAAGCGGGATCGTGACATAGACCGGATCGCTCGCCGCGTAACCGGGCGCGGTCGCCCAGTAGCAGAGGATCAGGCTGGTGCCGGTCAACCCGACTTTTGTTGAGCCAATCGTTACGGGATGGGTCGCCGGCATGAAGAACGGTTCGGCAACGCCGACCTGATATTGCAGCACCTGTTGCGCGAGCAGGAGCTGGCCGGCAGACAGATACGGGCCGACGATGACAAAGCTGATGGTTGCGCCCGGTGTCTGGCAGGCGAGCTTGAGCAATCCGTATGGAATGAACTGGTCGGGATTCATGGCCCATAACGGCGGCTGGCCGTAATAGGGAATGACCAGGTTCATGTAGAAATTGGCGTTAAGAATAAGAGAGCCACTCTTGTCCAGAATCTCTTTGCCGGTCGAGTCGAACAGTTGCGGGATCGCGCACTTCTGGCCTGCCCCGGTGACAGTGACGGCGATGTCCTGCTCTGTTTGAAGGTTTGTGGAATCGCGGGCGATGAGCTTGATGGTCCATTGGCCGGGTGAATCAATCTGGGCCGTCGTATTGAATGCCTGGCTGCCGCAAGGCGCGAACGTCACGTCGGAGACGACGCGGTCTGCGGTGTCGGTGGACTTGCGCAGCAACACCTTGACCTCGACGAGTGAATTATTTGGATCGGTCCATGTACCGGACACCTGCACTTGGTAGGGATACGCAGCGACGGCCGCGTTGATGGAAAAAGCGTTTGGCGTCGTCAATGCCAGGCTCGGCACACTGGCGCTCTTGAGCGGGAATTGGAACGGCTCACTGACTGCGCTGCTCAACGGGAGGTTGTTCACGAACGT
>Ga0302319_10019511_pt1 | contig 12314 bp, 10 predicted proteins | sample Bog_T0_2_FD_203319 | JGI IMG/M metagenome (GOLD analysis project Ga0302319, IMG submission 203319) | Peat permafrost microbial communities from Stordalen Mire near Abisko, Sweden - Bog_T0_2 | ecosystem: Environmental > Terrestrial > Soil > Wetlands > Peat | place: Sweden: Abisko, Stordalen Mire... | reverse complement strand
GTCGTCTTGGGGGGCATACGGCGCCGAGCGCTGGCCCACGCGTCAATCTGTGCGACGGTCACGGGCCGCAGGAGGAAGGCGGCCTGCCCCTCACCGTCGCGGAGGGCCTCCATGGCCTCGGCGACGCTGTGGCGGTGCATGACCTCGTGGGAGGGCAGCGTGGCGAGCACGGTGGCGATGAGATTCGAGTCGAGGTCGTTGCCCTCCTGCTCCTGGACCTCGGCGTGGGGCAGCAGCAGATAGGCGTTGCCTCCCGTCACGAGGGTGAGGGAGCGGGAGTCGGCCAGCGCCCCGAGCGTGCGGTCGTCATCGGCGCCCGCTCGGACGACGTCGAACCACGGGGCCAGTGCGGTGACGAAATCGAAGTCCTCGGGGAGTCCACTCACCGTGCGATGGATGGCGCCCACCGTCAGCTGGTCCTCGGCCAGCTCCACCACGAGGGCCATCACGAGGTCGTAGCCGCCGGGGGCGCCGTCGTTGGCCTGGCGGCACTCGGCTTGGTACGCCCGGGCGGTCTCGTAACGATGGTGTCCGTCAGCCAGGACCACCGGCGCGGCGGCCAGCGCTGTACGGACGGCATCGACGATGTCGGCGTCGTTCAACACCCAGAGCTGATGCCTGACCCCGTCGTCGTCGTAGACGTCGGCCACCGGGTCGTCGTCCGTCGGGTCGAAGGTGGCCGTCACCCCGGTGGCCATGGAGAGACCCCAGATGGGGGAGAGGTTGGCCCGCGTGGCCCGCAGCAGGTCCAGGCGATCGCTCTTGGGCTTGGGGAGGGTCTGCTCGTGGGGCAGGATGTCGCTCTCCTCACCCGGCTCGGCCAGGCCCAGAGCCCCGATGACCCCGGTCGTGACCCGCCCGGTGGCGTCGGTCATCCGGTAGGGGTACAGGCTCGGTACCGGGTCGGCCGCGATGATGCCCTTCTCCTGCCATCGGGTGAACAGGTCGGAGGCGACGGTGTAGCGGTCACGTCGTCCGGAGAGATCGGCTTCGGGAAGCTCCACCAGCACGGCGTTCGCCCGGTGGCGGGAGGCCAGATGTGCCCGCTCGGTGGGTGAGATCACGTCGTAGGGCGGGGCGATGACCTGGTCCAGCGGCGCGACTTCGGGTCGGTAGCGCAGACCCCGGAACGGTTCGAAGCGCGGCACCCGGCCACTCTGGCACACGCGGACGGGGCCGTCGCGGGGCACTCCCTAGACTCTGGGCGTGGACGACGACGGCCTGGACCGGATCCTCACCGCTCCCAACGTCATCACGATGGTGCGCCTCCTCTGCATCCCGCTCTACCTCTGGTTGCTCTTCGGGGCGCACCACCAGATCGCGGCGGCGGTCCTCCTGGCCCTCCTCGGCGCGACGGACTGGGTCGACGGCTTCGTGGCGCGGCGCTACGGCCAGGTGTCGACCTTCGGCAAGGTGCTCGACCCGACGGCCGACCGGATCCTGGTGGGAACGGCCGTGATCTCCATCATGATCTACGGTGCCGTCCCGCTCTGGTTCGGGCTGGCCACCATCGCCCGGGAAGTGCTGGTGTCAGCCATGGTCCTCCTGCTGGCCTCGCTCGGCGCGGCGCGCATCGATGTGTTGTGGGTGGGCAAAGCGGGCACATTCGGACTCATGTTCGCCTACCCGACATTTCTCCTCGGTGACGGGACGGCCGGTTGGCAGGAGCCGATTCGCATCATCGCCTGGGTGACTGGCCTGATCGGGCTCGGGCTGGCCTGGTGGGCGGCCGGCAGCTACATCGGACCGGCGCGGCGAGCCCTGCGCCAGGGCCGAGCGGCACGCCGGAGCACCGTATGAGGAACGCCGCATGAAGGCCGTGATCATGGCCGGTGGTGAGGGAACCCGGCTCCGCCCGCAGACCTCCAACCTGCCCAAGCCGATGCTGCCCCTGGTCGGCCGACCGATGATGGAACACATCGTGTCGCTCCTGCGGCGTCACGGCATCACGGACATCGTCGTGACGGTCGCCTTCCTGCCCAACGCCATCCGCAGCTATTTCGGTGACGGCAGCGAGCTGGGTGTCTCCATGGTGTACGCCACCGAGGAATCCCCCCTCGGCACCGCCGGATCGGTGCGCAACGCGCGGGAGCAGCTGACGGAGCGTTTCCTGGTGATTTCCGGCGACGTCCTCACGGACATCGACCTCACGTCGGTGATCGCCTTCCACGAGAAGAACGAGGCGCTGGCCACCATCGCGCTGTGCGCGGTGGAGAACCCTCTCGAGTTCGGCATCGTGATCACACGCGAGGACGGGACGATCGAGCGCTTCCTCGAGAAGCCGGGCTGGGGCCAGGTGTTCAGCGACACCATCAACACGGGCATTTACGTGCTGGAGCCCGAGATCTTCGACCGCATCCCCGAGGGCCGGTCCGTCGACTTCTCCGGGGAGGTGTTCCCGGCCGTCCTCGAGGCCGGCCAGCCCCTCTACGGCTACGTGGCCGACGGCTATTGGGAGGACGTGGGGACGACCGCCGCCTATCTCAAGGCGCACGAGGACATCCTCGACGGCAAGGTCGATGTGAACGTGGCGGGCTTCGAGCTCCGCCCCGGCATCTGGGTCGGCAAGGATTCCTCCATCGACCCCTCGGTCCGTATCGACTCGCCGGCCTTCATCGGCGAGAACTGCACCGTCGAAGAGGACGTGGTGCTCGGGGCCTACGCCACCCTGGGCGCCAACACCCAGGTGGCGCCCAGGGCCGAGATTCAGCGCTCGGTCATCGGTGAGAACTCCTATCTGGGTCCCGCCGTGCGGGTCGAAGGTGCAGTGCTCGGCCGGTCGAGTGACCTCCGGACCGGTGCCAGGGTCGAACCCGGCGCCGTGGTCGGCGAAGGCTGCCTGGTCGGCGCCCACGCCGAGGTGCGGAGCGACGTGAAGGTCTATCCCTACAAGGTTGTCGAGGCAGGCGCCCAGGTCAACGCCTCCATTGTGTGGGAATCGGGCGGATCGCGCACCCTGTTCGGCCCCGACGGCGTGCAGGGCATCGCCAACGTCGACATCAGCCCTGAATTGGCGGTGCGCCTGGCCAAGGCCTGGGCCTCGGGCTTCGAAAAGGGCTCGTCGATCACGGCGTCGCGTGATACCAGCCGAGTGGCCCGCGTGCTCAAGCGGGCCCTCATGGTGGGGTGCAACTCGGTCGGGGTCAACGTCAACGATCTGGAGTTGGCCACGGTGCCGGTCACGCGGCACCACGTGCGCATGCGCGGGAACCGGGCCGGCCTCACGGTCCGTCTGAGCCCGGACGATCCGCAGTCCGTGGTCATCCGCTTCTTCGACGAACGAGGCATCGACCTGACCGAGAGCGATCAGCGCCGGGTCGAGCGCATGTACCACCGCGAGGAGTTCCGCCGGGTCACCGCCGGTGAGATCGGGGACATCGACTTCTCGCCCCGCACGATCGAGCTGTACACGGCTGACGTCGTCGAGGCGTTCGGCTTGCGCCGGAGTGCCGGGCGCCAGGTGAAGCTCGTCCTCGACCTGTCCTACGGTGCCGCCAACTTCGTCATGCCCAACCTCTTGTCGAAGGTCGGCGCCGACGTGCTCAGCATCAATCCGTACGCCCAGACCCCGGGCATGATCTCGGTGGACCGTGTGGCCAGCGAGGCCAGGGTGGCCGATGCCGTCCGTGGGTCGGGGGCCGACCTCGGAGCCGTCATCGATGCCGGCGGTGAGCGACTGACACTGATCGACGGGAGCGGGCATGTGCTGTCCGACGACGAGGCGATCATGGCCTTCATAGAGCTGTCGACGCTGGCCGGGGACACCGGTGGGGTCGCACTGCCGGTGACGGCGAGTGACCGGACGGTGCGCCGCTGTCGTGAGCGTGGGGTGGAACTGGTACTGACCCCGCTGTCTCCGTCGGGTCTGCTCCAGGAGGCAGCTTCGGGCGGCGTGTCCTTCGCCTCGGACCAGCGGGGCGGCTACGTCTTCCCTGGCTTCCTGCCCGCTTTCGACGCCGCGGCAGCCCTGGCCCGCCTGGTGTCGCTCCTGGAGGAGAGCTCGACCAGCCTGGCCGAGATCGTCGACGCGACCCCGGCCATGCCGATCGTGGAGGGCGAGGTGGCGACCCCTATGGAGCAGAAGGGCCTGGTGATGCGGACCCTGATGGAGCAGCTGAGCGACGAGGGGGCGGAGCTGGTCCTGATCGACGGCATCAAGGTGGTCTCCGACCAGGGGTGGGCCCTGGTCGTGCCCGATCCCGCCGACCCGGTCACGCACGTGTGGGCCGAAGGCGCTGACTTGGAGTCGTCCGAGGCGTTGGTGGCCACCGCGGTCGAACGCATCGCCCGGACGTTGCCCTGAACTTCGGGCCTGCAGCGCCTACCGGCGGTCCGGTATGGTCGCCCCCCATGAACATCCCCGACGACCTCCGTTATTCACCGGAGCACGAGTGGGTCCGTCAGGAGGGGACGACGGTGCGGATCGGCATCACGGACTACGCCCAGGACGCATTGGGGGACATCGTGTTCGTCGACCTGCCCACCGTCGGGAGCGAGGTCGATGCGGGGGGGCAGCTGGGCGAGGTCGAGTCGACGAAGTCGGTGTCGGAGATCTACTCGCCCCTCGCCGGCACCGTCACCGCCGTGAACGAGTCACTCACGGCCGGGCCGGAGAGCATCAACCAGGATCCTTATGGCGAAGGGTGGCTCTGCGAGCTGGAGCTCGCGGCGGGTGCGGACCCGGGCAGCCTCCTCGACGCGGTCGCCTACGGTGACCTGACCGCCGACTGACCTGGCGTTCGGGGTTCGGATGAAGACAGGAGAAGTCGCGCGTGGGGTGGGGTACCGTGGATGGCGTGTTCTGTCACAACTGCGGGCACCGCAATCCCGAGGGAGTCAACTTCTGCTCCTCGTGCGGCAACGCGCTGCTCGCGGACGGCGATGACGCCACCATCACACTCCACCCGACAGACGAGGGGGAGACGACGGAGGACTATCCCGATGTCACCTCGGTGGAGATCCCACACGGCGCCGGCGTCCTCGTGGTCACCCGTGGGCCGAACATCGGTGCGCGCTACCTCCTCGGCGAGGACGTCGTGAAGGCAGGACGTCATCCGGAGAGTGACATCTTCCTCGACGACATCACGGTGTCGCGTCGCCACGTGGAGATCTCCCCGGCGGACGACGGCGGTTACTCGGTCCGTGACGTGGGGTCGCTGAACGGCACCTACGTGAACCGGGAGCGCATCGACGAGGTCCCGCTCGCCCCGGGCGACGAGGTGCAGATCGGGAAGTTCAAGCTCGTCTACCTGGTGGCTGGCAACGAGTGAGCAGCCGCAGCTATCTCTCCATCGGTGACGTCCTGACCCTCCTTCGGGAGGAGTTCCCCGACGTCACGATCTCGAAGATCCGGTTCCTGGAGAGCCAGGGCCTGGTCAACCCCGAACGGTCACCTTCGGGCTACCGCAAATTCTTCGATCACGACGTGGAGCGGCTGCGCTGGGTACTGCGTCAGCAGCGGGAGCACTTCCTCCCACTGAAGGTCATCCGCGACCGCTTGGCCGACGGTGATCTCGGCGATGACATCGGAGCCGAGCAGCCGAACGGCAAGGCCGTCCAGCCGGCTCACGCGGTCGCCGTCGCCGGTGCCGGTGCCGCCTCGGGTCATAGCCATGAGCAGGTGACCAAGGCAGACGAGGAGGCAATGGCCCGCATCCTCGCCGACGCGTCGCGACGCGCCGCCCGGCTTCCCGAGGAGAAGCAGGCGCGGCCCGGTCTCCAAGTGGTGGCCGAAGCCGAGGCAGTGAAGAATGCCGCGGCGGTGCCGGCCGCCCAACAGCACACCGCAAGCGCCGCGCCGCGGCGCACCCCGGCCGAACGACGGGCCGATGCCACCACGACACTGAGTGGTCGGTCCGCCGCGGCGACACCCGTCGCGGCCTCGACGACGGCAACGTCCTCGACACCGACACCGTCCTCCACACCGACGCCGACACCGACCGGTCACGGCAACGGAACGGCTGTGCCGCGGCCATCGGAGGCGGGCATGGCGCCGCGCGTTGTCCCGACACCGAGTGGCGCGAGTACACGGAAGAGCGAATCGAAGAAGGGCGAGGAGACCGCAGCAGCGGCCCGGCCGAGTCCCACCGCCGCCGTGGTCACCGGCGCCAGCCTGTCGGCCGACGAACTGTGCGCGGCCAGCGGCCTGACGCTCGACGAACTGGCGGGGCTCAAAGGATTCGGCCTCGTGGAATGTGTCACGGTGGCCGGTATCGAGTCCTACGACGAGGACGCCCTGACCGTGGCCAACCTGGCCGCGGCGTTCCGGGCCTTCGGGATCGAGCCGCGCCATCTGCGCCTCTACCGGAACGGAGCCGATCGCGAATTGGGTCTCATTGAGCAGGTGGTGATCCCACTTTTGCGGCAAAGGAACCCCGAATCCCGGCAGCGAGCCGTCGATGGGGCCGATCAGCTGGCTGCGCTCGGGCAATCGATGCGGGCCGCCTTGCTACGCCAGTCCCTCCGCCGCCACCTGGGGGGGTGACGCAAGCCCGGATACGGGCGCTACATTTCAAGCATGGTCCGCGTACTCCTCCGTGCCGTCAGGGTGGACCTGCAATCGAACACGCCGGTGCTCCTGCTCCAGGAGACCGACGGGGAAGGTCGCACGCTGCCGATCTTCATCGGGAGCCCTGAGGCAACGGCCATCGCCTACGCCCTGCAGGGAGTGACGATGCCTCGTCCGCTCACGCACGATCTCATGAAAGACATGCTGGGCGCTCTGGACATCAGTGTCGAGCGGGTGATCATCACCGAGTTGCGGGCCTCCACCTATTACGCCGAAATGCACCTTGTGCGCGGGGAGGAACGGACCATCGTCTCGAGCAGGCCTTCCGACGCTGTGGCGGTCGCCGTGCGTACCGAGTCGCCGCTCTTCGTGTCCGACGAGCTCATGGAGTCCGAGGGGATCATCCTGGCCCTCGACGCCGACGATGAGGAGGACGACACGCCCGACGAACTGGTCGGTCAGTTCCGACAGTTCCTCGACTCCGTGCGGCCCGAGGATTTCGAAGGGTGAGGTCGCCCCGCTGGGTGCTCGTCTTCGTGGCGAGCTGTGCTGTCGTTCTCGCCGCGTGCAGCAGCAGTCCGAGCAAACCCAAGCACGTCACGACGACGACCCGCGGCGCCACGTCGACCACGTCGGCGCCCACCACCACCACGTCGACGGCTGCACCCACCACGACGTCGACGGCGACCTCGACATCGGCCTGCAATCGGATCACCGCATCGCCGGGCCAGGGTCAGGGGGCAGCCGGGACCATCACCGGTCTGGTCACCGTCACCAACGCCGGCACCGCGGCGTGCACGGTCAACGGCTATCCGACCATGGCGCTCTACTCCGGGAGTGGCGCACCGCTCACGGTCACGATGGTCAACGGCCTGACGGTCTCCATCTCGAGCGCGGCCAATGCGGCGCCTTCCTCCTTCTCGCTGGCGCCGTCCGCCACGGCGCAGTTCGCCTACCAGTACTCCGACGTGCCGGAGGGTTCGGAGACGAGCTGCCCGGCCTCCGAGTCAGCTTCGGTGACCATGCCGGGAGCGAGCACGGCGTCACCCTCGTTCCAACTCGCCATCGGGCCCTGTGGCAACGGGACCATCAGGGTCTCGCCGGTCTACGCCGGCTCCTGACGACGCCGGCTCCCGACTATGTCGGCGCTGCGCTGGCCGCGGTGGGGTTGACGAGGATCCGGCCCCGCACCGCGGCATCGAGCACCCGGTCCAGGGCGACCGTGAGGCCGTCCAGGCCGATCTCCTCGTTGACCATCTCCTCGCAGTGCTGGAGCGGGAACGCGTCAGCCATGTCCAGCCACAGCGCGCGCCGCTCTGCAATCGGTGTCGCCACGGTGTCGATCCCCAACAGGGCGACGCCGCGCACAATGAACGGGTAGACGGTCGTGGCCAGAGCGTTGCCTCCGGTCAGCCCGCTGGCCGCCACGGCGCCGCCATAGCGAACGGTGCGGAGCGCCTCGGCCAACGCCGTCCCGCCGACGCAGTCGACGACGCCCGCCCACAGTTGCGGCCCCAACGTCCGGCCGTCGTCCTCGGTGAACTCTCGTCCGACCACGCGGGCGGCGCCGAGGTGCTTCAGGTACTCGTGTTCCGCGGTCTTGCCTGACGAGGCAACGACCTCGAAGCCGGCCTGGGCCAGCAAGGCCACGGCAGCGCTTCCGACGCCACCGGATGCCCCGGTGACGAGAATGGGCCCGTCGTCAGGCGTCGTGCCGTGATGGACGAGACGGCGCAGCGACAGCAACGCGGTGCAGCCGGCCAGTCCGATGATGGCGGCCGTCCGACACGTCAGGGCGTCGGGGAGCGGCACCACCCAGTCGGCCGGCACGCGCGCATAGGCCGCGAAGCCACCGTGACGGGCCACGCCGAGGTCGTAGCCCTGCACGAGCACGTGTTGCCCCGGCGTGAACTGGGGGCTGGTGCTCTCCTCCACGCTGCCCGTCAGCTCGACGCCGGGAACGAGCGGGAAGGTCCGGGCCACCCGGTTTCCGGGTCGGGTCACCATGGCGTCCTTGAAGTTGATGGCCGACCACTCGACCCGGACGAGAACCTCACCCTCCGGGAGATCGGTGTCGGCCAGTTCGACCACCGCGGGGCGGATGACCGCCCCCGCCTTGGAGAGCAGGTAGGCCGCGAAGCGCACGGGCTCACTGTAGAGGGCGGTGCCGGGGTCTTCTGGCGCCACCGGCTGTAACGGGTACGTTCGGAACGTGACCACGACCGCAGGTTATGGGGGTTGGGCCTCGCCACTCACGGCGGGGGACGTGGCCCGGTCCAAGGTGTCCCTGTCGGAGGTGTGTTCGGACGGCGACGCGGTCTACTGGCTTGAGTCCCGTCCGGGCGAGGGTGGCCGGACGGTGGTCGTGCGGGCCGACGCCCGGGGCACGGCGGACCACTCCCCGGAGGGGGTGAGCGTTCGCAGTCGTGTCAACGAGTACGGCGGGGGCGCCCTGTGCCTGGTACCCGGGCGATCCGTCGGCGCCTTCGCCTATGTCGACCAGTCCGATCAACGGGTGTGGTTCTGTGACGGCCCGGGCTCTTCGGCCACGTCGGTGAAGGTGGCGCCGGTGCCCCTGAGCGGCGAGCCTCCGGCGGGTCAGGTCCACCGTCACGGTGGACTGAGTGCCACAGCCGATGGCGAGTGGGTCCTCGCCGTGCGGGAGGTGCACCACGACGGATCAGCTCGGCCGGTGCGCAGCGTGGTTGCCCTCTCGACCCGGCCCGGGACGCCGTGTGAGGCCACGCTCCTCGACGGGCACGACTTTTTCGGCACGCCCCGGCCCCACCCGGCGGGTGACCGTCTCGTCGTGGTCGCCTGGGACCATCCGGACATGCCGTGGGACGCCTCGACCGTCATGCTCGTGCCCTTGGGCCCGGTGGCCTGTGGCGCAGCCGCCCATGCGCACAATCTGCTCCAGCCGTCGGGACCGGCAGAGCGGATCGCCGGTGGCCCGGCCGAAGCGGTCGGCCAGCCTGACTGGGCCCGGGACGGGTCGTTGCGTTTCGTCTCGGATCGACTCGGCTGGTGGCAGCCCTACGGGCACTCCGGTCGTCTCGGCTCAGGGGAGGAGCCCCGACTCCTGACTGCACTGGAGGCCGAGTTCCACGGGCCGGACTGGGTGCTCGGCCAGCGGACCATGGCGGAGACGACCGACGGGGCCCTTGTCGCCCGCATGACCGACGCCGGACGGGATGCGCTCGTCCGGCTGGACCCGCACGGAGACCGAGGACCGGCGCAGCCGTTGGGACAGCCGTGCGTGTCCATCGCCGCGCTGTGCGCGCATGGGAATGGCGTGGCCCTGATCGGCAGCACACCGGAAACACCCGCCACCGTCTGGCTCTGGGATCCCGTCGGCGGTGCCCGACCCCTGCGCCCCGCGGCCGACGTCGCCCTCGTCCGCGGGGATGTCGCGGTGGGGGAGCCTTTCACCGTGACCGGGCGGACGGGGCGCCTGGTGCACGGCACGCTCTTCCGTCCTACCTTGCGCGACACGCACGGCCCGGCGGGGACCATGCCGCCGTTGCTGACCTGGTGTCACGGCGGCCCGACGTCGTCCTGCCAGGCCGGATTCGATCTGACGTTGCAATTCTTCACGACGCGTGGGTTTGCCGTGGCCTGTATCGACTACGCGGGGAGCTCCGGCTACGGGCGCGTCTACCGCTGCGCCTTGTGGGGCCAGTGGGGCGTCGCCGACTCGCAGGACTGCCTCGATGCGGCTCGCGAGCTGGCGGCACGCGGTGAGGTCGATGCCGAGCGGCTGGCCATCCGGGGCGGCAGCGCCGGCGGCATGACGGCGCTCAACGCGCTGGCGGCGGGGGAGGGGTTCGGCGCCTGCGTCTCGTGGTACGGCGTCACCGACTTGTTAGGGCTGGTCGCGACCACACACGATTTCGAGGCCCACTACACCGACCGCTTGATCGGGCCCCTACCGGGGTCACGTCCGCTCTACGAGGAGCGATCACCCGTCCATCGGGCCGGGTCCATGCGGGGCTCTGTGCTCCTCCTGCAGGGAACCGAGGACCCCGTGGTGCCGCCGGCCCAGGCAGAAAGTATGCGGGATGCCCTGGCGGCCGCTGGGTCCCACTGTGACCTGGAGTTCTTCGAGGGAGAGGGGCATGGCTTCCGCCGGGCCGACACGTTGACCGCATGCTTGGAGGCCGAATTGGCGTTCTACCTTCGTGCACTGCACCTTTAGGATCCCCCGGGGGGTTCCTTCCCTCGTCTCTCCTGTGTGCGAGGCTTTTGCGAGGCCATGCTGAACGAATCCGCGACGACCATCCCGACCTGGGCCGTGCCCGTGGCCGACCAGTGGCAACGGACGTGGGGCCGCATCAAGCGACTCTCCCCGGAAGTGGGAGACGCGTTGCTCTACGGCGTCAGTGCGCTGTTCGCTCTGCTCGTTATCGCCACGTCGACCAATGCGCTGTACCAGGTGTGGGGACGTATGGCTCTGCTCCCGTTCGTCTTCGGTGCGGTGGCATCAGCCGTGCTGGCCGTGACCCTGCGTCGCGTCCGCCGGCGCCAGCCGGGGCACGCCCTGACCAAGCGACAGCACCGGCGCGCCTGGCTGACGCGGATTGTGCTGGCGGTCTGCGTGTTCGCCGGATCTCTCGCCATCCCGATGGGTTTCGAGATCCTGTGGCGGTTCGACGGCGTGGCCGGATCCCACCAGCAGCCCGAGGTGGTCACCGTCGAGGTCGGAGGCCAGGACCTCGTGCACGGCACGGATCCGTACGTGGTGCCGGTGCGTCTCCATCACGCCGTCAAGTACCACCCTCCCGGCCAGCCGGACTTCGAGGGGTTCCTGCCCTATCTGCCGCTCATGGCCGTGGCCGGTATTCCGAGCGAGATCTGGCCGAACAACGGACTGAGTGATGCCCGGATCTTCTTCTGTCTCACGTCCCTGGCCGTCGCCGCCGTCGCCCTCTACCTCTGCCGGGCGGACGGGCGACGAAAGATCCGCGCCATTCAGGCCTTGATCATCCTCCCGCTGGCCTCGCTGCCACTGGCCACCGGTGGCGACGACATCCCCGTCGTGGCGTTTCTCCTCCTGGCCATCGTGCTGGCACAGCGGCAGAGACCGTTCGCTTCGGGGATCGTCTTCGGCATCGCCTCGGCCATGAAGTTCACCGCGTGGCCGTTCGCTGCACTGGCGCTCTTCGCTGCCCGCGGGCGTCACGGCGAGCGCCGCCCGTTCTCCATGCTGGCCGGCATGGTCGTCGTCGCCGTCCCGACGATCTTCCCCTTCGCCCTGCGCGGTCCGTTCGCGCTCATTGACGATGTCGTGCTCTTCCCGCTCGGATTGAGCAAAATACCGACGACTGCCGCCAGCGCCTTGCCCGGCCACGTCTTGGTCAGTGAGTTTCCGTCGCTGAGCCGGGCGCTGCCCCTGGCCGTCGGCATAGTGCTGGCGGTGCTCCTGACCCGCCACCTCTATCGCCGCACGCCGGGCACGGCGGCCGAGGTCTGCATGATCGCCGGGGTTGTGATGTCGGCGCTCATCCTGTTGGCGCCCGATCCGCGGGTCGGGTACCTGCTGTACCCGATCAACTTCTTCGTGTGGTCCTACCTGCTGGCCGAGCCGGTTCCACCGCCCGACCTGCTTCCTGTCGATACGGCGGATGCCGTCGTGGCCGCCGGGTCCAGCTGAGCCTCGCTGCCGCGGCGTCGGCGTCGGCGTCGGCGCCCCGCGCTATTCGGGATCGGGCGTCTGGAAGAGGCGCACGGTGAAGTGCGTGATCCCTCGTGGGGGACCACCCGTGGGAAAGGTGGTGGCGTTCACGGTGGCGCCCATCTCCCAGTA
>Ga0302319_10019510_pt1 | contig 12315 bp, 10 predicted proteins | sample Bog_T0_2_FD_203319 | JGI IMG/M metagenome (GOLD analysis project Ga0302319, IMG submission 203319) | Peat permafrost microbial communities from Stordalen Mire near Abisko, Sweden - Bog_T0_2 | ecosystem: Environmental > Terrestrial > Soil > Wetlands > Peat | place: Sweden: Abisko, Stordalen Mire... | reverse complement strand
GCCATCATCGAGGCCATGAAAATTCCTGGCGTGTATCTGCTCGACCGCGAGATGGACACCGACCACAACCGCTGCGTCATTACACTGGTGGGCGACCGCGAAGCTATTCAGGAAGCCGCGATTCTCGGCGCCGGCAAGGCCGCTGAGCTGATCGACCTGACCCAGCATCAGGGCGCGCACCCGCGCATGGGCGCGACCGACGTGATTCCGTTTATCCCCATTGAGGGCGTGACGCTGGCCGACTGCGTCGTCATGGCGCGCCATGTGGGAGCGGAGATTGCCAAGCGATATCAGATTCCCGTTTACCTGTACGAGGCGGCCGCGGCCACGCCCGAACGCCAGAATCTCGAAAATATTCGCCGCGGCCAGTTCGAGGGAATTCGCGACGAAATCGCCACCAACCCGGCCCGCAAACCCGACTTCGGTGAGCCGCGCGTGCATCCCACCGCTGGAGCCACGGTCGTCGGCGCGCGCAAGTCTCTCATCGCCTACAACGTCTTTCTGAACACGCCCGATGTCGATATCGCGAAGAAGATCGCCAAAGCAGTGCGCTTTTCCTCGGGCGGCCTCCGCTATGTAAAGGCAGCGGGATTTCTGGTCCGCGGCATGGCCCAGGTTTCAATGAATCTGACCGATTTCGAGCAGACTCCCATCCACCGCGTCTTCGAATTCGTGAAAAGGGAAGCGGCGCGTTACGGCGTCCTCCCCATCTCCAGCGAGATCGTAGGGCTCATTCCCAAGCTGGCTTTGGAACAGGCCTCGGAGTGGTTCCTGCAGGTGGAAAACTTCGATTCCTCGCTAATCCTCGAAAACCGTCTCGCCGCCATCATGGGCGGCAAAACCGCCGTAGGCGGCCTACGCGCGGGCATCGAGCCATTTGTCGAACAACTGGCTGCTCCCACTGCAACCCCTGGCGGAGGCAGCGCCGCCGCGGCTGCCGGCTCCATGGCCGCAGGCCTGGCCGGCATGGTTGCATCCATGTCCCGCGGCAAAAAAGCCTATGTGCAGTTCGAAGGCCAGCTCAGCGAAGCCATCGCCCGCCTGGCCCAGCTTCGCGAGGAACTCAAGTCCGCCATCGACGCCGACGCCGAGTCCTACAACGTAGTCATGAAGGCTTACCGGTCGGCGAAAGAATCCTCTGATGGCGGCCGGGTGATCGTCGCCGCGCTCCGGCAGGCCGCCAGCGTGCCCCTCGGCGTAGCTGAAAAAGCCGTCGAAGTGGAGCAGATCGCGACCCTCCTGAAGCCCATCACCAACCCGAGAATGAGCTCCGATCTGATCACCGCGGCCGCTCTCGCCCATGCCGCCCTCGCCGGTGCGCTAGCTAACGTTGATGTCAATCTTGAATCGATCGAGCAGGAACTCGCCGGCCAGAATTCGCCGCAAGACCAGGCCTTCACGAGCCAGACTCGGAATCGCGCGGCAGCGCTGAAGGAGTCGGCTTGAACCGGCTTTTTTTGCTTTTACAGACCCCGCCAAACGCTCTCAGATCAGGACGCGCTATGCTTGAGACGAATCGTTATGCCAACGCAGAGCCGTGAAGTTCGTCTCGCCAGCCGACCCCAGGGAGTTCCCACCCTCGACAATTTTTCCTTTGCCACCGTCGATGTCTCTGACCCTCAACCCGGCGAAGTCCTGGTCCGCAACGTCTGCATGTCCGTTGATCCGTATATGCGCGGACGCATGAATGAAGGCAAGTCCTATGTGCCGCCCTTTCAAATCGGTCAGCCGCTGGAAGGCGGAGCCGTGGGAAGAGTGGTCGCGTCGCAGGATGAGAAGTTGCCCGTCGGGACATTTGTCCAAAGCATCTATGGATGGCGCGAAGCCTATGTCGCTCCAGCCTCGAAACTGCAAATCGTTGACACCAGCCTGGCGCCACCCTCAGCTTTCCTCGGCATATTGGGTGTCACCGGCTTCACCGCATGGATCGGCCTGTTCCGCGTCGCCGGCTTGAATAAGGGCGAAACCATTTTTATCTCCGCCGGCGCCGGCGCAGTCGGAAGCGCTGCTTGCCAATTCGCCAAGTTGCACGGTTGCCGGGTGCTCGCCAGCGCCGGCGCAGAAAACAAAGTGGCCTTCCTGCGTGACGAGCTCAAGGTCGATTATGCCTTCAATTACCGTGACGGCGAGCCGTTTGACCACTTGAAGAAGGGTGCTCCGGAAGGCATCCACGTCTATTTCGACAACACGGGTGGTCCTCGGCTCGAAGCCGCGCTGTATCTTCTCCGCAACTATGGCCGGGTCGCGTTGTGCGGCGGAATCGCCGGCTACAACACGCGCGTGCCCGGCCCGCGAAACCTGATGCTGGCGATTGGGAAGCGCCTGCGGCTCGAAGGGTTCATCGTTTCGGATCACTTCAAGGAACTGCCCGCATTTCTGGCCGAGGCGGTACCTGCTCTCCAATCAGGAAAGCTCATTCACCGCGAAACCTCCGTTGAAGGACTGAATGCCGCGCCCGCGGCATTGCTTGATCTTCTGCGCTCAGGCGCCGCGAACATTGGAAAGATGATCGTTAAGCTCTCAGACTGATCACGAAGTGGACAATAGTCGAGGAGTGAATTCGGCGTCCCATGGCCCAGTCTTGCCCCACCTGACTCACTCCCGGTCTTGCCGCCGTTCGTTCCATCCGAATGCGTTCTCAAAGTGCAGGAACTCCTTCGCCTCTCCTGGCACAAGATAAACGCTCAGAACGTCGAACCGGATCTCGGGCGCGGTTGGCTGCGGCAGTTGGCGCACATACTGGCGCGCCAGCCGGCGCAGAACGTGGCGCTTGTGGGAGTCCACGGCGATCTCTGCCGGACTTCTATCCCGAGCCGTGCGGGTCTTCACTTCGATAAAACAAAGCAGTTGCCCTTGCCAGGCGATCAGGTCGATGTCGCCGGGTAGATTGCCCCCCGACCAGCGCCGCGCCACCACGACATAATTTTTGCGGCGCAGATGGAAATAAGCCGCTTCCTCACCCTCGATCCCCGTCAGCAGATGAGCGGGCAGCGATTGCTCCCGGCCGCGCTTCCGCGCCAGCCAGTCCAGTCCGCCCAGCGCTCGCTCCAGCCCGTTGATCCGCAACTCGGTCAGCCATTGCATGGCACACCATTCTCTCCCTCGCCGGCCAAAGGCGCAAATCCCGTCCCGTCCGCCAGGCGTGAGCTACGCGGATTCGGCTGCCGCCGAGATTCGCTTTCAACCGCACAAAACTACGCTTCCAAAATGGAACAGGCGCGTGCAATTCCGGGAATGCCGCAACGCCGACAGCACCCATTACGTGCTTCTCGCTCCCGCATTGCACGAAACTGGATTCATAGGTAAGGGAGGGCCCAGCCATGTCGCATGGTTTGTTCGGAGGCCTGTTTTCACATGGAAACCAGCAGGCGCATGCTCTTTTGGCGGATTTCGAAGCCCCCGCTGAGGCCGCAGCGGAAGCAGAAGTGGACCGCAGCTTTGAATACGCGCTGGACGCTCTGCCCTGCAATGCCATGTTCTGCGATCGCGATCTGGTTCTGCGCTACCTCAACCGCTCCTCGCGCAAAACCCTGCTCACCTTGCAGCAGTATCTGCCTCTGCCTGTCGACCAGTTGGTCGGCCAGTCCATCCATATTCTTCACAAGTCAACTGAAAACATCGACAGAATTCTGGGCGCCAAACAGCATCAGGGCAGGCACAGGCTTCCGCACCGGGCCACCATCGCGCTTGGCCCCGTCAAGCTCGACCTGGAGATTGAGCCGATGATTGGCGAGAGCGGCGAGTACCTCGGCGCGGTGGTAGTCTGGGGCGTCAGTACGCAGCAGACGATTGACGCGCTCCGCCACGCGCAGGAGTCGCAGCGCAGCGACATCGAGCACCTCAACGGCAACCTGCAGATGGTGGCCACGGCCACGCACCAGATCGAATCCAGCATTGCGGAGATTGCCAAAAACGCCTTCAACGTGGCTCAGGCAGCCGAAAAGTCGCGCGCCGCGACCATGGAGAGCAAGGCTTCCATTCTCAGCCTCAAGGACTCGAGCAGCGGCGTGGCCAAGGTGGCGGAGTTGATCGCCTCCATTGCCACCCAGACCAGCGTGCTGGCGCTGAATGCGAATATCGAGGCCGCCAGGGCCGGCGCGCATGGCAAGGGTTTCAGCGTGGTGGCCGGCGAAGTGAGAAAACTGGCCGAGCAGACGGCCGCGGCCACCGCCGAGATTCAGGCCAAGGTGTCCGCCATCGGCTCCGACATCAACACCGCCGTTGCGGCTATCGATCGCATATCGAGCCAGACCGAAGACCTGTCGGGACTGTCAAACCAGATGGCCGCGGCGGCAGAGGAGCAGCACCTGGCCACGCAGGAGATGGCGCATAACCTGGAACGCGCCGCGCACCGCACCTCGGAGATTGCGAACATGCGCATGGCAGACAAGATCGTATAACCGGAAACCGGCAGAACGCCTGGGGTGGCCCAGGTCCGGGGCCCCCACGGACAGGTCTTGGTCCGTGGGGTGGAGGTCCGGGCCCCCACGGACAGGTCTTGGTCCGTGGGGCGGAGGTCTTGATTTTGAGACCCGGGAAACCACAAATCCGTGTGTCAGGCCGTCGCCACCTCGATCGCTGCCTGCTCGTGTTCCTTTTCCACCACCGTCAGCGCATCTTCGAGAATGTCGAGCGCCACGGTCGCTTCCTCCTTGCTGATAATCAGCGGAGGCGCGAGCCGCAGCGAGGTTTCTCCGCAGCCCAGCAGCATCAGCCCGCGTTCAAAAGCCAGCGTCTCCACCCGGTTGCGTGCTTCCACGGCCGGCTCCCGCGTCGCCTTGTCCTTTACCAGCTCGATGCCGATCATCAGCCCGCGCCCGCGCACCTCGCCCACCAGCGGATGCGTCTTCGTCCATCCGCGCAACCGCTCCAGCATGAACTCGCCGACGCGTCCGGCATTTTCGATCCCCTCGCGCTCCAGGATGTCCATGGTCGCCAGGGCCGCGGCAATCGAAACCGGGTTGCCGCCAAAGGTCGACGCGTGCGATCCGGGTACCCAGTCCATCACCTCCGCGCGCGTCATGCAGATACCCAGCGGCATCCCGCTGGCAATCCCCTTGGCCATGCACACCATATCGGGCTCCACGCCGGAGTGCTCGATCGCCCACCACTTGCCGGTGCGCCCGGCCCCGCACTGCACCTCGTCCACTACCAGCAGAATCCCGTGCCGGGTGCAGATGGCCCGCAGCTCGCGCAGGAAATTATCCGGCGCCACCACGTAGCCGCCCTCGCCCTGGATCGGCTCGACAAAGATAGCCGCGACCTCTTCCGGCGGCAGAATGGTCTTGAACAGCTTCTCCTCGATGTAGCGTGCGCAACCCAGGCTGAATGCTTCTTCCTCCTGCGCTCCGCCCGTGCAGCCCCGGTAGGTATAGGGATAGCGGACGTGCGTTACGCCCGGCACCAGCGGCGAAAAGCGGCGTTTCTGCTGCGGTTTCGATCCCGTCAGCGAGAGCGCGCCCATGGTGCGCCCGTGAAATGCGCCAAAAAAGGAGATCACCTGCTGGCGTCCGGTGTGATAACGGGCCAGCTTGAGCGCGCACTCGACCGCCTCGGCGCCCGAGTTCCCATAGAAGAACTTGTGCGGGCCCGGCATGGGCGCCACCGCCGAAAGACGGTCGGCAAGGTCGGTCAGCAGCTCGTTGTAAAAGTCGGTTCCGGAGATGTGAATCAGCTCCGCCGCCTGCTTCTGGATGGCCGCTACGACCTCCGGGTGGCAATGACCGGTGGAAACCACGGCAATCCCCGCCGCAAAGTCAAGAAACTCGTTGCCGTCCACGTCCTCCACGCGAGCCCCGCGGCCGCGCTTGGCCACCAGCGGATAGGAGCGCGTGTAACTCGGCGAGATCAGCCGTTTGTCCGCCGCGACTGCAGCCTTGGCCTTGGGTCCGGGCAGGGAACAGACGAGTTTGGGTCCGTATTGTGTGTGCAGCTCTTGCTTGGTCATCTTCTTATCTCCTGTCGATAGGGCTGTCGTCCTGAGCGGAGCGCGGCGCAGTCGAAGAACCTGCGGTTGCTCTCGAGCCTGTTGAATCCGGCCTGCGCTTCGTTCGTCGATCCGGTCCACTGCGTGCGCCCCATCTTTCGCGCTTCTTACGAAGGATGGGAAACGAGCCTTGGACCCCTTTTTGAGGGATCGCCCCGTTCCGCCTGCACTTGAGAAGGAGCCACGAAGGGCCGAAATAGATGGGCGAGAATCTTCGCCAGACTGCTAGTCGCTGGCGAAGAGGCTAGGTCGGGTGCGGGTGGGCAGCACGCGCAGGTGCTTGCGCGGGCAGATGCAGCGCGCGCGCGACCGCGACCAGCGCTTGATGGCCGGTGCGCAACTCGATCCGTGAATGGCGCGCATGTGCATGGGTCTCCGCCTGCCTGAGAATAGCCCATTTTCAATTCCCCTGTACAGTGAAACCGCGCCGCGGCCGCCGGTCCGCCACGAATTCGCCGCAAGATGCGGGAAGCAATTGAAGATCGAACCGGCTAGGATGGAATCATCTTCATGGCGATCGAAAACCTCTCCACGGCCAATCCGCAACAAAAAGCCGCCACCTCGGCCACCATCGTGCTGGCCTTTGCAAGCGTCTATTTCTTCTGGGGTTCAACCTACACCGCCATTCGCGTTTTGGCAGCGGCAATGCCCGCGCTGCTACTCTCAGGAGTGCGATTCACCATCGCCGGAGCCATCCTTCTGGCCTGGTGCCGCTGGCGTGGCTTGCGTCTCGCGTGGCCGCCGCGCGACATGGCCCTCTTCTGCCTGGTGGGATTGCTGCTGCTCGGGGGCGGCAATGTGGGCCTCGTTTACGCCGAGGAAACCGTGTCCAGCGGGCTGGCATCCCTGGTCTTCGCGGTCTCCCCGCTCTATGTGGCGCTGATTGAAATGGCGCTGCCCGGCGGAGAACCCCTGCCCCGGCGCGGCTGGCTGGGCCTGCTGCTCGGCTTTGCCGGCCTGGCGGCCCTGGTCTGGCCATCGCTGAGCATTGGGCTGGCCGGCAATCGCGCCCTCCTCTGGGCTCTCGCCGCCTTGCTCGCCGGGGCGCTCTCCTGGACCGTTGGGAGCATCGTCTCCCGCCACGCCAGGCTCAAGGCAAACAGCTTCGTCGCCGCTTCCTGGCAGATGCTGGCGGCCGGCATCTGCTGCACCGCCCTCGGCACCGCCGCCGGACAATGGCCGCAGGTCCATCTCAACGCCGCGGCCGTCGGCGCGCTTGTCTACCTGGTCACCGGAGGCTCCCTGCTCGGTTATACCGGCTTCATCTACCTGCTCGAACACGTGCCGGTTGCCAAGGTTATGTCCTATACCTACGTGAACCCGGTGGTAGCCGTGCTGCTCGGAATCTTCCTGCTCCACGAGCGGCCAGTGGCTGCGGAGTTCGCCGGCATGGCTGCCATCGTGCTGGCCGTCTTCCTGCTCACCACCGCGCAAATGCAAACCGGACCCGAGCCGCAGCCGGTCGAAGGCGGGCGGCAAATACCTCAGAAATAGACCGGTGCGCCCGTTCCTGGCAGGGCTCAGGACGGCGCCTTGTCGAATGCCGTGGCCGGGATCAGCGGCGCGGCTGCTTCACCGTCCAGCGTCACCGTACCCTGCTCGAAGGCCCGCAAACTGGCTTCATCCGCGGCCATCGTCATCCAGCACACCGCGCCCTTCTGCAACAGGCTGCAGGCAATCTCCATCGTGTATTGTTTCTCGGTCTTCCCCTTCGGGTTGCCCTTGGCGCGCTCGATCCAAAGGCTGTGGCTGCCCAAAGAATACGCGCCGTAAACCGGATCGGAGATGTCGAAGACCTGCTTCAGGCCCTCCGCGGCGCTGGAGCCGAACCCCGGCAAATCCTGCGCGGTCATTGTCTGCCCAAAACAGTCGAAGGGCAGCGTAACAACCACGATCACCGAAGACGGATCGCCATGCCGCGCGGTCTCCGCTACCTGGATGCAGGCCGAGCCCCGCTTCTGTTCCAGGGCAGCCGGCGCCTGCGTGGGCTGGGTCTTTACCGCCTCGGGCGACGGCGCGGTTTCCACTACCGTCCAGTCCTGGGGCACGTTGTAGGTGAATCCCAGATCCCCCATCGGGTCCCTGGGCGTCGGCGCCTGCGCCGACAGGATCGCGCAAGTCACGCCCAGAACCGCGAAGATCGAATATCTGAGCATGACTACCGCTTCTCCTTTGGACAACCCGTCCAGCCCCGCTCGAGAAGGCGTTCCAAAACCAGTCCAATCCCTGAATCTAGTGGAGGAAATACGCCGAAACCGCCGATACGACGCCGGCTGCCGAAAACACGATGCCCAGGTACCAATAGACACGGCTGTGCGTCAGAAGGGTCACCGAGGTGATCACCAGGCCAATCTCCAGCAGCGCCTCGGCCAGATCGAAGCGGTCGGCGCGCGCCTCGGCTTTCTCCACCCCCGCTTCCAGCGCCTCGGCCTTGTCCTGCGCGTCCTTCAGCTCCCCGGCCCACTTGGTCTGGTGATCGGCATACGACTTCTCGATTTTGACGGCCTCACTCGGGTTGGAGACGGTCACCACGCCGAGCAGGTCCGCAATCAGCTCAGTATCATTGGCGCGGATCTTGTGCGCCTGGTAGAAATTCCACTGGTCGGTCGCCTGGTCCTGGTAGAGGATGGCCTCGGTGTGCGTGCGATGGTCCAACACGGTGGCCAGGGCTATCAGTACGGCCAGCACGGCCATGGTAAACGCCACCGGCCGCATTGCCGACTCGCGTGATCCGGCCTCTGCGTGTTCTTCAAGTTCCTGCGCTTCGTTGGCTTCCATGAGCAGTGCCTCGATTTGAATTCATAACGCCATGAGAGAGGTGAATCCGTAAGCGGGTTCGTGGTCTTTCCAGCTAGTAGCTAGTAGCTGGGTTCACTTTCGCTTCCAGCGCACGCCTTCCTTTGCATCTTCAACCAAAATCCCTTTTTCCGCCAGCTCGTTGCGAATCTGGTCGGCGCGGGCGAAGTTGCGCTGCTTCTTGGCCAGCGTGCGCTCGGCCACCAGCGTCTCGATCGCCCCGTCACTCAGCTCCTGCCGCGCCAGCAGCTCCGGCGCCACGTCAGCCATCCGCCCCGCCTGCTCGGCCCACGCCAGCGAGCGCTTCGTAGGCTCAGCATCGCGGTCTTCAATCACGTCAAACACCGCGTCGAAATCCTTCAGAACCGCCAGAATCGCATCCCTGTCGCCGAGGAAAAGCTGCCCCTGATCCATCGCCGTATTCGCCGCGCGGATCAGGTCGAAGATGGGCGCCCGCGCCTCGGCGGTGTTCAGATCATTCGAGAGAGCGTCACGGTAATCTGCCTGGGCCTTCTCCGCCGCCCCCTGCAGCGCAGGGCTTGACCCGGCTGGGAAGGTCCCCGCCCTAAGCCGCTCGTAAAACGTCCGCAGCCGGTCGATCGCGTTGGTCGCTTCAGTCAACCCCTCAATCGTGAAGTTCAGCTGGTGCCGGTAGGGAACCGAGATCAGCGCCAGCCGGATCGCAGAAGCCTTGTAGCCCTTCAGCAGCAGATCCCGCAGCGTAAAAAAGTTTCCGTCGCGCTTGGCCATCTTGCGCCCGTCCACCAGCAGGAAGCGCACATGCATCCAGTGCCGCGCGAAGGGTTTGCCCGTCGCCGTCTCGCTCTGCGCAATCTCGTTTTCGTGGTGCGGGAACATCAGGTCCTCCCCCCCCGCGTGCAGGTCGAAGCTCTCGCCCAGGTATTCCATCGACATCGCCGAACACTCGATGTGCCACCCTGGACGGCCGCGGCCGATCGCCGTGTCCCAGGAAGTCTCACCCGGCTTGGCCGCCTTCCACAGCGCAAAGTCGCGCGCCGAGTCCTTCTCGTACTCGTCCACGTCCACGCGCGCGCCGTCTTCCATGCCGCTCAGGTCCTTCTTGCTCAGCTTGCCGTACTCCGGAAACGCCGCCAGCCGGAAGTACCACGACCCTTCCTCGGTCTGGTAAGCGGCCCCCGCCGCGGCGAGCTTCTGGACCAGTTCCACCATGCGCTCGATATGCTCGGTGGCCCGCGCAATCTGTTCCGGGCGCTCGATGCGCAGAGATTCGAGATCTTCAAAAAATGCCTGCTCGTACTTGGCCGTGTATTTACCGATCGGGACGCCCGCCGCAGCCGCGTTGCGGATGATCTTGTCATCCACGTCGGTAATGTTCATCACGTGCCGGACCTCGACTCCGGTCAGCAGCAGAAACCGCCTAAGCACGTCGATCTGCAGGAAGGTGCGAAAGTTGCCGATGTGCCCGTAGTCGTAGACCGTGGGCCCGCACGCGTACATTCGCAGCGCCTTCCCGTCGGAAGGGGTGAGCGGGTCCACTTGTCCCGACAGGGTATTGAAGAGGCGGAGGGTCATCGTTCGTGGATCGTGTCCGAAGGGGCCCAAAAGGGCAATTTGGCGGCCCACTTGATTGTAGCAGCGGGGGGAATCGGCTAACCGCAGGGAATTGAGCGATTGCAGAAGCCGGAGAATCGGTGCGAAAGAAGGCTGAAAAGGCCTGTGCGTTAAACGCGCAGCTCCCGCCGCGCCGTCTCCGCCACCCGGCCCAGGTCAGAGGTGGTCAGCACGCGGATCTGGTGCTCTTCCATGGTCTCCACGCCGAACCGGTACAGGGCCAGCCGTTCCGGCTCCTCGTCGCTCGCGCCCAGCCGCGCCGCCGGCTCAATCACCGCCGTCAACTCCAGCTCAGCCTTCTCAACCCGCGCCACGCCGGCGCGCAGCCCCGCCGAAGAGAACGCCAGCACCTTGGCCATCTCCACACCCGGCTCCAGGCTCACCGCGTGAAACATGCGCACAATTCCATTTGGCCTGTAGCCGGCGTCGATCCGCAGCGGATCCCCGGGACGCGTGTACTCTGAGGCCGCGATCCTCTTCCTCAGCAGCTCCCACACCCCGGCGTGCTCGAACTCCGTCCGCATCCGCGCCTGGATGGCTGCGCGCCCGCTCAGGCGCGGCACGCGCTCCCGGGGCCGAGGCTCCACATACAACCGCATCAGCTCTTCCATTCCCGCCGGAATACTCTCGGCCAGGTAGGCCTTCGACTCTGTCAGCTGCACGCCCAGCGAGAGCGACTCCTCGAGCAGCCGCATCAGCCGGCCAGCAGGCTCTTCCCGGTCTCCGGATTGAAGCTGCCGCCGCAGTTCGCTCTCCATCGCCTCCAGCAGCGCCGTATCCGCATCCGGGTCCAGGCAGCGAACCCGGCGCCAGTCGCGGGTAAAGCGCACCTCCGCCCGCGGGCTGCCCTGCTCGCGCAGGATCACTCCGATGTGCACATACTCGTTCCGCACCACGTCCGGCACATACCGGAGCAGTTGAAACTCGCATGCCCGTCGCTCGTCTTCGTTCTTCATCGATTCAGTTTCTCAGCTCCGCCCTTCAGCGATCGGCCCTCAGCTGTCGGGTCTCCGTTTCCAGCCCTCGGCAATCAGCTCCGGCTATCTTCTCTCAGACAGTGGACCTCAACTCTTGAACTCCGGCTCCGGAAGCGAGCATCGGCAAGCCAACCGCATCGGCCAAAAACTGCCTGCTCCCCATTGACAACCGGCAACCAACCACTCACCACTTAGCACTGCCCACTGCCCACTGCCCACTGCCCACTGCCCACTGCCCACTGCCCACTGCCCGCTGCCCGCTGCCCACTGCCCACTGCCCGCTGCCCACTGCCCTTCAATTCACCCTTCCGGTCATGTTAGTCCCCCATCGCGCCGCCTTCCAAGCATCGTCCTCCATTTCCTTCCCCCTCTCTCCCCATTTAGGGAACGGATTCCGATCCGACTTCCCGAATCCTTCAATGAGTTCCCGGATCCGGCTCCGCCGCGCCAGCAGCTTTTCCGCCAGCGCTTCCATCTCGTTCAGGTCGCCACCGTACCACTCCGGCGGAACCTCGTTGGCCGCGGCCCACACCGTCTCCGTCGCCAGGGTCTCGAGGCGCGTCAGCCACGGCTCAAAGGACTCCCAGCCGCTCACCTCCCGGTACACTTCGTTGCGGTAATAAACTCCGCGCAGCGGCGCATCTTCAAAGCGCCACTCCCCGGCGTGAAAGCAGTAGCCGAAGTCGATGAACACCGCCTTGTAACGCTTTTCCCGCTGCCTTTTCGTGAATACCGCCTGCCGACCGTTCGCGTTTCCCGTCCACTTGTCCAGCGCCAGGATGCCGGCGAACTCGCCCAGATTCTTCACCTCGGCGAGCTGTTCCTCGGGCAGGTAATCCACCACCTGGCCCGGCATCAACCCGCCGGCAAACCGCGACCCGAATTCGAGACCCGGCTGGCAGCGCACCCGCGTCCGTCCCAGGTCGATCTCCAAATCCGGCGTATGCTCCACCAGCCAGCTCG
>Ga0302319_10019507_pt1 | contig 12315 bp, 6 predicted proteins | sample Bog_T0_2_FD_203319 | JGI IMG/M metagenome (GOLD analysis project Ga0302319, IMG submission 203319) | Peat permafrost microbial communities from Stordalen Mire near Abisko, Sweden - Bog_T0_2 | ecosystem: Environmental > Terrestrial > Soil > Wetlands > Peat | place: Sweden: Abisko, Stordalen Mire... | reverse complement strand
CCCCGCAAGCGGGGAGAGGGAGACGGAGAGCGCCGTTTCCCTCTGAAAACGCTGAAATTTAAGAGACTCTCGACGGAGTGCTCGAAACAATTCTCGCCAAGCTGGAAGGGCGCGATACTCTGTGAGGCTCAACAACGCCCGCCCAACCGTCAGCCGCAGATCCCCTCACCCCGCTTGCGGGGAGAGGGCTAGGGTGAGGGGCCGGTTGAGGAACAGCGAGCTATGACGTCGACCATCGCTGGAAACTCTAGAGCTTCCGTCGTGTCCCCGCCCCTCACCCCAACCCTTTCCCCGCAAGCGGGGAGAGGGAGACGGAGAGCGCCGTTTCCCTCTGAAAACGCTGAAATTTAAGAGACTCTCGACGGAGTGCTCGAAACAATTCTCGCCACGCCGGAACGGCCGCCCACGCATCAGCCGCAGATCTCCTCTCCCCGCAAGCGCGCGAGGGAGACGGAAAGCGCAGTTCCTCTCACCTCGCCCGTTTCTTCGCCTCTTCCTCATAAAGCTCCTTCTTCGACAGCTTGCCAACCAACGTGCGCGGCAGCTCCGGTCTGATGTCCAACTCGGCGATCATCTCGTGTTTGCCGAGCTTGTCCTTCAAGAATGCTTTCATCTCTTCGAGCGTCATCGCCGCCGCGCCGGGCTTCAGTTTGACGAAGGCCTTCGGGATCTGTCCGCGGTACTCATCGGGAATCCCGATCACGCTTACCGCTTCGACGGCGGGGTGTTGATAGATCGCCTCTTCGATGTTGCGCGGATAGACGTTGAAGCCGCCGCACAGGATCATGTCCTTGGTGCGGTCGACGATATAGACGAAGCCGTCGGCGTCCATCCAACCGACGTCGCCGGTGCGCAGATAGCCGTCGGCGGTGAAGGTCTCGCGCGTCGCCTGCTCGTTGTTCCAATAACCCCGCATGACGTTGGGGCCCTTGATGCAGATTTCCCCGCGCTCGCCTTGCGCGACAAAGGTCTCGCCGTCGACGACGCTGAGGAATTTCATGTCGGTTCCTGGCCCCGGCACGCCGCATGAACCCTCGCGCGGCGTTCCCGGCACCGGCGTGAACGTGCCCATCGAGCAGGTCTCCGTCATGCCCCAGCCTTCGACGACGCGGCAGCCGCTCAGCGCCTCGAACGCGTTCTGCACTTTGAGCGGCAGCGGCGCGCCGCCGGAGCCGCACACTTTGAGGCTTCTGAGACTGTCGGGCTTGACGCTCGGATGATGCATGAGCGCCACGAACATCGTCGGCACGCCGGGGAAGATCGAAATGCCTTTGGCCGCAATGTCTTTGATCGCCGCTTCCGGATCGAAGCGCACGTGCAGCACCAGTTCGTAGCCGTTCATGAAGCCGGCGAGCAGCAGCACGACGAGCGCGTAGATATGAAACAGCGGCAGCGCGACCAAGGTGCGCTCCTCGCCCTCGCGCAGGTCGCGCCCTTCGGCGCGCCACGTCGCCATGAACTGCGAGGCGGAAGCGGTCAGATTGGCGTGGGTCAGCATCGCCCCCTTGGGTTTGCCCGTCGTGCCGCCGGTGTATTGCAGAGCCGCGATGGCTTCATGAGGGTCGAACGGCGGCGGCGGTTGGAACGCGCCGTCGTTGTCGATGAGCGTGGAGAAGCGAACGTGACGCGGGTCCGGCGCGACCTCGGCCAGTTGTTTGCTCTCGGCGAGTTTTGCGCGCACGCCGAGCGGATGGACGGAGAATTCGGCGAGGTCGCCGAGTACGAGATGTTTGATCGACGTACGATCGAGGATCGCGGCGATCTGCGGATACAGCGCTTGCAGATCGAGGGTGACGAGAATCGTCGTCTCGCTGTCGGCGATCTTGTGTTCGAGCGTCTGCGCCGCGTCGAGCGGAGAATAGTTGACGATCGTCGCGCCCGTGCGCAGCGCGCCGAAGAAGGCGATCGGATATTGCGGGCAATTGGGCAGATACAGGCCGATCTTGACGCCGGGTCCGGCGCCGAGCGCCTCAAAACCTTTGGCGGCCTTGCAGACGAGCTCGTCGAGCTCGCGATAGCGGATGCGCCGGCCCATGAAGTCGAGCGCGTAATGATCCGGCCAGCGCCGCGCCGCGCCGCGCAGGATTTCGTCGACCGAGGAAATTTCGAGCGCCGGTTCGGCGGCGACGCCCTTCGGATAGGATTTGAGCCACGGACGTTCGGACAAAGCGGCCTCCCAAAAAGATGCGCCGTTGTGCGGCGCGCGATTTGGGTCGAGTGTAGCATGTCGGGATGGGAGCGTTTCAAGGGGTTTCGCCGATGCTGGATATGCCCGAGCTGCAATTCGCCAAGCTCAACGGCGTACGCCTCGGCTTCTATGAGGCCGGCGCGCCGGGCGAGGGGCCGCCTCTGGTGCTGTGCCACGGCTGGCCGGAACTGGCGTTTTCCTGGCGCCATCAGATCGAGGCTTTCTCCGCCGCCGGGCGGCGCGTCATCGCGCCGGACATGCGCGGATATGGCGCGAGCGACCGGCCGGCGGAGGTGGAAGCCTACGACCTCGTGCATCTGACCGGCGATCTCGTCGGCCTCATCGACCATCTGCACATCGAGCGCGCAATCTTCGTCGGCCACGACTGGGGCGGCGCGGTGGTGTGGCGTATGGCGCAGGAGCATCCCGGGCGCGTCGCTGGCGTCATCGGCCTCAACACGCCCCACCCCCAGCGCGCGCCGATCAACCCCATCGACATCTTTCGTCGCCGCTTCGGCGACAGTTTCTACATCGTGCAGTTTCAGGCGTCGGGGAACGCGCCGGACCGGCTATTTGAACAGAATGTCGAGAACACCTTCGACTTCTTCTTTCGCGGACCCGCGCCGCACCGCGGTTCGGGTCCGCCCAACCTCGCCTTCCCGCAACTCGTCGCCGCTTACGATCCCGAGCGGGATGTGCGGGCGCGGTTGCTGAGCCCTGAGGTAATGGCCGTTTATGTCGAGACGTTTCGCCAGACCGGCTTTACCGGCGGCATCAACTGGTATCGCAACATCGAGCGCAACTGGCGGCGCGCGGGCGAGATGTCGGAGATCATAACCGCCCCGAGTCTGATGATCATGGCCGAGCATGACATCGTTCTGCCGCCCTCGGCTGCCGACGGCATGGAGGCGCGGGTCCCCGATCTGGAGAAGGTTCTCATCAAGGGCAGCGGCCACTGGACGATGCAGGAGCGGCCGGACGAGGTGAACGCGGCGGTGCTGGAATGGGTGGGGAGGAGGTTTGGGTGACGCCGCCCGGAGCGTCAGCCTCCAGGCTGACGAAAGAACGTCAGCCTGGAGGCTGACGCTCCCAAATCGCTCAACTCACGCCCAGCTTCTTCTGCAAATTCGTCGACGACGTCGTGTACTGGAACAGCAGCTTGCGCTCCGGATAGACGTAGTGGTGGATGCGCTGCGCGGCCAGCGCGCCCTCGTGGAAGCCGGAGAGGATGAGCTTCAGCTTGCCGGGATAGGTGATGATATCGCCGATGCCGAAAATACCGGGCGTGCTGGTCTCGAAGTCTTTGGTGTTGGCGGGCACCAGGTTCTCATGCAGGTTGAGGCCCCAGTCGGCGATCGGCCCGAGTTTCATGGTGAGGCCGAAGAACGGCAGCATGTGGTCGATTTCGACGTCGACGATCTCGCCGGTCTCTTTCCGTAAGGTGACGGCGGCGAGTTGACCGTCGGCGCCCGAGGCCTTGGTCGCCTGACCCAGCACGAAATCCATTTGCCCCTTGGCGACGAGTTCGCGCATGCCGTTGACCGAATGCGGCGCGGCGCGGAAAGCGTCGCGGCGATGGACGAGGGTGATGCGCTTGGCGACGGGTGCGAGGTTCAACACCCAGTCGAGCGCCGAATCTCCGCCGCCGATGATCATGACGCGGCGGTCGCGGAAATGCTCGATGCGGCGCACGGAGTAGAAGACGGACTTGCCCTCGAACGCGTCGATGCCGGGAATCGGCGGCTTCTTGGGCTGGAACGAGCCGCCGCCGGCCGCCACGATCACGCATTTGCACTCGAATACCTTGTCGGCGTCGGTGCGCACGCGGAATTTCGGATGTTCGGCGTCGCCCAGCGACTCCACCGATTCGACCATTTCGCCTAGATGGAAAGTCGGCCCGAACGGGTGGATCTGCTTCTCCAGATTGTCGACGAGGCCTTGCCCGGTCACGATGGTGAAGCCGGGAATGTCGTAGATCGGCTTTTCCGGATAGAGTTCGGCGCATTGTCCCCCGATCTTGGGCAGAATGTCGATCAGATGCGCCTTGATGTCGAGCAGGCCCAATTCGAACACGGCGAACAGGCCGGCGGGACCGGCGCCAACGATAACGACGTCGGTAGAAATGACTTCAGACATGGTTCAACCCTGCTTGGCCGGGGTGGTCACGACGAGGCCGTCGAGCGCCTCGGAAACTTTGATCTGGCACGCGAGGCGCGAGTTCGGCCGCACTTCGAAGGCGAAGTCGAGCATGTCCTCTTCCATCTGCGAGGGTTGGCCGGCCTTTTCGCTCCACTCGGGCGCGACATATACGTGGCAGGTCGCGCAGGCGCAGGCGCCGCCGCATTCGGCTTCGATGCCGGGAATGGAATTGCGCAGAGCCGTTTCCATCACCGTCGAGCCGATCTCGGCGTTGACGACGCGCGACGCCCCGGAGGCGTCGATGAAACTGATTTTAGCCATCGGACGAACAGATCCCTCTTCACACGCGCCAACGGCGGCCCACCGGCCGCCGTTCGAGAGGGTCCTGCCCCCGAATGCGCCGCCCGTTCATAAGGTGCGCCGCGGCGGCGGAAAAGGGGATAATTTCGCGAGCAGCTCCCGTTCACGCACGCAAGCGGGCAATCTCCGCGCGTGCTTCTTCGACCGCGCGGTTGAGCGGCCCCAGCGGCGCTTCGCCCGACTTGACGCCCGCTGCGACCAGTTCGAAATGCTTCTCGACCGCTTCGGCCGCCGCGGCGACGCGATGGGCGCCAATGGCGAGCGCGGAACCGCGCAGCCGATGGGCGGTGTCGGCCAGCGACTGCGCGCCGCCGTCGCCCTGCCGCAGGCGCGCGGTCAGCTTGACGGTCTGGCTGTCGAACATCGCCAGCAATTCTGATTCCAGATCGCTGTCGCCGTCGGTCTGGCGGGCGAGGTGGACGAGGTCGATGGACGGACCCGAACCCGCAGCCGGCGTCGGCGCGGAATCGGAACGGGGCTGGGATTTAAGGCTCTGAGCGGCGAGCACGAAGGCCTCCGGTAACGTAAACTGTGAGTTTTCCACGAGAATCTGGTCTCCGGTCGGCGCCTCGCGACCTGGGGAGCGACCCTTCGGGCTTGATATTGTGCGCCAAGACGTTAACGACGTTTTAAAGATCCGACCGAACCCAGGTTTTCATGGACTCGGACGACCTGTACACTGCCTTTGGTTAATCCTGTCTGGCGTTTGCGGCGAGAGGCCCAATGGTCGCACCGTCAGAAGTTTTTGGACCGCGTGCAGGCGCGGCCCAGGATGGACTCGAGGATGCGGTCCCGTCAGGGACTCGAGAACGAGGCGTAGCATATGGCTAAGCAGAATCCGGCCCACGACCCCGTGTCGCAAGCGATGATGGCGATCGAAGACGCCCTCAGCTTGAACGCGGATACGGATGAGCCTCACGTGGAGGAGGCGCACGCCAGTGCGCCCGCGCCGACGCTGCCCGAGCCGCCCCGCCCCGCTCCGGCGGCCCCCATCGTGACGCCCGAGCCGGCCGCGCCACGCCCCGCCGCTTCGCGTCCTGCGCCCGAGCCTCGGCCCTCCCTGCCCGGCGATCCGCCCGCCAACGACGACCGCGCCGCCGCGCGCCCGATCGTCCAGGCGTTGCAGATCCGCCGCCCGAGCCCCGCGCCGTTCGTCGCCGCAACGCTGTTGTCGATCGTCTGGCTGGCGGCCTGCGCCGGCTATGTCTATTTCAAACTGGGCGACGCCCCGTGGCGCGACACCGCGCAAGCGCCGATCGCCTTCCTGGTCATGCTGAGCGCGATCGCGCCGATCTTATTGCTTTTCGGCTTCGCCACGCTCGCGCGCCGCTTGCAGGACCTGCGCCAGTCGGCCAATTCGATCGCCCAGGTGGCGATGCGCCTGGCCGAGCCGGAAGCGACCGCGAACGAGCAGTTCGTCAGCCTCTCGCAAGCGATCCGCCGCGAGATTGCGACGCTGGGGGACGGCGTCGAAAAAGCCTATCAGCGCGCCGGCGAACTCGAAGCGCTGCTGCGCTCCGAAGTGGCCGCGCTCGATCGCTCGTCGAGCGAGAGCGAGCGGCGCATCCGCACTCTGATCTCCGAACTCTCCGATCAACGCGAGTCGATCGTCGCCAATGGCGAGCAGGTGCGCGCGGCGCTCGGCGGCGCGCACGAACGTCTGTCTCGCGACATCAAGACGATCGGCGATCAACTGACCGAGCGCCTCAACGAGACCGGCGACAACGTCGCCGCCTCGCTCGGCGCCTCTTCCGAACAGATCGCCATCGCGCTCGAAGCCACGGGCTCGGCGACAGCCGAGCGCATCGCCGAGCAGGGCGATCAGGTGCGCGCGCGTCTCTCCGAGATCGGCGACGCCATCGCCGAGAAGCTGGCCGGCGCGACGCACGCCAGCGCCGATCACCTCGCCCGGGAAGTCGCCCAGGTCGAGGAGCGTGTACGCGCGACCGGCGAAACGCTGATCGGGGAAGTCGGACAGCGCACCGCCGAGGTCGCCGAGAAGATCGACGCCGCCGGCGCCCGCGCGGTCGAGGAAATGCGGTCGCAGAGCCTGTCGATCGCCATCGAACTCGCCGCCTCCGCGGAAGCGGCGGCGTCAACGCTGAACACGCAGACCGTCGACGTCGCCAGCCGCATCGAAGCGGCGAGCGCGCAGGCGATGGAGGCCACGCAGGCCCACAGCGATACGCTCATCGCGCGTCTCGAAGACGCCGGCCGCTACGTAGCGCAAGCGATCGATGGCCAGGCCGAGACGTTGGCCGCGCGGGTCGAAGCCGGCGCCGCCACGTTGCTCGACAGCGTCGCCGCCGCCGAGATCCGCCTCGACGAGCGCGCCCAAGCCGTCGTCGAGCGCATCGAGAGCGGCCACGCCCGCCTCTCCGAGAGCGCCGCAGAAGCCGAAGCGGTCCATGAAGAGCGCAGCCACGCCTTCGCCGAGCGCATCGAAGCGAGCCACGCCGCCCTCATCGAACGCATCGAGAGCGGCCAGGTCCGCCTCTCCGAGAGCGCCGCAGAAGCCGAAGCGGTCCATGAAGAGCGCAGCCGCGCCTTCGCCGAGCGAATCGAAGCGAGCCACGCCACCCTCATCGAACGCATCGAGAGCGGCCACGTCCGCCTTTCCGAGAGCGCGGCCTCCGCGGAAGCGGCCCACGAGGAAAGCGCCCGCGGCTTTGCCGAGCGCATCGAAGCGAGCCACACCGGGTTGATCGAGAGCGCCAGAGCGGTCGAGGCTGCATTCGACGAGCACGCCCACGCCTTCGCGCAGCGCCTCGAAAGCGCCCACGCCGAACTCGCCGTCAGCGCGTCGGCCGCCGAGGCCGCTTTCGACGAACGCGCGCGCGCCTTCGCCGAACAGATCGAGGCGACGCAGACTGCGCTCGTCGAGCGCGCCAGCGCCGTCGAAGCCACTCTCGAGGAACGCACGCGCGCTCTGGCCGCGCAGATCGAAAACGCCCACGGCCAACTCGCCTTGGGCGCAGCGGACGCCGAGGCGGCCTTCGACGCACGCGCCAAGACCTTTGTCGAACACGTAGAGACGAGCCAAGCCGAGATGCTGGAGCGCGCCGCGGCGATCGAAAGCTCGCTCGACGACCACGCCAAGGCGATCGCCGAGCGGCTCGAGAGCGCGCAGGCGGAACTCGCCGTCGGCGCCAGCGTCGCCGAAGCCGCCTTCGAGGAGCACGCCCGCGCCTTCGTCGAACGTCTCGAAGCCGGACAAGCCGAGCTGCTCGAGCGCGCGGGCGCCGTCGACGCCCGTTTCGACGAACGCGCCGCCGCCATCGCCGAGCGCATCGAGCACGGCCAGGGCGCCTTGTTGCAGACCATCGGCGCCGCCGAGGCCATGCTCGATGAGCGCGCTCGCGGCTTCGCCGAGCGCATCGAAGCCGGCCACACCGAATTGTTAGAGCGTGCGGGCGCCGTCGACGCCAGTTTCGACGAACGCGCCGCCGCCATCGCCGAGCGCATCGAGAACGGTCAGAACATCCTGCTGCAAAGCGTCGGCGCCGCCGAGGCGATGCTGGACGAACGCACGCGCGCCCTGTCCGAACGCATCGAGACCCGGCACGCCGAATTGCTCGAACGCGCGAGCGCCGTCGAGACGAGTTTCGACGAACGCGCGGCTTCGATCTCCGAGCGTATCGAGAACGGGCAGAACGCCCTGCTGCAGAGCGTCGGCGCCGCCGAAGCGACGTTGGACGAGCGCGCGCGCATCCTCGCCGAGCGTGTCGAGGCCGGGCAGAATACGCTGTTGCAGAGCGTCGGCGCGGCCGAGGCGCTGCTCGACGAACGCGCCCGCGAATTCGCCAAGCACATCGAGGCCAAACGAATCGACCTCATCGGCTGCATCGTCGAAGTCGAGACCAGCCTCGACGAACGCACCCGCGGCGTGCTCACGCAATGGAGCGACAGCGCCAACAGCGCGGCCGACAAGCTCACGTTCGCGGCGACCGAAGCGGTGGCGGCCATCGCGGCGAGCAGCGACAACCTCAACGAAGCGCTGGTTTCACGGCTGGCGGCCTTCGAGGACGCGCTCGGCTCCCAGGGAACGGATGTCGTCAGAGCGTTTTCCGAACAGACCGGACGCTTCGACGAATCGTTGCGCCGGCTCGACGAACTCGTCGGCGTCAACGGCGAGACGGTCATCGATCGTATCGGCCTGCACGCCGCGGCCGTCAGCGACGATATCGCGCGCCACGTCGAATCGGTCGACACGATCTTCGGCGGCCGGCGCGAGGAACTCGAGCAGCGCCTGCAAGACCATTTCACCCGCGTGGACGAAGTCGCCCGCCGCCACATCGAGGACATCGAGAACGCGGCGATCGCACAGCATACCGCGCTCGATCTGGTGCTCGCCAACCATCAGACGCGCGTCGAGAACACGTTCGACGGCGCCATGGCCAATATGGACGACCTGCTCGTCCGGCGCGGTCAGGAGACCGGCGACAAGATCGAGAGCGGAGCGCAGCAACTGGCCGCGGCCCTCGACGGCAAGTTCGCCCAGTTCGAGGAAACCGTGGGCGCCGGGGCGTCGGCGGTCGAACAGCGGCTCGCCAAGCGCGTCCAGGAAATGTCGACGGCGATCGAAGCCGGCATCGAGATCACCAACATCAAGTCCAGCGACAGGCTGCGCGAAATCAGCGGCGCGCTCGAAGCGCTCGCCGCGCGCATCGACGAATCGCTCGACAAGCGCGGCAAGCTCGTGGGCGAAGCGCTGGCCCGCCAGACGCTCGCCGTGGCGCGCACGCTCAGCGAAGGCGGACGCGGCATCGCCGAGGACATGGACGCCAAATCGCAGTTGATCGCCGAGACGCTGCAGTCGCGCGCCAAAACGATCAGCGAGTCGTTCGACCTTTTCGTCGAAGGCGTCGACTCGTCGCTGCGCGGCCGGATGGACGAGATGAAGCAGGTGCTCGGCGGCAGCGCCCAGCACTTCGAGGAAGAAATCCTGGCGCCGTTGCAGAAGGTCGGCGGCCGCATCGAAACCAGCGGCGCCGAACTCTCGCAGGCGCTCGCCAGCCACCGCAAGACGCTGGACGGCGTCGTCGCCTCGCATGGCCAGGCGATCCAGGTCACCTTCGCCGAAGGCGCGCGCGCCTTCGACAGCCGCATCGGCGCGCTCGCCGATTCCTTCCGTAAGGAAGTTGCAGCGGCGATCGCTGGGCTCGAAGTCGCGCTCGAGGAGCGCGGCGGCGACGTCACCGGAGCGATTTCGCGCAAGATCCTCGAATTGCGCGCGCTCATCAACGCCGAAGGCGGGCAGTTCATCGCCGATCTCAACGCGCGCGGCGAGACGATCTCCAACAATATCGTCGGCGCGGGCGGCCAAGCGCTGCAATCGTTCGAACAGCGGGTCAGCGCGATGGTCGCGCTGCTCACCCGCCGCGGCGACGATCTGCTCGCCGCAATCAACGCGGGTTCGACCGAGTCGGTGCGGGCGCTCAGCAATCTCACCGGATCGCTCACCGAGGAAGTGGAGACGTCGACCTCGACGTTGCGCAATCTGGTCGAAACCTCGGTCGAGACGATGCGCAATACGGTCGGGGCGTCTACCGACGCGCTGCGCGCCACCGTGGAGACGAATGTGCGCGCCTCGGTGACCACGATGACCTCGAACGGCGATCGTCTGCGCGGGGAAATGGCGACATTGCTCGAGCGACTCGGCCAGACGCTCGGCGCGCTCGACCATGTCGTCGGCGAGGCGGGGTCGCGGCTCGGCGCGATCGAGGGCGGGCTCGACGGCCGCATGGAGGATCTCCACAAGGCGCTCGGCGCGATGGCCGCGCAGGTCACCGAACTCGACCGCCTGTCGGCGGATACGCGCAATGGCTCGATGGAGTTGGTCGAACGCCTTGCAACGCACGCCAGCGCCTTCGCCGACGTGTCCCGGGACCTCACGGCCAAGCAGCAGACGATCGATTTCGCGCTGCAACACCGGCAGAAGAGCCTGGAGAACCTGCTCACGCAACTCGACGACCGCTCGCGGGGCATCCAGGGACAGATCGCCCAGTTCGTGCAGGAGATCGAGGGCCAACTCGACACCGCGCAGGCGCGCGCCCAGGAGGTCGGCTCTTCGCTCGCCAATGTCACCAAGGGCGCGGCCAACAGCGTCGCCGGCCAGTTCGAAATGATCCGCGACAGCGCCAACCGCGAGCGCGAGCGCACGCAGCAGATGCTGCAAGGGACCTACGATCAGGCCAACAAGCAGGTTTCGCAAATGCTCGAGGACGGCGCCAAGCGCTTCCAGCAGATGCTGGCCGACGTGCGGCAGATGGCGGGCGACGTGCAGCGCGAACTCGACGAAACGCGCCAGGAGATGAAGCGCGGCGTGCTCGAACTGCCCAAGGAGACCAGCGACGCCGCCAACGCGATGCGTCGCGTCGTCTCCGACCAAATCCGCGCGCTGAAGGAACTCGCCGCGGTTGTCACCTCTTCGGGCGGCACGTTCGACGTGGCGACGCCGGAAATCGCGCCGTCCTCCGCGCCGAGCCGCGCGGAACTGGCGCCGCTGCCGCGCCGGGAGCCTGCCCCGCGCAATCCGCGCCGCAGTGACGACGACTACGGCGCGCTGGTTGTCGCCAACGCGCCGACGGTCGAGGCCCCGCGTCCGCGCGTGACCCCTGCCCCGGCCGCAGCGCCGGCCCAGGCTCCGGCTCCGGCTGCGCCGACGACCCCGGCCTATTTCCCGCCGGCCGCGGCCGAGCGCAATCAGGCCGGCTGGCTCTCCAACCTGCTCGCCGCCGCCTCGCGCGAGGAGCCGCGTCCCGCTCAGCGCGCGGGCGGCGACTCGCTGGAGGCGCTCTCGGGCGACATCGCGCGGCTCGTCGACAACGACGCGGCGATCGAACTGTGGGAGCGCTGGCGCGCGGGAGAAACGGGCGCGATCTCGCGCCGGCTTTATACCAGCGCGGGACAGCAGACGTTCGACGACATCCGCCGCCGATATCGCGCCGAACCGGCGTTCCGCGACTCGGTCAATCGCTACGTGCAGGAATTCGAACGCCTGCTCGCCAAGATCGGCCAGAGCGACCGTGACGGCGCCCAGGCGCGCACCGCGATCCTGTCCGACTCCGGCAAGGTGTACATCATGCTCGCACACGCGGCGGGCCGGCTGGGTTGAGACCCGGCGCAAGCGTCGCGCTCCGCTCGGAGCGCGACGATTTTCTCAGAGCTTTAGGCGCCGCCGGGCGGCGCCGTTGTCGTTGGCGCTGTCGCCGGCTTTCGAGACCCGCGGCGACAGTTCGACTTCATGAGCGACTTCGCGCCCTGGCAACCCATTGAAAAAGAACGGCGCCTTGACGCCGAGGCGGCGGGCGACGGCCAACAGATCGCGCGACGAGAACCGCTGCGCCCCCTGCTCGCACCGCTCCAGTTGCTCGACCGGCATACCGACCGCAGCGGCGAGACTCTCGCGGCTCGATCCACGAAACTCACGGGTCATGCGCACACGGGCGCCGACATGGACGTCGACCGAAATTGGCAAGCCTGATCCCTCCTCGCTCGCGGGCATCGCGAGGTCCACGCAATCTATACTTGTGTCGTAACGGCAACACAACGGACATTCCGTTGCGTCCGAGGGGTTGGCTCCTCTTGGGTCGGGCGTGACAGAATTATTACTGCCACTATCTATT
>Ga0302319_10019505_pt1 | contig 12315 bp, 12 predicted proteins | sample Bog_T0_2_FD_203319 | JGI IMG/M metagenome (GOLD analysis project Ga0302319, IMG submission 203319) | Peat permafrost microbial communities from Stordalen Mire near Abisko, Sweden - Bog_T0_2 | ecosystem: Environmental > Terrestrial > Soil > Wetlands > Peat | place: Sweden: Abisko, Stordalen Mire... | reverse complement strand
CTGGCAGCAAATTTCCAAAATGGGAAACGGCTCCTAGCTATTTTTCTCTCCTAACACCCTGCACAGTAACCAGTTAGACAATTCATTCGGCATTAACATGGGCTGGATTGGGACGCGAACCTCGGATTCCCATTTTAGAGATTTGCACATTTTGCCCCGGTTACCATCTAGGTTCGGGCTTTGTCAAGGGCCAAAAACTCAGTCGCTCTCTTCGCCGACTTTGAGGACGGCCAGAAAAGCTTCCTGGGGTATATCGACGCGGCCGATGCGCTTCATTCGTTTTTTGCCTTCCTTCTGTTTTTCGAGGAGCTTGCGTTTGCGGGAAATGTCGCCGCCGTAGCACTTGGCAATAACGTTTTTGCGAATTGCGGAAACGGTCTCGCGGGCAATGATTTTGGCCCCGATCGAGGCCTGAATCGCGACTTCGAACATCTGCCGGGGAATGAGCTGGCGCATCTTCGAGACCAGCAATTTTCCCCTGTCGTAGGCAAAATCGCGATGCACGATGATGGAGAGCGCATCCACTGGCTCGCCCGCCACCAGAATATCGAGCTTCACCATAGGCGATTCCCAATAATCCGCGAGGTGATAATCGAGTGAAGCATATCCGCGGGAAACTGATTTCAGGCGGTCGTAAAAATCCAGCACGATTTCGTTCAGCGGTAACTCGTAGTGCAACATCACGCGCGAGGAGCTTACATACTCGAAGGTTTTTTGTTTGCCGCGCTTGTCTTCGACGAGCTTCAGAATTCCGCCAACATATTCTTCGTTGGTGAGAATCGTGGCGAGGATCACTGGCTCTTCGATTTTTGCGATCTCGCTGGGGTCGGGCCAGCGCGAAGGATTATCCACCTCGATCATGGTGCCGTCGGTCCGGTAAATTTTGTAGCGCACGCCGGGCGCAGTGGTGATGAGCTCAAGCGCAAACTCGCGTTCGAGGCGCTCTTGAATGATTTCCATGTGCAGCAGGCCGAGAAAGCCGCAGCGGAATCCAAAACCGAGAGCGACCGAACTTTCCGGCTCAAAGAAAAACGACGCGTCGTTGAGGCGAAGTTTTTCCAGAGCTTCGCGCAAGCGCGTGTGCTCATGCGCGTCGACGGTGTAAAGTCCGGCGAACACCATCGGCTTGATTTCTTCAAAGCCGGGCAGGGCCTCGAATGCCGGAGCAGCGTCATGCGTAATGGTGTCGCCGATTTTCACGTCGGCGACCGTCTTGATATTTGCGATCAGGAAACCGACCTCGCCGGCTTTCAGTTCGCCGATCTCGACCGGCTTGGGCGTGAGCACGCCAAGAGTTTCCGCGTCGAAGGTGGTGCCGTTTTGCCACAGGCGAATGCGGTCGCCCTTGCGCAGCGTGCCTTGAAACACCCGCGTGAGGATGACAACGCCGCGGTAAGGATCGAACCAGGAATCAAACACCAGCGCCTGCAGCCGGCTGTCAGGATCGCCCTTCGGCGGCGGCACGCGTTTTACAATGGCTTCCAGCACGTCTTCCACGCCCTGGCCAGTCTTCGCGCTGATGAGCACGGCGTCGGTGGCATCGAGGCCGACGGCGCTCTCGATCATCTCTTTGGTGCGCGGAATGTCGGCGCTCTGCAGATCAATCTTGTTGATCACGGGAATAATCTCGAGGCCGTTGTTGATGGCGAGGTACGCGTTGGCCAGCGTCTGCGCTTCCACTCCCTGGGACGCGTCGACGATGAGCAGCGCGCCTTCGCACGAGGCCAGCGAGCGCGAGACTTCGTAAGAAAAATCGACGTGGCCGGGAGTGTCGATCAGATTGAGCTGATACGTGTTGCCATCGCGCGCGGTGTACATCATGCGAACGGCGTGCGCTTTGATGGTGATGCCGCGCTCGCGCTCGAGGTCCATGGAGTCGAGCACCTGGGCCTGCATTTCGCGCGCGGTGAGAGAGCCGGTGATTTCCAGCAGGCGATCCGCCAGCGTGGATTTACCGTGGTCGATATGCGCGATGATGGCAAAGTTGCGGAGGAACGCGGCGTCCATAGGTTAAGGCTTAAAGATTGAAGGCTAACCTTTGATTTTAGCAGGCGGCGGGACGTTCTCACGCGCACTGGCCCACTTCAAAGGCTTATCGCGGAGAACGCTGAGAAGGGCCGCCGAGTTCGCCGAGAAACGCCACGGGGCAAGCGATCCGATAAGATAATTTCCGTGACCCTCGTTCTTGCTTCCGCTTCGCCGCGCCGCCAGGAGTTGTTGCTTGCCGCCGGAATCGCGTTCACTGTGCAACCGGCGGACATCGACGAAACGCCGCTGAGGGACGAGTCCCCAAGAGAGTGTGCGGAGCGGCTGGCGCGGGAAAAGGCGCTCACGGTTTTTCAGAGCCATCCGCAGGATTATGTTCTGGGGGCCGACACCATCGTCGTGATCGAGAAGCAGATTCTCGGCAAGCCGCGCGACGCGAGCGACGCCATGCGCATGTTGCGATTGCTAGCGGGGCGGACGCATGCGGTGATTACGGGAGTGTGCGTTGTTGAACCAGTGGGCAGTGGCCAGGGGTCAGTGGGTAGTAAGATCAACGCCGCTTCTGAGATTACGCTGGTGACTTTTTGCGATCTGTCTGACGACGAAATTCGCGACTACGTCTCAACCGGCGAACCCATGGACAAAGCCGGCGCTTATGCGATCCAAGGCATTGCCTCGCGTTGGATTCCGCGCATCGAAGGCGATTACAGCAATGTGGTGGGGCTGCCGGTGGCGCTGGTTTACCGGATGTTGCGGGAGCGGGGAGCGCTGTGAGGGAGGTGAAGAATGGCGAATCGGGCCGGGAGTGTCTGGAGATTTTTCTGAAGAGTGTCTGGAGTTTTCTCAGAACTTTTCCGGAACTATGAACTCTGGAACTATGATTTCTTAACTAGGATTTATTAACTATGATTTATTAACTAGGATTTCTTTTCCTCGACTTTTTCTTTTTCGTCCTTCTTCGGATCTTCGCCTTCTTTCATCGCGGCTTTGAAGTTGCGGACGCCTTCGCCCATGCCTTTGCCGAGCGAGGCGAACTTGCTGGTGCCAAACAGCAGCAGCGCAATCGCAATCACCAGCAACCAATGAAAGATCGAAAACTCACCCATAACTCCTCCGCGAAAACAAAGGATCTGGCTGGCGCATCAAACGCGAAGCCAAGCCTTAGAAAAGTCTAGGCTAGGCGGAGTTCGGAGTCAAAGCCCAAAGCTGAAGGAGGTAATAGGGCAGACCTAGCCGCCGAACATCTCGCGCATTTTGTCGCTGCGATAATCAAAGATAGTTTTCAGGTCGCGCCGCACGAGAATTGAGTGGGCAATCTGGCCAAGAATTCCCAGCGGGAGAGCGTATTCGACTTCATCTTCAATCACGGTGCCGCCGCGCTCCTCCGAAAACGTATGCGTGTGACGCCAGAGATTGTAGGGACCGGAGATCTGGAGATCGACAAAACTGTGAGGAGGGTTCCAAGCGGCGATTTCCGTCTTCCAGCGCACGGGGATTCCGTGCAGCCGCAGCGTGTAACGAATCAGAGACCCGGCGCGGATTTCCGCGGGAGCGTCCGTAATTTTGAAATCCAGAAACGGCGGCGTGATGCTTTGCAGATTCGAGGGTCGGCAAAAGAAATCAAAAACCGCTTCACGCGGCTGAGGAACCCATTGGGTGCGCGTGAGGATGTAAGTTTTCGACAATCGCCTTTATCCTACCTCAACTCCATGCGGAGAAAACTTCTTCCGCGCATCCCTGAATGTCGATCATGTCGTTGTCGCCAGCCGGCTTCGATCCCAACAGGTGCCACGCCTCGCGATACGGCGCGTACTTGGACTTGGCCGACTGCGGATACACCGTAATCCTCGCCTGCCCCAGAATCAATTCCACAGGAATGATGTACCAGGCGTCCTCCCAGATCACATACGCCGCCAGAAAATCGAACGAGCCCGCTGGATATGGCTTGTTGCCTCCCCCACAAACGCCGCAGGTGTAGCCGCCCTCTTCTAACTCGAAGATTGTGGATTTCACCTGCACCGCCACAAACCGCCCCGGCCATCCCACCACAAAATCGTAACTCCGCGAATCTCCCCAGGGCTTGCTCACCGGTAGATCGTGGTCCGTCGCTCGCACCATGAAATGCATTTCCGCCCATTCGCCGCGCATCTTCTTGTCACTGATCTTATGTTTACGCCTTTTCATTCGGCTCCTCAAAACGAGAAGGCGGCATCCGAATGAAAATTCGCAGATGCCGCCCTATCTATTCATTGGATAGCCGCCCGCTAGCCAAAGCAAGACAATTCCGATAATTAATTGGTAGCGATTCCCGAACTGGGAAAGACGGCGCAGTGGAGGTAGAGTCCGGAGGGGCGACCGATCATAGCCCCGGACGTAAGTCCGGGTGAAGTCCCTTTCGAACGGCACCAAGTCCTGGGACGAAACGAGATCGGGAAGGGCACGACATTCAGTCGTGCCGTTATGCCGTCGCAAGGAATCGCGCTTCAGCGCCTGAGGTATGGCCTCCCTTCAATCATATGTCCCCGCGCCAACCAAAGCCGGAATAAGTCAAGAACGCCTGCACCGCCGTGGAAGAGCGGCGCTTCAGCGCCGCGTAGAGCGTCAAGGGACCAGAGAAGGACCTCTCTCTGGTCCCCCGCATTTCTACCCAAGTCAATCACGTCCCGGCAAGTCAGCCTGGCACCAATCTTCACGATCTCATTTCGCGTCGATGGTATGATTCCATCTAGAAGACTCGCCAGAGTTTTCGAAACGGATATCGACATGAACCACCGAGACAGAATCATGAGGGACCCGCAGATTTGCGGCGGCGAACCAGTTTTCCGAAGCACCCGGGTCACGCTTCGTACAGTGTTGGCCAGCTTGGCCGCTGGCGATTCCATCGAAGAGATTCTCGTCGATTTCCCCGCCCTAAAGGCTGAGGATGTTCAGGCCGCCATCGCGTTCGCCGCCGCCTCTGCGGAAGAAGACCTGCCACTCCCCGCCACGCCGCAGATTCGATGAAGATCAAGCTCGACGAAAATCTTCCTGTGCATCTGGCCGTAATCCTGACGAATCTAGGCCACGATGTTCATACAGTTGGAGAAGAGAACCTGAGCGGTAAGAGTGACCATGAAGTTTGGGAAGCGGCGCAGCAAGACGGTCGATTCCTGATCACACAAGATCTGGATTTCTCCGACGTTCGGAGATTCGCTCCCGGGACGCACCGCGGCATCCTGCTCGTTCGGCTTCATTCGCCGGATCGTCAAAGTCTTATCCTGCGCGTCGCGGAAGTATTCCGGCAGGAAGATCTAAGTCACTGGGAAGGCTGTTTCGTAGTTGTAACAGAGCGCAAGACGAGAATAATCCGTGCTTTGGGCTGAGGCTTGCGGCCGCAAGAAGCAAAAGCCCCGAGGATTCTCTGGGCTTCCGCACTGAAGGCCGTTTGCCAAACACTTAGTGGTACCGGACGACGCCTGCCAACTCCAATCGTATCAGTCCGAGCGGCGTCCGCGCCTGGTTTGCTGCGCCCGCGTCGCTTTGATTACTTGTTCAATCCGTCGCGAGCTTAGAGTGTCCGTGCCCTTTCGCCGCGACTCCTCTCCGATCAGTCTGAGCACTTCCGGCTCGGACCAGCTGAGGGGCAGGCGCGTCTTTGACGGGTTCTTTGGCATGACACGACGCCTCGTGTGAAGCTAGTCTCTGACTCCATCCATAAACGCCCTTAGCTTGCGCGAGCGCGAAGGATGGCGCAGTTTCCGCAACGCTTTGGCTTCGATCTGGCGGATGCGTTCGCGGGTCACGGCGAAGGACTGGCCGACTTCTTCGAGCGTGTGCTCGCTGCCGTCTTCGAGGCCGAAGCGCATCTTGATTACCTTTTCTTCGCGTGGGGTCAGCGTGCGCAGGACCTGCCCCGTCTGGTCCTTGAGGTTCACGTTGATCACGGCTTCGGCGGGCGAGACCACGGCGCGGTCTTCGATGAAATCGCCGAGATGCGAATCTTCCTCTTCGCCGATCGGAGTTTCGAGCGAGATGGGCTCCTGCGCGATCTTCAGAACTTTGCGGACTTTCGCGACGGGAATGTCCATCCTCTTAGCGATTTCTTCGCTGGTCGGTTCGCGTCCGAGTTCCTGCACAAGTTGCCGCGAGGTGCGGATCAGCTTGTTGATGGTTTCGATCATGTGCACCGGGATGCGGATGGTGCGGGCCTGATCGGCGATGGCGCGAGTGATGGCCTGACGGATCCACCACGTGGCGTAGGTGGAAAATTTGTATCCGCGGCGGTATTCGAATTTGTCGACGGCCTTCATCAGGCCGATGTTGCCTTCCTGAATTAAGTCGAGGAATTGCAAGCCGCGGTTGGTATATTTTTTCGCGATGGATACTACGAGGCGCAGGTTGGCTTCAATCAGTTCGCGCTTGGCCTGCTCGGCATCCATGTCTCCCTGGATGATTTCGCGCTGCGTGCGCTTGATCTCCTGGAAGAGCAGTCCGGCTTCCTGCTCGAGCTTTTCAATTTCGCTGCGGACGGCGCGGGCCTGGCGCTTGTATTCTTTTTTTACGTCTTCGCTGCGCGTGGCTTCGGCTTTGCGTTCGAGATTGCCCGCCTGGCGGTCGAGCGAGCGCATGCTGTCGACGGTTTTATTGACGCGCTCGATCAGGCGCTTGCGCTCGTTGTTGGTGAAGCCGAGCTTGCGCACGGCGCGCGAAACCGCAACCACTCCGCGGGCCAGATTGCGGCGGGCGCGGCGATGGTCCTTCGGCCGCTTCTTCTGCGACATCTCGACAAACTTTTCCTGCAGGACGCCGACTTTTTTGTACAGCTTGGCCATGTTGTCGATCTTGCCGGTAAATTCGTTCAACCGGTTCTGCAAGATCTCGTCGGTGATTTCTTCCTCGTCGAAGGTGACGACCTCTTTAATCGAGCGCACACCTTTTTTGAGATCTTCGCCCATGGCGAGAAGATCATGGATAACAATCGGGGAGCGGGAGAGGGCTTTTAGGACGCGGATTTGGCCGCGCTCGATGCGTTTGGCGATTTCGACTTCGCCTTCGCGGGTGAGCAGGGGAACGGTTCCCATTTCGCGCAGGTACATGCGAACGGGGTCGTTGGTTTTTTCGAGCGCGCCGGGCGTGAGGTCGAGTTCAACGTCATCGCCGTCTTCGCTGTCGTCGAATTTTTTATCGAGCGCGGCGGAAGGCAGTTTGGGGCCTTCGAGCACATCGATGCCCTGTGTGCTCATGGTGGTGAGCAAGTCGTCGAGGTCGTCTGGACTAACCACATCCTGAGGGATGAGCTCGTTCACCTGATCGTAGGTCAGGTAGCCCTTCTCTTTGCCGGCATCGACCAGCTTTTTTATGTCGTCGTATTTATCTTCAAGAGCCAAAGAGGTGTTCCTCAAATCTTCAATTCGCCCGCGAGGAGCGTCGATAAATGTCTGAAAGGTGGGGATCTGGGGTCGCGCGGAGCTGTGCGCCTAGCACAAACTTATAGATGGTAGCACATAAGTGCTGTCTCGTCTATGACTTGCCCCGCAAATGATCCAGTCTGCCGCCGCTATCTCTAACTGCACTAAATACTTAGATGGTGCTGGTTGCCCTTTTGTTTCAAGCACTTTTCATATTCGCCGGAGCGGGTCGAAGTCCGTCTTCGGCGAGAGCGGGATCTCTGAGAGCGCGGCTCAGGCGGTCTTTTTCGAGGAGCAGACCGTTCCTGAGGGACTTATCGTCCGCAATGCCGGGCTTGGTGAGTTCGCGCTGCACCTGCTCGAGGCGGCGGCGCAGGTGAATGCGTCGCAAGGCGCGGACCGCGCCTTCCAACCTTTCGGGACTGAGTTCCTCATCCTCTTTCAACAAGATGGTGGCCAGCACGCGGCGTTCGGCATCGGAGCCAGGCACTTCCATTACATCGGCGATTTCGGTTCCATTGTTGAGCAGGGCAGCATTGAGCAGGGCTTCGATCAGGGATTCGGTGGCGAGGCCGCGATGCAACGCTTCATTTTGGAGGACGTATTGGGCCTGGCGCGCAGGATCGAATTCTTCTTCCGCGCCTTCGCGGGCGGAGATATGTTCGGCGTCGGGGTTCATGTCTCGCGCCGAGGCGAGAGCGCGGATCAGGATGCGTTCGGCGTCGGTGACTTGCGTGTCGAGTGAAACTTTTACTGCGGCGGCGGATCGTTCGGAAGCGACATGCCGTAACTCTTGCCTTAAGACGGCGGAATCGATGCCGAGTTTTTGAGCGATTTCTTGCGCGAGCTCGTCGCGCATGATGCGACTAGGGATGCGCTGCACGTGGGGCAACAGATGATTGACGGCTTGCTTCTTGCCTTCGGCGCTGCGCACGGGAAATTGGGCGCGGGCACGGTCGATCAGATAGTCGAAATATTTTTGCGAGGAGCGGAGAGCCTCGCCGTAGGCTTCTTTGCCTTTGCGGCGGATGTATAGATCGGGATCGAAGCCTTGTTCGAGGGTGAGCACTTTGATTTGAAATTCTTCCTGGACCAGTAATCCGAGAGTGCGTTCGGTGGCCTTGGCTCCGGCGGTGTCAGGATCGAAATTGACGACGGCGTTCTTGCTGAAACGGCCGAGTAGCTTGGCCTGGAGTTCGGTGAAGGCCGTGCCGGAGCTGGCGATTACATTGTGAAATCCAGCGGCGTCGACGGAAATGCAATCCATTTGGCCTTCGACGAGGATGGCGTAATCCAGTTTGCGGATGGCTTCTTTGGCTTTGTCGAGATTGAACAGGACGCGGCCTTTGGAGTAGATCGCCGTCTCGGGCGAGTTCAAATATTTCGGGCCGGATTTTTCGTCGGTGGCGAGAGTGCGTCCGGTGAAGGCGATGATTTTTCCGGCATCATTGCAGATGGGGAACATGACGCGGTTGCGAAATTTGGAATAAATGGCGGCGAGCTTCGGGCTTCGAGCTTCGGGCTTCGAGCCAGACGCGCTTTCGTCATTCCCCGCGGAGGCCAGTCCTTCGGCATCTTGAGCGGCGGCCTCTTCCACAAGACGGCTTTGATTATTCGAAGCGCGCGGCTCGGAGCTCGCAGCTTCTTTCCAGGAAAACAGTCCGCTCTCGCGGAGGGCTTCTTCGCTGAATTCCTTGACTAAGCGATCGCGGAGGAGGAAGCCGGAGTCGGGGGCGTAGCCGATGCGGAAGCGGGCGATGGTTTCTGCATCGAGGCCGCGGCCTTGCAGATATTCGCGGGCGCGCGCGCCTTCGGGGCGCTTCAGGCAATCCTGAAAAAATGTTGCGGCACGTTCTTGCGCGTCGAGCAACTGGCCGCGCAATTTGGCGTCGCGGGCTTCGCCTTCGCTGGAGAACGTGGCTTTCGGCAGCGCAATACCCATCTTCTGCGCGACCAGGCGGACGGATTCGGGGAAGGTAATGTTTTCGACCTTCTGGACGAATTTGAAAACGTCTCCTTTTTCGTGGCAGCCGAAGCAATAGAAAAATTGCTTGGTGGCGTGCACGGAAAATGATGGCGTCTTCTCGGCGTGAAACGGACACAGGCCCGTGTAGTTCTGTCCCCCGGACTTCTTCAGCTTGACGTAGTCGCCGATGATGCGGACGATGTCGGTCTGCTGCTTGAGGGTTTCTTTGAAATCGTCAGTGGGCATGGGCGCGGTGCGAGGCTTCTTCTCGATTGTGAGCTAGTGTGGGGCTGATGGGAATATACCGGAGAGGGATTGCTGTGGAGAAGCTGTGGATTAAGCGGATACCCGGCCAACGATCTAGGAAAAACAGACTTTATTGCTTCGGCCATGGCGCGTCGGGATCGAAGCTTCGCCGGATTGCTAGTACGATTTCCCGCATGCGGGTGCCGGAAAGAACACGCCTTTCCTGGCTCATGAGCGCCCGCTTGTTGAGCACTTGCATGTAATGCCCTTTCACGAATGATGGTCCCGGCAAACCGGTCTCGCCGGGGGCAAGCTCGATCACGGTGGTGCCGGGTGGCCCTTTGCTGCTGAAAGGAACGATCAATACGGAATCTCTGCGGTCGCTCAGATTTCTTTGATCGAGGGAAACGATCAGCACCCAATGTAGGACTGGCGGATTGCCTAAATTCGCCGTCCATATTTCGCCTCTCCTGGGCAAGGGATTATTCGTCAAAGTTGATTCCGGTGGCGCTCTGGGAGATCGCCGCTTCCAGCTTCTGTTCTTCCGCAGCCTCCTCCTCGGTCATGTTATCGAAATAAGCCGCAGTGTCGTTGGCGAGGCGCTCCCGGTTCTCGTAAATCATCAGTTGCTCGACGGCCAAATCAAGGGCGTCGGCCAAGTTTCGAGCTTTGCCTTCTTGGATCGACCGCTCAAGGTACGAGAATGTCGTAGACGAAACGGTGGTCGAAATTTTTTGTCGGGTGATACGCGGAGAGGTCGCCATACATCTATCTCCTAGCCCGCCTACGATTATCCTCCCATTGGAGGACAAAGTACAGACTCGAAATTATATCTTTTGCCGATCTTCTTGAAAGATTCGCACAGCCAACAAATGCGGCTGCTGCTACCGCGAGGTAGGGCAGGAGTTCATCGTGGAGGTAGGGATGCTTCGACTCCACAATTCTCTTCGCTTCGCGAAGAGAATTGTTCCGCTCAGCATGACAAACCCTGCCTTTGAGGAAGACCCTCATGCTACCAACGAGGCTTCAGGTCATGCTGAGCGGAGAAGGATCGTCCGAAGGACGGTCCTTCGGAGTCGAAGCATCCCTATGGGCGTTAGTGCTCTGAGGTCAGGCTAGGGATGCTTCGACTTCGTATCATCGTCCTTCGGACGATAATACTGCGCTCTGCATGACAGACCTTGGTTTTATTGGGCTACCAACGAGGCTTCAGGCCTGTCATGCTGAGCGGAGAAGGATCGTCCGAAGGACGATTCTTCGGAGTCGAAGCATCCCTATGGGCGCTACTGCTTTTCATCCATGGATACCACTCTTTGGCTAAGTCGACCCAGTGCGGATTTTGCGACTCGATTAGAACAATCTTCTTCGCCCTGGACCATCCCTTTAGTTGCTTCTCTCGCGCGATCGCTAGATGCACGTCGTCGAAAGATGCCCAATATAGAAGGCGCTCTACGTCGTATTTATTGGTGAAGCCTTCTTTTTGGTGGAATTTGTGTTCGAAGATGCGTTTGTGCAGGTTGCCGGTGAAGCCGATGTAGAGGGTGCCTGAGAGGCTGGACAGGATGTAGACGCTGTAGCTTCGGCGCTCTTTCGCAGTCATGAGGGTATAGGGATGCTTCGGCTGCGTAAGATCGTCTTTCAGACGATCTTACTTCGCTCAGCATGACATTAAGGATTAAAGGATCTCGGTTGAGGAGGGATGTGACATCCGTCACAATGGGCTGAAAGGCTGTGCAGATTTGGGGCTAGAGGCAGAGCAATTGCGCGGGTAGGGATGCTTCGACTTCGCTCAGCATGACAAGATCAAACCCGCAACTCCACCACCGTCGCACCGCCGCCGCCTTCGTTTTGCGGAGGCTCAGCGACGGATTCGACGTGGGGATGCTGTTGCAGGGCTTCGCGGAGGGTGCCCATGCCGCTGCCGTGGACTTATGGCAGGAGTTCATCGTGGAGGTAGGGATGCTTCGACTTCGTATCATCGTCCTTCGGAGTCGAAGCATCCCTATGGGCGTTAGTGCTCTGAGGTCAGGCTAGGGATGCTTCGACTTCGTATCATCGTCCTTCGGACGATAATACTGCGCTCTGCATGACAGACCTTGGTTTTATTGGGCTACCAACGAGGCTTCAGGCCTGTCATGCTGAGCGGAGAAGGATCGTCCGAAGGACGATTCTTCGGAGTCGAAGCATCCCTATGGGCGCTACTGCTTTTCATCCATGGATACCACTCTTTGGCTAAGTCGACCCAGTGCGGATTTTGCGACTCGATTAGAACAATCTTCTTCGCCCTGGACCATCCCTTTAGTTGCTTCTCTCGCGCGATCGCTAGATGCACGTCGTCGAAAGATGCCCAATATAGAAGGCGCTCTACGTCGTATTTATTGGTGAAGCCTTCTTTTTGGTGGAATTTGTGTTCGAAGATGCGTTTGTGCAGGTTGCCGGTGAAGCCGATGTAGAGGGTGCCTGAGAGGCTGGACAGGATGTAGACGCTGTAGCTTCGGCGCTCTTTCGCAGTCATGAGGGTATAGGGATGCTTCGGCTGCGTAAGATCGTCTTTCAGACGATCTTACTTCGCTCAGCATGACATTAAGGATTAAAGGATCTCGGTTGAGGAGGGATGTGACATCCGTCACAATGGCGTAACAAACTCTATGTGTCGCATGCCAGATTGGAACTGGCAAGACGAGCCGCCCGGGAAGGAGCTGGAATGCGGGTAGGGATGCTTCGGCTGCG
>Ga0302319_10019503_pt1 | contig 12316 bp, 9 predicted proteins | sample Bog_T0_2_FD_203319 | JGI IMG/M metagenome (GOLD analysis project Ga0302319, IMG submission 203319) | Peat permafrost microbial communities from Stordalen Mire near Abisko, Sweden - Bog_T0_2 | ecosystem: Environmental > Terrestrial > Soil > Wetlands > Peat | place: Sweden: Abisko, Stordalen Mire... | reverse complement strand
CAGAGCTTCGATCTGGGTGCTCTTTCCGGCGCCGTCGATACCTGAGAAACTTATGAAGTCAGGCTGGATGTTTTCATGGAGTGCCCGCATCGCTATCCCGCCAATTTGCGTTCAACGTTTGGGTGATAAGTCATTGTGGCCGGCCTGGGCTTGCATGAGAGAGTGCAACGACAGTTCCGATGGCCGCAGCCGCGCCCACCACTACGGCAACTCTGATAACGAAGGAGCGGGCTCGCCGCTGTTTCGCTGGGGCAATCACCGCTCCGGCAGGTCTTGATGCAGCAACACCGGTAGATTTCTCATAGGGAGCTACAGCCGTGCCGACCGGCTTTTGAGGATCATTTTGCGGTTGTTGCGAAATGGCCGGTAGAGGAGCTGACTGTCCAGTCTGATCGGCGGATTGCGGTCGAGCGGGATTCGGGCTGTCAGGGTATGCCGCATCGGCCCGGTTTGTATCTGTGCTCTGTTTCTTAGGTTGACTGCCGGAATCCTGCGGTTGCTGGCTACTCGGTACTTCCTGCGACGGCGCGCAGTCAGCTCTCGCGAACGGCACTGCCGACAAGATCACGAGGACGCGAGCGATTTGTCTTGTTAAGAAGCGACTCGGTATATTCATTGATTCCCACCTGCCCGGTCTTACTTTGTTTCTCAGGATCGATGTCCCAAGGCGGTTACGCTGTATCCGCAAGAGCGCGCGACGAATTGGCAGGCACAAATGTGCCCGAAATCGCAACTGACGCACGGCGCTGGAAGCTGCGGACAGCCTCGGTGTTTGTGTCAAACACTTCAAACAGCCGATGTGCTCCGTTTTGTTTGAGAGCGAGTTTCGCATGTGAGGAGACCGCGGCAAGCTTTACGTCTCCATTGCGCTTCATGGCTTCTTCAAGGCAGCCCAGAAGCAGATTCAGGAAAGGCCTGTCCATTTGTCGAACGTTGCAGCAGTCAAGCACGATGCAAGGGCGCTCGATGCTCATGTGGCTCGCCAATTCGCGAAGGAGCTGCGCCGACTTTTTCGCGCTCAATGCTTCCGGCAACTGCTCGGTCATCACAGCACACACTCGATGTGTCATATTCACGTCCTACTCCAGATGATGTGCCTGATTCCGTCTCAAAAGGCACACATCCTCGATTTCAGTTGCAGCCGGGCAATGTTCTCGCCATCGCAATGATCCGCGTCATGCCGATCCGGGTTTTTGCAAAAGCCGTGCAAGCTCAGCTTCTGGATTGCGCACGACGCGCGCCAACATGTTTCTTCCATAGCGGGAGAGAGTTGCGAGGTTTGTGTTGTACCAGCAGCACTCTGTCATGCGAGGCGACAGCCCGCAGAGAAACCTGAGTTTCTTCAGGCTTCCTGGAGTTGCAAGCATTGCTGCAACGAGCCGATGATTCCCGTCCAAAACTGTTAGTGGTCCGGTCTGATCAATGCCAATGAGAATCACAGCAAAGAATCCGGGGTCGTCCCGGAGAAGCTGTTCACTCATCCCTGCGATCTTGGAAAGGAATAACGCATCGACCAGATGTTGACGTGTGCGAATGCCTTTGGCAATCTCAGTAATCGAGAAGTCTCCACGCGCGAGCTTCCGCCATTGGGCGCGCGGAAAAGCCCTGATCTGATTCATGTCCGATTCGTTGATTTCCACCTCATACCATCGTGTTCCAACGGGAAGTTCTTTCCACAGGGCAAGGTGCCGAATGAAGAGTAGTGCACGCCGCTTTGCATTGTCGTCAGCGTTGTCGAAATCAGGCGCGTTTACAAGGTCACGCAAGCTATCCTGGTACTCCCGAAACGCAGGAGATTGGAAGTCGCTCCTCAGGAACTCCGCGATAACCTCATCCTCCGACACGCCTCGAAACAGCCTGGGTGGTAAAGTGTTCACAACCCCTAACAGTTGCACAGGAGTGGTTAGTGAATCGAAAAGGAACGGCAACGCAACACAGATGAGAAGGGCTACCATTAAGACCAGCTGCACAAGAATGACTTCGCGTAAAGAGGAATGAAATCGGCAGATGCCGGCGATGACCACGCCGCTGAACGCTAACTGTACCCAACTTGTTTTCGCAATTTTGTAAGACATCTCGAAGGTTATAACTACGACGCTAAGCGAGAAGACAATGGTTGTTATGGCATACAGCACCAAGAGATATGGAAAGTTGTACGGTCCTGCGATCTCAAATCCGGATCCGAAGAGCGCAGTCCAGATTCCCGCGGGCGCGATTCCGAGACCAAGGGCCAAGGCGGAACCGGTGCCTATCACCAACAGCAGCGAGGTTGCGATAACCCTAAGGTCTTTTCTTTCCACCTGTTGAGTGCCCGCCACATGCGGAAACATGCTGTTTACAACAGCTGAGGAGAACGCGAATATAACGCGTCCTACCATTGCTACAGCCGCATAAAGGCCGGCCTCCTGCGCAACGAAAAAGTGCTTCACCAGCACGATGTCACAGTTGTTGATAAGCACCTGGCCAAAAAAGAAAACCATTGCCATGGATGTTTCGCGGAGAGCACTCGAAAAGCGAAGAGGGTTCGGAACCGAAGAAGCAAGTTTGGGTACGGCCGCAAAGTAAGCCACCACGACCGCAGCCGAATTGGCTGCAATGACTCCTTCAACGCCATAGCCCAGCAGAATCAATAGGACTGATCCGCCGAGTCGAATCATTCCCTCGACGACAAAATTGGTTGCCAACCGGCGAAAGAGGTAGGTGCCCTGAATATAACCCCGCCGGCTTCCCAGCGGAACGTAGAAAGCCACGCCTATCGCAAGGATGGCGACGAGCATGGGATCGGACAGAACCAGATAACTTGCAATCGCCTTCTGAAACAGAAACAAGAGAAGTGCAACGAGTATTCCGCATACCCAGGCGCCCTGATGAAAGCCTCTATAAACAGCGGCCTTTCCCTCGGCTGAGTTCTGTTGCGCTACAGCCTTGGTTGAGATTATCTGGAAGGAGAGGGTGACAGCGGATATCAGAGTCAGGATGGTGTAGACAACTGTCGCCTGGCCAAAACCCTTTGGGCCAAGGAATCGCGCAACTGCAATGTTGTACGCAAGGTTGATCGCCGTCGTCAGGCTCGAGCCCGAGAGCAATACAACACTGCCCGAAAAAATGCGCGCTTGCAGCGTCTTCGTCATTTGGGTCAAATCATCCACCGCACTCGTGAATCCGGGCTACCGTGCAAACAGGGATAGGCATCAGGCCAGGAACGTAGCCTAGTGTGCGCCTTTAGATACCTAATTTGATATGACAACCGGCGGCCCTTCTGATCAGAATTGACCGTCCAAGGAAACCCCGCCAGTAGAGACTGAAGTTGCCTCACGCTGATAAATTGCACAGCTTTTGTCAGTGTTCGTGACAACCGGGATCAATCTCAGAGCTTCTAACCATAAGGTCAATGATTATCAGAGCTACAACTGCGTTATTATTCTTGCTTCTTCTACCTCACGGATGCATTGGTCCAGGGTCGAGCCAAGCGGTGCTGTTAAAACACAGGGCGACGGGAAGTGCACCGGAGACGATTGCCTTGTATGAGGCATGGTTTGGGCACCCGCGTCATATCTCCGCCGGCTATTCTTCGCACGATCCGGCAGAGATAGACCGCCAGATTCGGCAAGCAAAAGCCATGGGAATTTCAGGGTTTGTAGTGGACTGGTACGGAGACCGGGAGCCGTTCATCGATGCAAGTTATGCCTTGATGCAGTCGAAGGCCGCAGACAATGCGTTCCAGGTTGCCATGATGTATGACGAAACCGAAGAGGAAGACGGGGCGACCGACGAGGCTATCGCGGACTTAACGATGTTCCATGAGACCTATCTTTCATCGAAGGCTCCAGGACACGAGGCATATCTCACCTATGAAGGCCGGCCGGTGATCTTCATCTTTCCAACTGGAAGGCACACCGACTGGAGCAGGGTGCGAACCGTAGTGAATAAGTGGAGCGTGCCCCCGCTGCTCATCTATGAAAACCTGCCAGGGCAGTATGCGGACGCCTTCGACGGCTTCTACGCCTGGGTGCAGCCTGGAGACGAGGGTTGGGCTGCAGACGGAAGCAATTGGGGAGAGCAATACCTGAGCAGCTTCTATGAAACAATGCACTCACAGTTTTCCGACAAGATTATAGTTGGAGGCGAATGGTCTGGTTTTGACGACAGCAAAGCCTCATGGGGACTCAATCGACATATATCCGCGCGGTGCGGTCAAACCTTCGCCGACACATCCAACTTGTGGCATAAGTATTTCCCACCGGGCGACCTGCTGCCTTTCGTGATGATCGACACATGGAACGACCACGAGGAGGGCACGGCAATTGAGGGCGGCATTCCTTCTTGTGGCACCGGTGCGCAGGGAACCTCAATTACTCCTTCGGCGGGAAAATCTCCGGGGACGATGTAGAAACCACCGAGCGTGCGGCAACCAGTCATCCGTCAGCCCCCGGGCCGGAGAATGACTGGTTGTGATTACGCCGCCTCGGTTACGTCCTTCTTCTCGTGATTGTTACCCCGCGCAGCGACGATGCCTAGCTGCGGCGCAACCGTGGACGGAGAACGAAGGACCTTGTCGATAATGGACAGGGGCCGGCTGCGCACCTCGTCGTACACGCGCCCAAGATACTCACCTAATATGCCCAGACATAGAAGCAGCAGGCCTCCCACCAGGAAGACAGTAGCCGCCACACCGAAACCCGCCGTGTCGACCGAACTCTTGGAAAAAAGCATGAACGAAGCAAGAAGCGCGGCCATAAAGCTTGCCAGAAAAAACAACGCGAAACTGAGTCGCAGAGGCTTGTAGCTGAAGCTCGTGATAGCATCCATTGCGTACTTGATCCGGCTTATGAACGACAGCTTGCCATCGCCGGCTGCGCGGTCCTGCCGGTCATAGAGGACGACCGTGTTCCTGAAACCGACCCAGGCTCTCAAGCCCGGCAAGTAACGGTTCTTCTCTCCCAGGGCATTGACGGAGTCGACAGCCTTTCGATCCATGAGGCTGAATACGCCAGCATTCAGAGGGATCGGATAATCGGAAAGAGCTCCCAGGACACGATAAAAGAGAGGAAAGAGCTTGGCCAGGACCTTGCTCCGTTCCTTCCGGCTGCTTCTAACCGCAACTACAACCTCAGCGCCCTGGCGCCAGGCCTCGATAAGCTTTGGCAATACTTCCGGTGGATCCTGGAAGTCGCCATCCATCAGGATGACGGCGTCGCCGCGCGCAGTGAGGATGCCGGCCGAAATCGCGCCCATGTGGCCCCAATTTCGAGATAGCTCCACCACTACGACATGGGGATCCATGGTCTGCAGGCCTCTCAGGAGATCGAGGGAGACATCGGTTGAGCCATCGTTTACATACACCACTTCCCAAGGCGTGTGAGCGCCTTCCAGGGCCACCGCAACAGCTTCATGGAAGCGCACGATCAGTTCTTCCTCGTTATAGATAGGTACAACGACAGAGATCATATTAGACTCCAGGGATTCCAAGTTGTGCTTTCATGAAAGTACTCTCTCTTTTTCTCGTTCGTTGTTATCCAAAACATCGGATATCAACCTCCGAATTCGAGATATGACTTCATTCGGGCTCTGCCTGGAAGACTCGCACTCTCCATCGCAATTCAGCAGGTGTAACGATTATTAGGTATCGCGCTCTAACATGCTGTGTTGTTTTGACCCTATCCTTATCAATAACCTGCACGTCGTATTCGACTGTATCCAATAGCTCAATCGAGAGTCCTTCCGGCGAGTAAAACAGTATCTGGATGTCGTGCGTACGATCTGTGTAATGCGTGCGAATTCCCAAGGCGGCTTGTTGCTGAATGGTTTCCGTGAGTTTGTCTTTGGCTATTCCCACGAAATCCGGATCGAGCAAGCTAGTCCGATTTTGCTCAAATGCCGCACTTAGGCTTTGCCACGACTGCAGGTAGTCGCGAATCGCCGCTCTCCCGGTTTCCTCTGGTAGCGACCGTGGACCTTGCAGATTCATGGGCTCCACGTGAACCGTGGCTTGAGCGAACGCGATACCCGAGGAAGTGGCGAAGAATGCGGTAAGGATCAGAAGAGACTTCAACATCGTCATTTCTCCCAACGAATCTGGTTCCCCATGACGATTCCGCTGGCTACGGAGAACGCTGCTCCGCTATGGGCGGACATTTCGACCTCGGCGATTCCGTTCTTGAGAGGTTCGTCCACCGTTGACTGAGCGCCGTTGTAATTCTCAGTGAAGGTGACGACGGTTCCGTCTGGTACAGCGTTGCCGCTGCAGTCGCGTACCGGATCCGTGACCAACCGAACCTGTTGACCCGCCTGTTGAGCGGTCATCTTCAACCCGCATGGATCGCCGGGAACCTGCGCTACGATGCGCGTGCTGTAAAGGTCGTCGACGCGAGCCACAAATTTGTCGATACCTTGCTGGGCCGTGGAGTCCATTACGGTCCAGGCAGCGCCATTGCGCGTGATCACTAATCGCTTCTGCAGAGTGCCGGATGGACTCGCCAGCTCAAAGGAAATCGACGTCGGGGCGGCAATTAAATTGTGATAGCCGTCAAAAACATACACAGCCCCCGTGATGCCATCGTGCAGGCCAACAGGAAGGCGGGAAGGCTTTGCGAGAAAGCTGAGGTTGGCAGGCTTGTGTGCAGACACAACATCAAACGAGCCGTTCTGTGTGGTCGAGGTTCCGGCAAGAACAACCAGGTAGTGGCCGGCACTTGTAAGCGACCCAGCAAGAAAGGACGCGCTCTCTCCCAACTGCACATCGCGCTTCAATACCTGTCCAAGACCAACGATGTACAGTGTCGCTTGTCCGTTCCCAGCGCTCTGGATCGAGAACGCGCTGCCGGCTTCGACAGTTGTCGGCAAGCGCATGCGCGCGTCCTGGGCAAACGACATTTGAGCGATTGCCACTGCCAAGCCGCCGAGAAGGAGTGTCAATCTGGTTCTCATTGGAAGCCGCCGAAACTATAGGTCGCAACGATTGTCCGCTGACTGCTGACGTTCCTGGCGAGATCCTCTGGAATATGGATTTCAAACGGAACCGGGGTTTGAGGCGAGAGTGCCTGGTCAACATACTGGTCGGCGACCCAGACCACCTGGCCGCTTTTGTCGTAGAAGGTACCGAGAACATGCGCGACATTCACGGTTTGGCCGCTCTGGTTGATGAGCTGCCCGGTCAATGAGGCCCCGGGCGCCGGATGCAACTGTTCGCTGGCGATCTCGACCACGGGGTCCGCAGAGGCTGGAATGAGGGCTGACAAGGGCGTCATGCGAATGCTGCCGACGTCGGACAGTGCTACATTGTGAAACTGGATGAGAAACGGAGTGACCTGCTTCGGTAGCAAGAGGTGATCGATCTTGTCAAAGCTGCCTTCGGTCGCGATTGCAGATTGGCTCTTCGACAGCAAGGTTGCGGATACAGATACGTAGGCCGGCACAACATCTTCATTGAGAAGTTCGCCCAGGATCACCACCCCTTCAGCCCGGTCCACTGGATGCATATCCACAATGCGCACATGGGGCGCTTCCACATCCTGAGATCCCCAGTCATCCCCGGGTCCGCGGTAGATCACATCCCATCGCAGATAATTTACCGGGATGACTTGCGGCGGCACCATGGCTTCCCTGACAATGGGCCACTCTGCTTCCCAGCGGTCTCCATTTCTTACAACGTGCAAGTCGCGCGTGCTGACGGACAATCCAACGACGGTGGCCCAATGCAGCTTGAGCTCCATCTCAGCTTCATCGGCGGATGCATGGAGCGGTCGCACCTCGAATCTGTCGAGAGTGGAATACGTGAGCAGGCTGGGGGAGTATCCAGTCAAGTCTTTCACAAACTCCGGCTCGGTAAACTGGGCTTTGTTGGCGAGACTGCCGTAGGCCTTCTCCCAGGCTTGCTTGCGGATTTCTTCCCCCAGGTTTTCAACTGCCGCCTGGGGCGTCGAAGACGAACGCAGCATGCTTCCGGCGCCACTATAGGCTGCAGCGGATGGCGCAGGCCACACTGTTCCTATCGCCACGAGAGCCAAAGTCAAAGCGCCGAGAAGTGCGGCGAGTAATCGTCCATTGTTCACGAGGCCACTCTTTCCCGCACAAGATGTTCGTTGTTGACGAATGGAAGTTGCGCCTGTTTTTCGTGCCGTCTTTTTTCCGGAATCAGAACCACCAGTATGGCCAGCAGGCTGCTGCCGATTGGAAAGATGCCCCACATGAGGCCCTGCCAGTGGGGGGGGATTTGTGGGGCATTCACCGGCATGGCCGGCGGTACACCATCTTTGCTCCACACCGTTATGGTCTTGTCTTCAAGATTGTCAACTGGACGCCAGCCGGCAAAGGATAGCAGCGGGTCATAGTAATGATCGCGCACAAACACCCACTTCAGCCCGTAGTGGTCTGCATGCATCAGCATTGCACGGAGTGCGTCGAGGCCTGCCTCGCCGAAGTACTTCGAACTGGTGAGCGCGCCTGCACCATAGTGAGTCAGTTCCGGCAGCATTCGCCCGGAATTCCATTCGCCATCGACGCTGCTCGCATCCGTCATCATCGCCAACCGGGCAATCTTGTTGCCGAATCCGAGGGTGACGTAACGATACTGGTTGTGACCGTCGCGATTGAGCCACGAGGCGACTGTATCGACCTTGAAGTCTTCGGCATCCGCTGGTCGATAAGTCGCCCATCCCACCGCCATTGCACAGCTAAGAGCTGCTGCAGTAGTTAAACCAACAATCGCCCACTGTCGATATCGATCGATGAGTTCCGCAGCCAGAAGCCCCACGAACGGAAGTGCGAGCAGCGTTGCCCAATAGCTGAAGCGCTCCATGGTCAGTACGTCGAAGGCGCGACCCAGCAGGAGATGGCCGACGGGGGTGGTTCCACCGAGCCCCACCATGAATGCTACCCAGAATCCGAGCAACAGGGGACGAAGCCGAACCACAGCGGAACCACGCAGAAAGATGAAGGGCAGAGCCAGAATCAATGCTCCATAAGGAACGATGAAGTAGTTAAGACCCCACCGCGGGCTGAGTATGTAGTTTGCCCGGCTGGGGTGCGGGATAGGAGTTTGCGTGACGGGATAATGGATCAACGCGATCCAGAAGGGTAGTAGGACAATTGCAATCGCAACGGCTACCACTAGAACGATAGCGACGGTGCGACCAACAAAAGCCGGAGTAGCGATTCGCTCTCCATCCTCACGGTCAAGTATCGCCAGCGCGAGAACCGGCACCGCAAAGAAGATTGACCCGAAAAGCAGCGTAGCATGGTGAGCGGCAGCAGCGGCCGTAAACAGCGCGCTCGCTTTAAGGAACGATTGCCACCTGCCATGCCTGACCCACTGGAATAGAAACGGAAGAGCGTTCAAGTAAATCGGGGCAGCAGACGTGGTTCCCAGTTGCCCAGCGGAGTAAACCAGAAAGCTTTCCGAACCGAGAAAGACACTTGCCAGTGCTGCGATAGACGCAGCGCGCGGACTGACCCAAAGCAACGAGAAGCGATAAACACCCACTACGAGCAGCAAGATGGCAGCAAGTTGTACCGCCATATATCCCATATCCAATCCAATTACCCGAGACACAAGCGCCACCCATTGCTGCGTCAGAGGGGGGTATGTGGTTTGGGAAAAGCCAGCATACCATTTTGCATTCCATGGATCGAACCAATGCTGAACGTAATGGGAAGCGAAAAAGATGTGGAAGTTGGTGTCATAAGATTTGAGAGGCACCTGCATGAGCAGAAGAGGCAGATGAATTGCGAGTGCTGCCAATAGAATCAGGCTTATCGGTAGAGGCGCGGTTGACAAGGCGATGGGCTTAGCTCTCTGCACAATTTCCTCACAAACGAATTGTTGGGTTCCAGCAACGCACTTTGCGCGGATGTCTCGGGCTCACTGCCATTCCTTTGCATGCAGCTTTCTCCCCACTGCATACTGTTCGCGCTCGACGCTACGGTAAGTTTCTTATTAGTGCGTTCCTCAGTCTGATCAATAGGGCTCAGAACGCCCGACATCTCCCACCATGCGAATTTGAAGCGCTCGTGCTGTGCTCAACCCCCGAATGTTGTGATTTGCACTCCACCGGAAAGCTTCGAATCGGAGCGTAATGTTGCGTTGGACGCTCTTCCGCACAGAGGCATCGGTTCTGCGATCTTGCGTCGAGGGAAGTGAAGCTTGTTCGGATTGCCCGACACCTTGTTCGTGGTCAATATCGCACAGGATTGCAAAGGCCAGAGGCGTAGGGTCGATCAAGGAAGTGTCTCACCCTGCTCGCACCCATCCGAGTTGAGGCTGTGCCGATGAATACTCAGCCATCGAGCCTGATATACGATCTGAACCCACTACTGTGGGCTCAACACTGCTGCTTGAGGTGAGATTGTTTGAGTGATTCGCATTTTTCGCCGGACGCCTACAGCCGCTTGCCTCCAGTGGAGCTGCGCCGGGAGTTAATCTTGCACCTGCAGCCTGCATCGACGGCGCATTCCAATTCAGCGAACGCAATGCGCATCCGCTTTGGCGGCATTGTTACTGCCGGACTTGCATTTTCGATACATGTATTGGTATTCGCATGCCTGACAGTAGCCTGCAATGTCGAAGCACAGACTTACAACGTGGGGCCCGACGCTGCAAAGAGTCCCCAAACCCCGCCCGACCCGACACAGCCCTCGGGGCAAACGCTGGGATGGGGATCGAATATTGAAAACGCGCGCCTTGCGCGGGCCGCGGAGTTGGCGCTGCAGCGCGGAGATCGCGCCCAAGCGCTTGACTATGCGCAGCGTGCCGCACAAGCTGCCCCGGACAATCCACGGTTATGGTTTCTGCTTGGCTATGCAGCAAGGCTCAACGGAAAGTACCCGCTATCGGCGGAGGCCTACAGCAAAGGGATTCGCCTTAGCCCGTCGTCGCTGGAAGGACTCTCCGGCCTTGCGCAAACGTACAGTTTGATGGGGCGAACCGAAGATGCCGAGCGCCTGCTCAAACAGGTAGTTGCTTCCGATCCAAGGCGTAGAGATGACGCGTTGCTGCTGGGAGATATTTACATGAGGTCGGCAGACTACGCCGATGCTATCGATTGGCTGGGCAGAGCGGAACGAATGAAGCCTGACGCGCGATCGGAGTTGCTGATGGCGATCTGTTACCAGCACCTGAAGCAAATGGATCTGGCTAGCCGCTATCTCGAGCTCGCGAAACGACGCGCCCCGGATAACCCGGACGTTGAGCGATCGATGGCGGGATACTATCGAAATCTCGGGAACTATACGGAAGCGATTGGCGCGCTCAAGTCGATCCGCAACCCAAAGCCGGATGTAACGGCTGAGCTTGCATACACGTATCAGCTCGCGGGCAAGCTGGATGACTCCGCCAAGGTGTACGCGCAAGCGGCCAACGCTGCGCCAAAGGACCTTGGTCTGCAGCTCTCCGCCGCGCAGGCCGAAGTCACTGCCGGTTCCGTAGGGAAGGCGAGCCAATTCCTCAAGCGTGCCACTGGACTGGATGCAAGTTATTATCGGTTGCACGCAATTCTTGGAGAGATTGCGAACATCGAGGAACGCGAACCGGACGCCGTGCTGGAGTACAGCGCAGCAGTGGCGAACCTGCCCGCACAACCGGTTGAGGGACCACTCTATGGCATCCAGTTGCACATGGATTTGATGAATGTTTATAAAAACCTGGCGAACGACAGCGCTGCTCATCATCAGCTTGAAATTGCGCAAGATGAAATCAACGGGCTTGGAGAATCGGCGTCCGGCAGTGCGCAGTTCCTGCGCCTGAGAGCTCTGATCAGAATGAACGCCGGGGACCTCGGCGGCGCATTCAACGACATGAAGGAGGCGCTCGCAATGAACGCCGACGATCGCGATGACTTGCAGCTCAATGGCGATATCCTCATGAAGATCGGGCGTACCGAAGACGCAATCGCAGCTTATAAGCAGGTCCTGGCGATGGATCCGGTGAATCGATTCGCGCTCACGTCGCTGGGGTATGCATCTCGTGCGGCGGGGCGCGACCAGGATGCGGAAAAGTACTTTCAGCGCCTGGCACAAGCCGCTCCTTCGTTATACGTACCCTATCTTGCACTTGGAGATCTTTATACCGCACGCCGCGATTTCACAAAGGCACAGGCTTCTTACGACAAGGCGTATGCTGTGGCTCCGCGGAAGGCGCTGATTCTGGCGGGAGGAATGAACGCCGCAATCGAGGCGCATAACCTGAACCTGGCTGGGTCCTGGCTAAGTCGTGTCACAAGTGAAATGGATCAGGAACCTCAGATCCTTCGGGAAAAGGAGAGGTATCTGAGTTTCAAGGGTGAATATCAGCAGTCGGCCGAGGTCGGCTACGCAGCAATCA
>Ga0302319_10019499_pt1 | contig 12317 bp, 14 predicted proteins | sample Bog_T0_2_FD_203319 | JGI IMG/M metagenome (GOLD analysis project Ga0302319, IMG submission 203319) | Peat permafrost microbial communities from Stordalen Mire near Abisko, Sweden - Bog_T0_2 | ecosystem: Environmental > Terrestrial > Soil > Wetlands > Peat | place: Sweden: Abisko, Stordalen Mire... | reverse complement strand
ATCTCGGATTCACGCGCAACGAATATGCCGCGATCGTCAAAGGCGTCGGTCTGGCAGCGCTGCTGTTGGGCGGCTTTGCCGGCGGCTTTCTGGCGCGCGCCTATCCACTGGCAACGAGCCTGTGGATAGGCGGCTTGTTGCAAGCGGCGGCTAATCTCGGTTTCTGCTGGGTGGCGATTGCCGGCCACAGCATCGCGGCGCTCACGGTCGCCATCATGGTGGAGAATTTCACCAGCGCCATCGGCACCGTGATGTTCGTCGCTTATTTGTCTGCGCTGTGCCGCAATCCGCTGCATACGGCGACGCAATATGCGCTCCTCACTGCGCTGGCCGCGGTCGGGCGCACTTATTTATCCTCTGGTGCGGGCTATATCGCCGAGGCGACCGGCTGGGCCTGGTTCTTCGTGATCTGCGCGCTCGCCGGCCTGCCGAGCCTGGTGCTGTTGTGGTGGCTGCAAGGCAAAGGGCATTTCAAGCGGCTGGAGCCGCAAAAACCCTAAAACAAAGTGCGCTGCTTAATCGCCGCCGACAGCGTGCCTTCGTCGAGATAATCCAGTTCGCCGCCGACCGGCACGCCGTGCGCGAGCCGCGTTACCTTCACGTTCGAGCCCTGCAAAAGTTCAGTGATGTAATGCGCCGTGGTCTGGCCATCGACGGTGGCGTTGAGCGCGAGGATCAATTCCTTCACCTCCTCGCCATGCGCGCGCGAGATCAGCGCGTCGATCGAAAGGTCTTGCGGGCCGACACCGTCGAGCGGCGACAGCGTGCCGCCGAGCACGTGATAGCGGGCGTTCACGGCGTGCGCGCGCTCCAGCGCCCACAGGTCGGCGACGTCGGCCACCACCACGATGATCGACTGGTCGCGCCGCGTATCGGTGCAAACCGTGCAGGGATTTTGCGTATCGATATTGCCGCAAGTCTTGCAGATGACGATCTTGTCCATCGCGGTCTGCAGCGCACCCGCAAGCGGCGCCATCAGCACTTCGCGCTTCTTGATGAGATGCAGCGCCGCGCGCCGCGCCGAGCGGGGCCCGAGGCCCGGCAGCTTGGCCAGCAACTGGATCAAGCGTTCGATTTCGGGTCCGGCGACGGCGGTGGGCATTTAGGTGAGATTCATCCCCGGCGGCAGCGGCAGACCGCCGGTCAGGGCCGTCATCTTTTCCTGCATGACAGCTTCCGCCTTGCGGCGCGCTTCGGCATGCGCAGCCACCAGCAGGTCCTCGAGGATTTCCTTATCCGCCGGCTTCATCAATGAGTCGTCGATCTTGACACTCTTGAGATCGCCTTTGGCGGAAAGCCGCACAATCACCATGCCGCCGCCGGCATTGCCCTCGACTTCGATGGTGTCGAGTTCGGCCTGCAAGGCCTGCATTTTCGATTGCAGCTCGGCCGCTTTCTTCATCATGCCCATGAAGTCGGCCATATTTAATCTTCCTCATTTTCAGTGGGCGCGTCCGGGGCGGCTTCCTGCGCTGTCTGCGTCACGCCAACGACCTTGGCGCCTGGAAACCGGTTGAGCACCGCCTGCACCAGCGGATCGCTTTGCACGCCGAGTTCGATCTCGGCCTGGCGGGCGTCCATCTGCGCCCGCATGGTCGGCCCGCCCTGCTCCTTGGATACGACCACGATCCAGCGCTTGCCGGTCCAGGCGGTGAGCTTGCGTTGCAGATCATGCACCAATGTCTTGGGCGCGCTGGCCTCGACCGCGATCTCGAGCTGGCCGTCTTCGAGGCGCACCAGCCGCACGTCGCGCTCCAGCGCCATCTTCATGGTGATGTCGCGCTTCTCGGCGGCGAGCGCGATCAGATCCGTGAACGAGCTAATAGATATGGTCGGCGCGGCCGCGTCCGGCTGCTTGAGTTCGGCCACCGGGTCCTCGGCGCGCGGTGACACCGCGGCCTGCGAGCGCGATGCGCCGCGTGGCGCCTCATAGCGCGGGGCAAAACTCTGCGACGAACTCGAAGCCGAGGAAGCATTCGTGCCGCCATTGCCGGAGGCGCGCGCGCTCGCGCTCGCCGTGCCGGTGTCGCCGAGCGAGCGGACCAGTTCGTCGGGCGTCGGCAGATCGGCGGCATAGGCGATGCGAACGAGAACCATTTCGGCGGCGGCCACGGGCCGGCCGGAAGCCTGCACTTCGCTCACGCCCTTGAGCAGCATTTGCCAGGTGCGCGACAACACCCGCATGGATAATTGCGTCGCGAAGGCGCGTCCGCGCACGCGCTCGGCTTCCGACAGCGACACATCGTCGGCCACCGCGGGAACCACTTTCACGCGGGTAACGAAATGGGTGAATTCGGCAAGATCGCTCAGGATCACGCCGGGATCGGCGCCGATATCGTATTGCGCGCGCAATTCGCCGAGCGCGGCCGGCATGTCGCCTTTCATCAGCGCCTCGAACAGATCGACCACGCGTACGCGGTCGGCCAGGCCCAGCATGGCGCGCACGTCTTCGGCACGCACCGGACCCGCGGCATGCGCGATACCCTGATCGAACAATGACAACGAATCGCGCACCGAACCTTCCGAGGCCCGCGCGATCAAGGCGAGCGCCGCCGGCTCGGCTTCGATTTTCTCTTTGGCGGCGATGCCTTCAAGATGCTTGACCAGAAGCGACGCATCGACGCGGCGCAGATCGAAACGCTGGCAGCGCGACAACACCGTCACAGGAACTTTGCGGATTTCGGTGGTGGCGAAAATGAACTTGGCGTGCGGCGGCGGCTCTTCCAGCGTCTTGAGCAGCGCATTGAACGCCGCGCCCGATAGCATGTGCACTTCGTCGAGAATATAGACCTTGTAGCGCGCCGACACCGGCGCATAGCGGATGGCATCGTTGATCTGGCGCACATCGTCGACGCCGTTATGCGAGGCCGCGTCCATTTCCAAAACGTCGATATGCCGGCTTTCGATAATGGCCTGGCAGTGCACACCCATGACCGGCATGTTGATGGTCGGCCCCGTCACCGAGCCGTCCGGCAATTCATAATTGAGCGCGCGGGCGATGATGCGCGCGGTCGTGGTCTTGCCGACGCCGCGTACGCCGGTGAGGATCCAGGCCTGCGGAATGCGCCCCGACTCGAACGCGTTGGAGATGGTGCGCACCATGGCGTCCTGGCCGATGAGGTCGTCGAAACTGGCGGGGCGGTATTTGCGCGCCAGCACGCGATAGCCGGCGCCGTCAGCGGGCGTATCGCCAAGGTCCAGGCCGGGAGTTTGAACCGCTTCGCTCATCGTGCCATCCGCGTAAACGCGCTTATCGCATCGAAGACGCGCGTAACGCGCTTTTGTCCGCGCACGGAGCTAAGCTGTTCGCTTCGATCGCGGAAATTTAGTGGGAGGCTGACGAGCGACCCGATCCGTGCTCGTTAGGGCTGCTTCCTTCCGGATCTGACCCGGTTGGCGAGTGGTTCGTCCACCGCCAACCTCCCGGTCCTATATCGGGCCAACGGGGGGAGAAAGCAAGCAGGCGGGGCGGCGCTCTGCTAGCTTTCCTGTGAAAGAATCGCACGGAATTGCCCAATGGTTTCAGTTGACTGGCAGCTCGATCCAAAGCTCGCCGCCGACACAATTGCGGTCGGCGATCTGGCGCTGACGCGCGTGCTGCTGGCGAACGACGCCAATTTTCCGTGGCTGATTCTGGTGCCGCGCATGTCAGGCGTGACCGAAATCACCGACCTCGGTCCCAACGAGCAGGTCCAACTGCTCGGCGAGATCGACGCCGCCGCGCGCGCGCTTAAATCCGTCACCGAATATGAGAAGCTCAACATCGCGGCGCTCGGCAATCAGGTGGCACAACTACACGTGCATGTGATCGGGCGCCGCCACAGCGACAAGGCGTGGCCCAAGCCGGTCTGGGGCGTGGCGCCGCCGGCGGCCTATGTTCCGGCGGTGCGCGACGGCTTGATCGGTTCGTTACGGCGCGGGCTCAAGATCAGCGCAAGCGGATAGAGGTAAAGCGCGCACATTGCGTTCATCATTTTGTCGTGCGACTTTCCGGCCGCATGCCCCCTGTTCCCGATCTCGGACCCAAACCACGCCTCGGATATACCGAAAGCCGCCTTAAGCGCGCCGCCGAAAAGCGCACCGACGCGGTCGCCCTGGCTGCGCTCGCGGGCGATGCGCGCGCTGGCGCCTATGTGATTGGCGGCGACCTGATCGTCATGAAGAAAGGCGCGCCGCTCAACAATCCCCTTTTCACAATGGCTGAGGCGCGAGCGCTCGGCCCCGCCACCGAGACAGTTTTTCTCGGGCATCTCGACGGCGCCGGACGTTTCGGTTTTGGCATCGCGCCGCTGGCCGCCGAGGCGCTCAAAACCCGCGACGATTTGCTGGTGACCGATTTGCGCTCGATCGCGGTGCAGGGCCTGGCCGAGGCTGAGCACCTGCCGCCGATCGCGGAAGCCAAGGCCGTACTGCATTGGCATGCGCGCCATCGATTTTGCCCGAATTGCGGCGCCGCCACCCAGGCCGTCGACGGCGGCTGGCGGCGCGATTGCCCAAACTGCAAGACGCAGCATTTCCCGCGCACCGATCCGGTGGTGATCATGCTGGTGAGCGACGGCGAGCGTTGCCTGCTCGGACGCAGTCCGCGTTTCGTGCCGACCATGTGGTCGTGCTTGGCCGGTTTCATTGAGCCGGGCGAATCGATCGAGGACGCCGTGCACCGCGAAACGCTCGAAGAGGCCGGTATCACCTGCGGCCGGGTGGATTATTATCGTTCGCAACCCTGGCCGTTCCCGACCTCGCTGATGATCGGCTGCCATGCGCAGGCCACCTCGTTCGATATAGTGGTGGACCGCGACGAACTCGAAGACGCGCGCTGGTTCGCCAAAGATGAAGTCGTGAACATGCTTATGCGCAGGCACAGCCAAGGCCTGACGACACCGCCGCCGGTCGCGATCGCGCATCACCTCATCCGCGCCTGGGTGGAGGACGAGATACGCTTTGACTAAACCCACACCGGGAATTAACGCGCCGAAAATTCTCTGCGCCGGCATTGCCGTGCAGGACATCGTCATGCGCGTGGAGAATTTTCCCGCGCCCGGCACCAAGATCATGGCCTCCGAATTTATCGTCACCGGCGGCGGCTGCGCCGCCAATGCCGCGGTCGCCGTGGTGCGGCTCGGCGGTAATGCGGCTTTCGCCGGGCCGCTGGGCGATGCCAATGACGCGGTGAGTGAGCGCATCGTCAAGGATTTGAATGCCGAAAGCGTCGATTGCAGCGGCGCCGTTCGCGTCGACGGCGGCACCGCCTCGGTGTCGCTTATCCTGCTCGACGCGAAAGGCGAAAAAACCATCGCCACCCGGCGCGGCGTCAAATTGGGCGGTGTGCTGCCGGTGGACGCCGGTAGTCTGGTCGCGGATGCCGACGCGGTGCTGGTCGACAACCGGTTTCCCGAATTCGTCAATGCCGTGTGCCGCGCGGCGCAGCTGCGCAAAATTCCCATCGTGATCGATCTCGATCAAGCGACCAAAGCGGATGATTCGTTGCTGGCACTTGGCAGCCATGTGGTGGCCTCCGCCGAGGCGCTGCGCGGCACCACCGGGCTCGACGACCATGGCGCGGTTTTGAAACTGCTCGCCGGGCATGTCCGCGGATTTCTCGCGGTCACCGACGGTCCCAACGGTCTCTATTGGCTCGACCAGGGCGATGTGCGGCACATGCCAGCGTTCAATGTGAGAGTGATCGATTCGCTCGGCGCCGGCGACGCTTTCCACGGCGCTTTCACGCTGGCGCTGGCCGAGGGCCGCGATTTGGCCGACTGCCTGCGTTTTGCCAGCGCCTGCGCCGCGCTCAAATGCACAAAATTCGGCGGCGCCTCGGGCGCGCCTGCTCGCGCCGAGGTCGAGGCGTTTTTGCGAAAAGCCTGACGTTTTATTTCTTCGACGGACAGGGCGCGCCGCAGGGCGCGCAGGCGCCGGCGAAATCCTCCGGCGAAACCGCGCGGCCGCTCGATGGACTGGTCAGGTGGTTGCCGATAATGGCGACCAGCGCGAGCGTGATGACAGCGATATAAGTTTTTCTCATTACTTTTTTCCTGGGCGCATGATCTGATCCGAAAACCGGTTCCCACTTTCCGGGATCATGCGCTAATCCTTCGACAAGCCAAACAGCGGCCGCAGCCTGATGCCAATCAGGCAGCCGGGCAGCGCCGCGGCAAACCAGACCCAGCCGTGCAGCGAGCCGGAGGCCACGCCGCCGACAAAGGCGCCGATATTGCAGCCAAATCCAAGCCGCGCGCCCCAGCCCATCAGCAAGCCGCCAACCGCAGCCGCCAGCAGCGATTTAAGCGGCGGCCAGGCCGCGCGCGCGTAAGGATGGCTGGCAGCGGCCGCCGCCATGGCGCCGAATATCATGCCGAAATCGGTCAGGCTGGACGTGTCGGATAGCACCGAGTCGGCGAGCGCATGCTTGGGTCCCGGCCATTGCCAGAACGCGGCATGCGAAAAATCGAAGCCCAGCGCTTGAGCTACTTTCGCGCCCCACACCGTGAAGCCGAAGGTGACGCTCCACGGGTGGCCGCCGGCCAGGAACACCGCGATCGACAACAGGCCAATGACAATGCCGCCGATGACGTAATTGCGGTTCGGTTTGAAATTGGCGCCGCGCCGCTTGGCGACGGCGACGATCAATCCCGCCGCCAGCGCGATACTCGCCAGCGTCGCGGCCAGTCCGCCCCAGGGTCCGAGATAATCCGACGCCAGCACCGGATCGATGCCGCCCAGCGCCATGAAGGAAGGCAGCGACAGGCTGCCGGCGACGCTGCCGACGATGAACCAGAACAGCGTCAACAGCATGCGGCCGGAGCCGCCGCCGACCGTATAGAGCGTGCCGGAGCCGCAGCCATTGGCAAGCTGCATGCCGATGCCGAACACGAAAGCGCCGATGATGAGCGATGGGCCCAGCGGCGCGATGGCGCCGCCGAAATCCGACTTGAGCGCCGCCATCGGCACGACCACGACGGCGGCAATCGCGATCACGATCAGCCCGCCAAGCAGCCCGCCGGCTTCGCCGCGCGTCAGAAAACGCCGCCATGACGCGGTATAGCTAAATTCCGCTTTGAGAAAAGCAACGCCGAGACCAAAGCCGCCCAGGATTAGCGCCGCCGATAAAGGCTGGCCGTCGAGCAGCACCAGCGCGATCAATATCGCGGTGGCGGCCAGGGCCAAGCCGAGGAATAGCCGGTCGATGCCGAGCGCTGCGCCCGCGCTGGGCGCTGCTACCGATGCCGTAGACATTGAGAACTACCTGCTGCGCCGCTGATCAGGAACCGAGGCCAAGCTTCTTTTTCAGATCGTCCCATTTGGTGCGCGCCGATTCAACAGGCCGATTGGCATTGCTGGTCCACTCTACCATCGAGCCGGCATAGAGCTTGGCATCCTTATGGCCGAGCACCTCGTGCAGCACAAACCAATCGGTCGAAGCCCAATGGCCGGTGTTGCAATAGGTCACAGCCGGCCCAGCCGGGATCTGCTTGGCAATAACCGCCAATTGGGCGGGAGACTTCAGACGGTTGGTCTTGTCGTCATAGAACTCGCTGCTGTCGAGGCTGAGCGCGCCGGGGATATGGCCGTAGGCGCCGGCGTTCGGCGCTTTCTCTTTGCCGAGATAGAAAGTCTCCGGGCGCGCATCGACCAGCGTCGCGCCGCCCGATTTCTCGATTTTTTCGACATCGGCGGATTCGGCCCAGATGCTCTTGTCGAGCGAGGCGGTAAAGATTTTCGGCGACGGCGCCTGCACACCGGAGTCGACCGGCAGATGGCTTTGCGTCCAGGCGGCGACACCGCCGTCGAGGATCGAGACGTTTTTCACGCCGACCACTTTGAGCGTCCAATAGGTGCGCGCGGCCGACCCGAAATCGAGCACGCTCACGCCGGCCGGCACCACGACCACATGGCTGTCCTCGTCGATGCCGAGATCGCCGATGAGTTTTTCCAGTTCGGGCGCCGTCGGCACCATGAAGGGCACGTTGTTGCGGGTGACCCGCCAACCGGCCTTGTCGTAGTCGCTATGCACGCTGCCCGGGATATGCGCGGCCTCATAGGCCTTGGCGCCGCCGCCATCGATCGCCGAACGGATATCGAGCACCACCAGATCGGCGTCCTTGAGATGGCCACTGAGCCATTGCACCGAAACCAGCGGCTGCGCATCGGCCGCTATAGCCGGAGTGCCGAGCATTAGCGCGAAGCCAATGCCGGCCGCGAGACGGCGGAGAGCGCGGGCGAAATCGGAGCGAAGAGTTTTTCTCATGTGAATTCTCGAATGGCTATTTTGGCGCGGGAAGGCCTCGGAACGGCGACGATAGATTATGCTTGAAATAGAATAATTTTCTCTATAAAGACAGATGGCTTGCATAAATAAGAATATAATTCCACGTATGCGAGTCGTTTTAGGCTGTGCGTTCTAAGTTTTGAGGAAAAACAGAATGGATGCCATCGACCGGAAAATTCTTGCCGTGGTCCAGCTCGACGCGTCGCTCTCGGTCGCCGAGATCGGCCAGCGCGTCGGCCTGTCATCGACGCCCTGCTGGAAAAGGCTGCAACGGCTGGAAGCCGACGGGGTGATTACGCGCCGGGTGGCGCTGATCGATCCGGAAAAGGTCGGCCTCGGTATCACGGTGTTCGTCTCGATCGAGACCGGCGACCATTCGCAGGATTGGCTGTCGAAATTCGCCGAGGTGGTCGGCGCCATGCCCGAAGTGATGGAGTTCTACCGCATGGCCGGCGACGTCGATTACATGCTGCGCGTGGCGGTGCATGACATGCCCGGCTACGACACTTTCTACAAAAAACTGATCGCAACCGTGCCGCTCAAGAACGTCACGTCGCGCTTCGCGATGGAGCGGATAAAATCGACGACGGCGCTGCCGATTGTCTGAGCCGGCGGCGCGCGCGTCGTATCAGGTGCAGGTCGTGGTGCCGTAAGTCGGCGCTGTGATGCGCGGGCTCATATACATTTTGTCCGACAGCGTCAGCGTGCCGGTGATGGTGTAGCCGACAGTCGGCGTATAGGCGTAGGAAGCTTCGGCGAACAGCAATTGCGTACTGGCCACCGCCAGCGCGGTCGGAATTGTTATCGTTCCGGAGTGCGCGGTGCCGCCGCGGGTGACGCTCCACTTCACGGTCGCAACTTTGGTCGCGCTGATATTGATGCACGTCACCGTCATTTTCAGATTGTTGGCCGAATAAGGCGAGATGATCGCGCTCGACGCGTCGAGAATGTCGCTCATATCGGTGGTGCTGATCGTCGTCACCTCGGCCGACAGGTTGGCCAGCGCGGCCGAGATCAAACTGACCTTGCGGTCGGCACCGATGCCGTCGGAGATCTCGGCGCAGCCGAGATAAAGGCCGATCATCATCGGCGCCAGCAGCGCGAATTCGACCGCCGAAACGCCGCGCTTGTCGCGCGCGATACGCAAAATCCGTCGAAGCAGCGAGGTCATCAGCAGCCTCCAGTCCCGCCATAGGGCTCGTTGCGGAATACCGAAGTCGCCACCAGCAGCCGGTAATTGCCGCTCAGATTCGAGAGATTGTTGCCGAGCATCGAAACGTAGATCGGCCACTGATAATAGAGCTTCACGACTTCGATGCAGCCAGGGCCGCCCGGCGTATAGGTCATGCCCGAGGTGACGAGCTGGCCGTTGACGACCGGCGAGGTGTTGTTGACCGCGGAGAAACTGGAATAGTTCTTGACGTCGACACTCATGCCGTTGGCGCAATCGAACAAGCCATAGACGCGCGCGCACACGGCGGTCTTGAAATCGGCCTGACTGTAGCCGTTGGTCTGCGCCTGCCCGGTCAGGATCAAACGCGCCGCATCGGCAACGGTTGCTGCCAGCGTCTGGCTGGCGAAGAACACGAACGCCGTTTCCATAATGGCAAACAGCAGCGCCAGAAACGGCGCGGCGACCAACGCGAACTCGACCGCGGCCGCGCCATCGTGCTGGCGCACAAAGCGGCGCGCGATGCCGGCCGGAATAACCCGGCGCATACGAAGCGCGAATTTGTTTCGTAAGGCAACGAGCATCGTCGAAGTCCCGGCTCCGAACGAGCCACAAACTACCAGAGTGACATTTTCAAATTATTGCGCACATTGCGTACAACAGCGCCGATCGCATTAAGCGATCGCTAACTGTGTTCTTGATGAGAGTGCCGCAAGCGGCGGTAACGCCTATTTCGGCGCGCTCGAGCCGCCGCCGCCGATGCGCGCGGCGCTTTGACTCATCGCATCGCCAAAGAACTTCGGGTCATCGCCCAGCGTGATGCGCGGTAGGCACTCCGGCGTGCAGCTATAGGATTCGCGATTGACGCCCTTGTAGACGACAACAAGCGTGCTGGCCTTGGGACCCGTTACCTGCACGGTCGTGTTCATGACGGTCTTGCCGGCGCGATCGAGCGCCATCATGTTGGTCGAGCCAAAGCTCTTGCCGGTGATTACCAGAATTCCCCCGCTTTGCAGCGTCGCGTCGGCAATCAGCGGGTTTCCGATGACGATGGTGGCAACGTTGTCGGGCAGCTTCAGGGTCTGCGCGTCGTCGACATTGACCGTGATGGATTCGGCCTGCGCCGGCGTCATGGCGAGCGCGGCGGCAATAAATAACGTTGCGGCCAGAGCACCGACCAGCCGCCTACGACGCACGAACACGCCCGACATCGTACTCTCCAACGCAACCGACAAAGCGGCCAATACAACGGCCGTCAGAATTACAGGGCCTGAGTTGACTGCAAATAGGTGAACGAAGTGCAAAGGGCGCGCGGGCGGCGCCGGCACCGTCCGGACAACGCCATTTGGAGTTCTATTTGGTATTCTTGCCGGCGACCGCCTTGGGCACGATCTTGGCTTTGCGGAACATGTGCCAGTCTTCGAGCAAATGCCGGAACGGATAGGCCATCTGGCCGGCAAATCCCGCCGGGAAGCTCTTGTCGTCGATGCCATAGGCGTCCGGCATCTCATTCTCCGGCATGTAATACGTGCCGAACATCAGATCCCAGATCGGAAACGTACCGGCGAAATTGCTTGAGCCACCGCGGTCGGCGGCGGTGTGATGCCAGCGGTGAAACACCGGGCTGGCAAACACAGTTTTGAACGGCCCGAAGGTCCAGTTCAGATTGGCATGCACCATGGCGGAAGTCGTGGTGGTAAACGGCCCTACCCAAAGCATCACATTGGGCGAAATGCCGGCCAGCAACAGGACGACATCGACAATGACGGTGCCGAGAAAAATATTGACCGGATGAAACCGGGCCGCTGAAATCCAGTCGAGTTCTTCCGATGAGTGATGAACCGCGTGGTATTTCCACATTTCGGCGGTATGGAACGCCCGATGCGTCCAATAGGTCAGGAAATCCGATACGACCACGAAAGTGATCGCCTGGGCCCATAGCGGCAACGCCGAGAGCGGGCCGAAGCCGTCGTCGTAGAATGCATTCAGCGCATCGACGCCGTGAATGTTGTAAAGATACGCCGCGCCCATCACCATCAGCCCGATGCGAACGAAACGCGCGGCCAGCGGGATCAGGAACCAGTAGCAAACGTCTGTGACGATCTCGCGCTTGTACCACCAGTGTCCGGTTGGATTGCAGGCGGTCCATTGGGTAAGCAGCGCAAAGCCGATGCCGAGTCCGATGGTGATCGGCACAAGCTTTAAAAACGTCTGGCCGGCGACCTGAAAGACCGAGAGGAATTCCCAAAGCATGGCGTTGAGCCCATTTGACGCTGAAAAACCTGGTCCGGTATCGGCCCCGCGCGGTTAAGATGCGGTGAACGCCGCGCATTGACGGGCCGGGCGCGAATGCCCCTCGCGCTTCCCGCCAAAGCTGACAGCACAAGACCGCCGTTCCCGCCAGTATTCACCCAACAGCAACAGCAGCGGGTTCCATGGTATCTAAGACATTTACTGTAAATCTGACACCAGAAATTATGTATTCGTTCGAACATTGGACGCTATATTCAGTATAGATCGCATAAACAATTTATTAACTCTGCTATTCTTCTAGAAGTAAATTGTTAACTACGATCAATATACAGAGGATTACCCCATGTTTCTTCAACGATATTAACCCACACGCAAGATCTCATTGGTAGGTTGCGGCATGGTTCTTGGGAGCCGGAGCTAATCCGGTCCTCTGGATCAGCTCAGACAGCCACGTGTGGATCATGGAGCTACCGATGAAAAACCTCTTCGTTCGTTTCGTAAACGACAACTCTGGCGCCACCGCCATCGAGTACGGCCTTATTGCTGCTGGCATTTCGGTCGCGATCATCGCGGTCGTGAACGGCCTCGGCACAACGTTGAACACCAAGTTCACGAGCATTTCGA
>Ga0302319_10019498_pt1 | contig 12318 bp, 1 predicted proteins | sample Bog_T0_2_FD_203319 | JGI IMG/M metagenome (GOLD analysis project Ga0302319, IMG submission 203319) | Peat permafrost microbial communities from Stordalen Mire near Abisko, Sweden - Bog_T0_2 | ecosystem: Environmental > Terrestrial > Soil > Wetlands > Peat | place: Sweden: Abisko, Stordalen Mire... | reverse complement strand
GTTTTGGATCCATCTGGCTGAATGATCTGACTCAAATACGCCGTGCCGTAGGCCTGAACAAATCCTGCAAAACCGGTGTTATCCACATAGAAATGTTGGCCGAGATCTTCGCGCGAGATGACGTACTGTGTGCCGTTTTGCAAGGTCAGGACAAAGCCGGGCCAGTCGAAGGCTTGCCAGGCAGTATCTTCGCCTGCTGCCTGCCATATCGGCGGCAACCCAGGCAGCGTATCCAACGTCGAGGAGCAGGTGGGAACCAAACTGGCCTGCACCCACGCGGGTGGGGTCCAGCCGGCTGACGCGGTGAAAGAGCCATAGGCCAGCCCGAAACGGAATGTGACGGTTCTGCCAGTGTCGGGCATGGTTAGTGTCACATCCCAGCTGCCGCCCACACGCAGGCTGAAGTCTGAGCTATCGTCGGCATCCTGCGTCTCCACCCGCTGGTCGCCAATGGTTACGCCCAAATCCGCCACACTGTAGGTCCATGAATAACCGAAAGCGGCGGAAGCCAAGTTAAAGGAATCATAAGTGCGGTTTACCGCCAGCCCGATGCCCTTGACCGGGAGCACCAAATCTTGTTGGGCGAAGGTCAGTTGACCGATTTTCAGCGGGGAATCTATTGCCACCTGCACTGATGTGCTGGCCACCTGGCCGTTGGCTTGAACTTGCAAGAGTAAATTATAGGAACCATTTTTTACACTGGTAAAGTCAAGATTACCAAGGCTGCCGGTGCCGGGTACCCGGCCATCATGGAAACCACTCGCGTCCAGCGGTGTCGGAGTCAGGTCCTTAACCAAGTTACCGTTGTTGTCATATATGCCAATTTGGTAGCCCACGGTTACCGACAATGGCACACCCGGATCATCGGCGGTGCCCATAAGGTTAAAGGTGCCCGTCGAAATGCTGGTTGTGGTGTCTGCGGAGAGGTTGGCAATGGCGGCGACGGGCGGATTCGCGCTATTAATGACCGTGAAGGTCGGGCTGGAGTAGCCGGAATTCCCGGCCGGATCGGTCGCGAGGAACGTGATCTGCTCGGCCGTATTGACGCCGGATGGATATGAAACTGTGGCCACGCGATTGGAATCAATTACCACGGACAGCTGGTTCGTGCCGGTGGCCGTCCAAACTATTTGCGTCGGGGAATAATTTGGGTCGGCCACATAATTATCCAGCAAGAAGCTGGTAAACGTCGCGGGCGCCGTGACCGTCTGGCTCGGAATAGGCTGAACGATGGGACCGTTGGCGCCGGCCTGGAAAACGACCAAATTATAACTTTGTGAAGCCGTATTCCCGTGTCCATCGTTGGCAGTCACGGTTACGGAATTGGCTCCTAATTGACTATTGGACGGCGTCCAACTAATGGTTCCGGACGACCCATTGATGTTCATACCGGACGGCGCCTGGGACAGAGAATAAGAAACATTGTAGCCTTCCACAGAAACGGCCACGGCGGTGTAATTGTAAGTCGTATTCGGTCCAGCGGCCGTTACCGGGGTGGAGGTAAATTGGGGCGGCAGGTTGGCAAAAGGAATCACCGTCAGCGTGTATCCTTGGAAGGACGAACCGCCAACGCCATCAACCGCAACTTGTACAAAAAAACTTCCACTGTTGGTGGGTGTCCATTGCACCAGGCCGGTATTGGTGTTGATGGTCATCCCGGCCGGGGATTGGGGCAGCCGGTACTTCAGCGGTTTGCTTTGCGGATCAGTGGCGACCAGCGGGTAAGTGTACAATACGCTGACCATACCCTGGAACGATGGTGTGGACGTAATGTTTGGGGGGTAGTAGATGTTCGTATTTATGGCGGCGATATAGACATCGGCGGGATTCGTGCTTGAAACAAGCCCGTCATTCACCACGAGCTGGGCATCGTAAAGCCCGCCTATATCGGCCACAAATGAAGGACTTACTGTATTGGTTCCGGCCAGCTGGGCCTGGCTGCCAATCGGAATGGAGAGCATGGACCAATGATAAGTCAACGCGCGTCCTTGGGGATCGAAAGAAGCACGTCCGTTTAGCGTGACGGTATCGCCGGCGTTGACATTTTGATTAATGCCGGCGTTGGCTACCGGCGGTAGAATGGCTGATAAATCCTCCAAAACACTGAAGGTGTTGTTGGAATAGGTGATTTCCTGGAAGACATAATTCCCATTGCCCGGGTCGTCAGCAACCACAAACACGGTATGTTGCGTGATGGTTGGTGAATTCCAATTGACGCTCAAGTCTTCGAATTGACCGGGCGCCATGGTGTTGGTTGACGACGCCACGCCAATCAAAGCGCCGCCCGACTTCGGATCGCCGTCATAGAAGGCAATCGGCACATTGGTGGGCACGGAAACCAAGCCGCAATTACCCAAGCGAGCGGTCAGCACAACGTTGGTGGGAAGTCCCTGACGGCCGACTTGCAGATCGCTCGCGCTCAGATCGATCACGGGCGGAGTGTTGGTGTCAGCATCCGAGCCCGACCGCATGATGTTGTTCAATTTATCGTATTCCGGCACCACATCCTGACTGTCTACGAAGGCATATAACGGACAATTATTGAAGAGTGCCTGCCCGTACACACTCATGTCGATGTAAGCAGAAGCATCTCCGGGGAATCCGGCGGGGAAAATGCCGTAGCCGACGACGTAGTCAGTATTGGTGTTGAAGGTGCCGTCAAAATTCGACGCGACGAACACGGACACGGTGAACGGAATCGGCACCGGATCCGGCCCGTTATTTTGCAAGTAAACACGAACCGTGCCGGAATAGGCCAGAGTTTCACTATCAACCACAACATTCGTCATGACAATATGCGTTGGTTGCAGGTCGATTTGCGGGCCGAGCGGCGTCGAAACTACCAGGGTGAAGATCTGGTCATTCGTCCCGCCAAAACCGTCGATTGCCCGGAGGTCGATCGGATTTGGCCCAATATTATTTGTTCCGGGCAGCCAATTCAGGGTGCCGCTCACCGGGTCACACGACATGGTTGCCGGGCCTTGGATAAGTTGGAACGTGAGCGCCGAACCAGCCGCATCCGTCACGGTGGGCACGTAAACGTAGTTGCTTCCAGCCCGCGTTAACAGTTGCGGGGTGGAGGTAAATACTGGCGGAGCATCCACCACCGTTAACGCTTGGGATGCCACGGAAACTCCGTTATTGGTGTCGAGCGTGTCGGCTACCGTCAAGGTGACCGTGAAATTGGTGATCTGCTGGTACACATGCGTGACCAGGGCACCGGTGGTCTTGGAATGATCGCCAAAATCCCACGTAAATGACATCGGATCTCCCTCGGGATCAACCGTGGCGGTTGCGTCGAAGGTAACGATTCCTTTCACAAACGGATTCGTGGGATTCACTGTAAAAGAGATTATTGGCGCCAGGTTGGCCGGGCCAATCGTCACTGTAAACGCATTGGAGCCGGATTCTCCGCGATTGTCCGTGACGATTAAACTACCGGTATATGGCCCTCCGTTTGTGTAGAGGTGCGAGGAAACCGCCGGAGCATTATTGCTCACCGTTCCATCGCCCCAGGTCCAATTATACGTCAATGGATTGCCCAGCGGCGAATAGGATTGTGATCCGTCCAAAGTCAATAATTCGCCCAGTCGCACCGTGAAATTCGGGGCATTACTGACCACCGCCACCGGCGCCACATCCGGGCGGGTAATATATGACACCGCTTGGGCGGATACCGTGTTGCCATAGCCGTCATTTACATAAAGGCTTACGAGGTAGGTGCCGATACCGCCGTACGCGTGAACCGGGTTCGGATTGGTGGAAGTCGTGCCGTCGCCAAAGTTCCAATAGTAGAGCAGGGGATTATTATCCTGGTCCACGGTCCCGGCGGACGAGAACTGAATGTTCTGGCCCGTCAAGGCATTGTACGGTCCATTAATTTTCACCACTGGCGGATGGTTGGTGGGCGGGAAGACAAATAATGTATAACTGAGCACATCCCGTCCCACGCTATTGGTAACCTGGAAAGAGAGGGCGTTATTGCCGATTTGGCTGATATTAGGAGTAAAGTCGACCACACCCGACGTCGGATTGACGGTCATATTTGTCGGGCCTTGCAGCAGGGAGAAAAACATGGGCTCGTTTTCCAAAGACACGGCATTCAGGGTGACTTCGTAAAGCTGGCCCACTTTGGCGAGGCGCAACGGCGTGGCTCCGAATGTCGGCGCATGTTCGTCAAAGGATCGCGGCGCCGAATGAATAAACACGGGATCGGAAACGCCGATCGGCGCCGTCTGCCCGTTTTGATACGCATAAACGCGGTAATAGTAATCCGTGTTGTAGTCGATCGTGGTATCGAGGTAGGTCGCGTAGGAACTGGTGGTTTGTCCCACTTGAGCATAACCATTATCCGGTCCGGCCGAGCTCCGCATGATAACACCATAGTCGCCCACCTTGGTCCAGGTCAGCTGGGCTTTCGTCGCCTTCGGGCGAACCTTGAGATCCGGAATTACCCGGTTGTAAACGTAAACCGTGGTGAAGGCATCGGCGGTTTCGTCGGGCAAGTTGAAATTGGTGTAAACCAGGGAATTGGCGTTTTCTACCTGGAGGCCAATCGTGTAGGAGCCAGCTACGGGATAACCGTTGGTAATGACCGCCTGCACGCCGCTGACGCCTTGGTCGAAAGTGACGGGCACCTGATAATTGACTTCCCAATCATAGGATTGGATGAAGTTTCCGGAAGAGGCGTCAACACAGAATGAGCCGGAACCGTCCAGATGGACGTCTTCACCGGCGCAGGCCACGTAAGGTCCGCCGGCGTCCGCCGTGGGAGGGTAGGGGGGCACGGTGGTTTGAATGGTTATCGAAGCGGTGCCCGACAGGGGCGGCGAATTGTTATCGGTGACTTGCAGGAGGACCGTGTTGGTGCTCAGCGAGCCATACACATTGGTTACGACGGGTCCAACCGCGTCCGGATGGCTGAAATCCGAGCCGTTGGTCGCATTGAAAATCCAGCGCCACTGAACAACTTTATTGGCTGGATCCTTGTCATAAGAACTACTGGCATCAAACACCACCGGAAAGCCGATGGCCGACGGATTGGGTTTGACGGTGATAACCCCAACCGGCCCTTGCTGGAATAGTGAGCTGGAAAGAATGAGAATCGAAAAGGCGCTCGCCAAAGGTTCGTCCAGCCTGGCGGAAGACAACCATGAACCGTCGGAAAATTGATTATTGATAGTGACCCGGGCCAGTCCCATGACCGGGTCGTTGAACCAGTCAAAGCCGTTGAGTGCAAACGTCTGGACCGGCTGCGGAATTGCCGTCCGCAGTGCCTTTGCCATCGAGTAATTGGCGTAAAGATTGTTATTGGCCATCAGCGATGACCAATTGTTGGCCATATAATTCTCGCCATGAATCCAGAGGGCATTCGTATTGGCTATGCCATCAAAGGAAGCTTGCACCAGTGCGGAGGGCGTGCAGGCGTCCTCACCGGCCTGATCCAGACCGGCGCCACCACCAGGGCTGGTATAGCCAAAGCCTGTGCCGTCTTCTGAATAATTAACCCAGACAAGATTCCGCGCCCTTACCCAATCAGGAACGCTGCAACCCCAGTAATTCTGGGCCGCGACCATACCGATCGCGCCCCATTGGCTGGCGGAATTATCCGGACCTTGTTGCCAGCTGTAACGCCAGCCGCCCCCGAGAACTGGATCCTGACATTGTCCCCACATAAACATATCCAACATGTTTTGAACAATGTCCTTAAACGTCCGGCCTTTGACGTTAATTCCACCCGTGGTAGCCACGAGTTCCGGGCGTGCAGTTGCCACAAAAGCATCAATCGTCGGCCCTCCTTCATAGATTGGATAGCCGCTATTGACTTGAAGCCCAAAACCATTGCCTTCCACGTCGGGATTACCGTAAACCACCGGCCCGATTTGTTCGGTTAGCAGATTGTTGAGGAGGTAATTGATGCCCCGCTGCACCGTATCCACATATGGATCCTTGGTCGGATCATCAGTCATCAAATGTCCGTTGATCGCAAATGCCTGGACGGAGGAAGCGGTTGCACTGATGGTGCCAATGGAAGACCAGTAGCCGCCGGGTGTGTTGGTGTCAACATTGTAATCCGTCTGCGTTTTTTGCAAGTGCCACAACCCCTCATCGATCGCCACCTCTTCTTCAACGTCAAGGGTTTTGGTTGAGATTACCAACGGATAGGTGTCCTGATAAATTGTTCCATTCGTGAGGAATACGCTGATTTGCGCATAATAAGGCGTTCCATCTCCACCAGTATAAGCGTGAACCGCTTCGAGATTATACACCGCTGCAGAATTCGTCACCGAATTGGTAAACGATCCCGTGCCGTCACCATAGGTCCATACATAAGTGAATGGGACCGGCAATCCCCTGGCCACCGCCTTGAGCGTGTTCGTCTTACCGGCGTAGTCGGGATGAGGTTCTTCGACGCTATTAATGATCAACCACGGAACGTGGACTAGAATATTACTGCCGGTTATAGTTACCACCTGCGTCGCGGTGGCAGTTTGTTCGGCGTAATCCGCCACCGTCAGTATGTTGGTATAAATACCGGCGGTATTATAACTGTGAGCGACGGCCGGCCCGAAAGTCGGGGGGCTGCCGTCGCCAAAATTCCAGGTATAAGTGGCAATCCCATATTGATCGCTGGAACCGTAACCACTAAAGGCAAGTTGGACGCCACTTTGCGCATTGGTCGGGCCGCTGATGGCGGCAATTGGTGGCGGTCCAATCACCGGCGTCACCACGACGCTGGTGGAATTGGTGAGCAACGCGTTATCCACCACTTCGAGGGTTACCGTGCCGCCAGGAAAGACCCCCGTTTTGATATCGCTCCCGGTTGCGTAGACGTCGTCCACCTGAAAATTCTCAAAACTCCAGACCCCGGCGTTCACATCCGCGCCGAAGCTGAAGCCGGGATCCGTCCCATACGTTGAATCGTAAATCAGGGCAAACGGCTGGCCCGTCCCTGAAGGACGAATGTAGTAACTAGCTCCCGCAACCGGTTTCGTCACAATCTGAAAATCATACGCCGTGCCTTGAAGGTAATTGGTTGGCTGGGCACGATAACTGCCATCCTCATAAATTTGGATCAACCCATTGTCAAAGTAAATGGCATACGGGTATTGTCCATATTGGCCGGAAGTTATATTTAAATTCTTCAGGCCAACTATCGCATAAGTGCTGGCGGTGGAAGGCGTGTCCACCTGGCCTTGAATCGTGCAGCTTCGCTGCAGCAACGTCCCGATGGAATAGAAGTAGGCTAGGCCCCAGCCGCCTTGACCTGTAACCGTCAATTTATCGTTCTCAACGGCATAGGTGGAAATCCACTGGTTCGGGTCCAGATACTGTCCAAAGAAATCAAATTGTCTTGGCGGCAGGAGCCAGATGTACTGGTAAATTCCGTGATCGCTGGTGGAGCTGTCGCCGCTGAACGATATTGGCTGGGAACCCTCAGGACTCAGCGTGCTCGCCGTAATTTTCGCTACCGGCGGATTGCCCGCCACCACCACGACGAGTTGAGTAGCCGTGACCGATTGATTGCCGTTGTCCGTTACGGTGAGCGTTAAATTATAATTGCCAGCCGCTCCGTAATTATGCGAGGTGGCCGCTCCGCTGGCGGTGCTGCCATCGCCGAAGTTCCACGCATAAAGGTAGATTCCCGTGTCATCGGTGGAGTTAGTGCCGTTCCATGCCCCATACCAAAGGCCATTGGTGGCTACATTAACCGATAACAATCGTGGCCCTTGAATAACGGGAACCGGCAACGCGTTGGCCTTTACCCAAACCGCGAAGGTAGTTTGATTGGTTTGACTGTCGTTAGCAGTGACCGTCAGGGACAGCAGATTCGTTCCCACGGCATTCCAAGTGGTTTGAAAAGTTGGGCCGCTCCCTGTTTGGCCGGTGGTGACATTTCGCCAGGCGTACTGCCAGATGCCCACGGGACTGGATGAATTGGTGGCATAAAAAGTGGCGGTCCAGGTTCCATTATGGGCGTAGGTTTCATCCACGACGGGTGGACCATTGATGGAAGCAATCGGCGGCGTTCCATTGGTGAAAGTAATCGTCGTACTCGCGGTGTTCGATTGTTCGGCCGCGTCGTACACTGTTAAGGAAACATTGTAAACACCATTGCTGGGCCAACCATGGAAAGCGGTTGGCGTATTGGTGATCCAGAAAGTTCCGTCCCCGAAATTCCAGGCGTATGAGACAATGCCAAAATCATCCGTCGAACCTGAGCCATCCACCGTGGCATACCAAACGCCGCTGGTCGCCACCTGGCTGCCAAAAACGTAAGGGCCGCCGGGATTGGCCACCGGCGGTTGTCCTTTGACAATCGCCCAAGTGCCGCGGACGCTATTGGTCCCGCCAAAAGTCGTATGCCACAGCCGGGTCAAGAAGCGGCCTTCAGTATTATAGGTGTGACTGACCTTTGGCCCCATGTTGTTGGTGCCAAAAGTCCACGCCACGGGATTTGTCCCGGTGTCGCCAAAACTCCACCGAAAGAAATCGTTGGTGCTGACTCCGCTGCCAACGGCGGTGAATGTAATTGTCGAGGTTACGTTGGTTACCGGGTTTTGCGGCACAATATTGACGTCCACGCGGGGTGGGCGAGGGGCAACCGCAACTCCCAAGGCTGAGTTGATGCCGGTCGTCATCGTGACGCGGTTTGAACTAAACGTCCCGTCGCCGTTGCCTGGAAAAAAGTAAGCCTGACCACTGTAGGTCGACATCACGATGTCCAAATGGCCGTCGCCATTGTAATCATACGCTTTGAAAGCACTATAAGTCCCAATGTTTAAATCACCCCACGGGCCGTTGGTGCCAATCGCTGCAAATGAGCCATTTCCCAAGCCTTTCAAGAAGGTGATATTGCCGCTACTGCCGCCGCCCATCAATAGATCCAGGTGCCCGTCTTCATCAAAATCACCGGCGGCCAGTCCATACGGGTCCCCGTCGGCCAGGCCGGAGGCGATTAAATTGGTTAGGATGAAAGTCCGGTCGCCGTTTGAAATGAGCATTTTCAGCATGCCGTTGCAACAGGTGGCCCGCGCAAGGTCGTCAAGGCCATCTTCGTTAAAATCACCAGCCGCCATCCCACGGCCATTTTGATAATTACCGTCTGCCCAGTTTTGCGTGGAGGGCGTGAATGTGCCGTCGCCATTTCCCCAATAAATAACCACAACCGGGCCGTTGCCATTTATAGCCACATCCAAATTTCCATCGCCATCGAAATCCCCCACCGCCATGTCCATGACGTAACCATTCTGCTGTGCTCCGGCAGCGTTGGGTAGCTGGACGGGCGGCGCAAAGGTTCCGTCGCCATTCCCCTTGAAAAAGTAAGCGTTGAGAGTATTTCCGTTTGCATAACCGGCAACAATGTCAAGAACACCGTCACGGTCGAAATCTCCCAATACCAACCCGCGATCGTTCGAATTAAAATCGTAAACCTGGCTGCGTGACGAGAATCCGCCATTGGTCAAAATGGAATTCGTTATCACATAACTGAATTCATAGATATGTCCGCCATCGTCGCTAACCGCAGCGATTTCATTGCCCGGCATGTAAACGAGGGAAAGGATCGGTGACAAATTTCCCGAAGCATCCGAAGCCTGAATGCGAATATCGGTCGGGCTCTGGTAATTGAGACTGAATTGGTAGGAAAGGGTCGAGGCCGGAATATTCGTGACCAACACGCCGTTCACAAAGATGGAGTATTGCGAGACGCCCACATTGTCGGTTGCTGGGTTCCAACCTATCGAAACCCCGGTCGGCGGGTTTAAAGTCAACTGGCCGCCAACGCCATTGGTCCAGGTGGGCGGATTGGTATCCGTCATATCAAGCGGAAATTCGTTTACCCGGAAAAACTTCGCGCGGTTCGTAGGCGAGATGTCAGCGATCTGAATGACCGTGCCCGGTTTGGTCTTTCCTGAGACTAAGTTATCCCAATGCATCAAATTGGTGCTCGTCTGAATGACATAGATCACGCTGTTGGTCGTGCTTTGCAATTGCACCTTGAGCGTGAACTGGCCAGAGCTGGTCATATCCGCCGGCAACAATTTCAGGGAAGCCTGGCTCGCGAACGTCTTCGCGGAGGAAGCCCACAAAATCATCAGCCCGCACAACATTAAAATCGCCGATTTCAAATAGCTTTTCATGGTATGATTCTCCGTCACTGTTGCGTCGCCCAAATCTCAAACAGCGAATTGGTCGGCGCGCTCCGGTACCGGCTGTAGACCTCCACTGCATTGGTCAATACCACTGATTGACCTGGCGCCAGTATGCCGCCGGCAATCTGCGCATTTACGGCTGTGCTCACATCAATGTTGGTTACGTTGTCAGGCAATACTCCCGCGGGGGACCGGAAAAAGAAATTGGTTGTGCTGATTAACCCCAACTGCCATGGCGGGCCAAAATTAACCGCACTGGTTGCTGGATTCGTTATGCTCAAGGTTCCAATCACGCTGCCGGCCGCGTAATTTAACTTCCAAGCCGATAATCCGATCTGGACAATGCCATTGGCATTCTCGAACTGCTGCGAAAAGGATGCCGAGCCGCGAAAGTCAAAATTTAAGGTCGGAACGGTCATCGGAAGAGTATTGGTCGAAGGGTCCGAACTCGCAAAGTAGGCTTCTTGCGCCGGCAACACTGGCACAAAAGTGTATCCTGCCCCTGTGGCGGCAACCGCATACATTCCCGCCTGTATGCCCGGCGGCACACTGAAATGATATTGCCCGGCGGAATCTGTGAGGTTTGTCATCACTGGAACCGAATTTGACATCAGGGAGACCAGCACCCCCGAAACTCCATTGCCAGTAGGGCTAGCCGGGCCATTGGTATTGGCGTCATGGACGACCCTGCCTTGCAGCACCAGTAATTCATGGGGCGGATTTGCCAGCTCGCTGCTCGTGGCCGGCATGCTCCCAGACACTGTGATTACGGTGGTTGAATTTGGGTCGATGTCCCGTTGGACCAGTGAGAATGACCCCATCGTGTGATTTTGTTCGGATATCTGAAATAACACCGTTGCATCCACGCCGGGATTAAGGTTGCCGAGGGAAAATCCCAGCGACATGGCCACATCGTTGGGCGCGCTGATCGGAACCGCGTTGGAATTAATCAAAGTTCCAATGAAAATATTCTTAACGAGCGTTCCATTTTGAAAATCCGGTTCATCAATCTGCCATTGGCTGGCATCATAGCCGTGGAGTCCCGCCGTTCCGGCAGTAAGGCCGTACTCGTCATAAAATGTGTTGATGCTTTCGTCAATTTCCGGGTCCAAAAAAGCAAAAAAATACAGGTTGCTGAACACCGTGCTGCTGCTGTTGGTGAAAGTGTAGCTGAGCACCTCGTCCGCCTGGTCTGAGGATAGATAATTCGTAAAGCTGTATCCCAAGCCCGCCGGCAGCGCGTCGCGCGATAATTGGGCGCTCACCCCAAACGCCGAACCATTCAGGTCGATGCCATCTTCCTCAAGAAATCCGTCCAGTTCAAAAACCGTTCCGCCGGGGCCAATGGTGAAGGTTTGTCCGTTCTTGCTGCCGCCTTCCCCATTCGGACCGAAGGGTCCGAAAGTGATTGCGCGCGACATCATGGCGGTCCCGAAAATCAGGCCGAAAACGGTCGCCAAAAAAATTCTATTCATAGGTTAATTCCTCTCTGCTACAACTATAAAAAACCTGGCCAATGTCGGTCACGCTGGCCGCCCTTGCTTCATCCAGTGGGATCAAAAACGAACCCCCACCACCGGAGTCACTTCCCAACTGCTGGGATTGAGGCTGACCGTGTTGGGACCCACCGACACGTCCATGCCGTTGGGCACATACTCATATCCGCCATTAATACCAACATAGAATCCATGCCCCAATTCGTAATCGAGACCGCCCGATATGCCGAGGCCAAATAGCACTCCCCATTTTGAAGAGTGGTCCGACCAATTATTGCCGGCAAAAGACTCGGTGCGGGTCACATCGACGTTTAAAAGATCGAGCGCAACCGATGGGCGCAGATGCAGGGAGAATTTCTTGGTGACTTGATATCCGATCTGGGGTCCAAAAGCGAAATTATATAACGATTCGTGCAAGTCAAAATTGATGCTGTTATAGCTGGTGCCCAGCGTGTTCGTGCTCCAGGCTCGGGACTCCGGCTGGTTGGGTATTACCACGTAGGGCGGAGTCTGGGCGCCAAACGGTCCCAGGTAAGTGCCCTGATAGCTGCCCGGAAAATTCCCGGCTCCAACCGCTGAAACATCATAGGTATCCGTGGCGGTAATCTGACGCACATTTTCACCGTACGACGAAACACTAAAATTCTGGTCCTCCCCCCAAATGCCCT
>Ga0302319_10019497_pt1 | contig 12318 bp, 10 predicted proteins | sample Bog_T0_2_FD_203319 | JGI IMG/M metagenome (GOLD analysis project Ga0302319, IMG submission 203319) | Peat permafrost microbial communities from Stordalen Mire near Abisko, Sweden - Bog_T0_2 | ecosystem: Environmental > Terrestrial > Soil > Wetlands > Peat | place: Sweden: Abisko, Stordalen Mire... | reverse complement strand
TAGCCGCCACTGCTGGCACTGATGATCACGCCGATGCGATGGCGATTCTCGTCCGTAATGACAAGGCCGGCGTGGTCCATTGCTTCCTGCGCGGCGGCGAGAGCGAGGTGTTGATAGCGGTCCTGACGTCCCAGTTCTTTTTTCGACTGGAACTTTTCCGGATCAAAGCCTTTCACCTCGCAAACCGACACCCGCTGGGCTGCGGGCAAGACGGGCTGGGTGAGTGGGCCGAGACCCGAGGTGCCCTGCCGGGCTGCATTCCAGGAATCGGCAACATCAAGGCCGAGAGGCGAGATGGCGCCTAAACCGGTGATGACGACGGGCTGCATCGAGGTCTTTTACGGCCGACAACTGCCCGTTAGGGCATGGGGCACTTCGCCTCGGGCTGCTCAGCGAACTCTGTCCAGGGAACGGGTTTGCTCTTCAGGGCGGATTTAATTTGCTCCGGACCGGGCAGAATGAGGTCCCAGGCCAGTCCGAGGGAGCGGAGCCCGCTCAGAACGACGTAGGCGAAATCAAACTGCCACCAAAAAAGCCCGTGCCGGGACGAGGAAGGAAAGGCGTGATGGTTGTTATGCCAGCCTTCGCCGAAGGTGAGCAGGGCACAGATGAAATTATTCCGGCTTTCGTCCCGGGTGGAGAAAGGAGCAGAGCCGAAGACGTGGCAAATCGAATTGATGCTCCAGGTGGAGTGGTGGACGAGAAAGATGCGAATGAATCCGCCCCAAATCAAGCCGTGCAGGAATCCCCACCAAGTGTGGGTGAACGCCATTGCCACGAGGGCGGGGAAGAGCAATCCCAACGCGATCCAGAGGAAATAAGCGCGGTCGATAAAAGCAACCTGGCGGTCACGGAGGAGGTCGGGAACCAGGCGGCGGTAATTCTCCGGAGTGTGACTGAACATCCAACCGGCATGGGCGTGCCACCAGCCACGAAGACTGCCCACCAGGCCTTCTCCGTAGGAGTGAGGCGAATGAGGATCGCCCTCGCTGTCGCTGCACTGGTGGTGATGGCGATGGCAGGCGACCCAAAAATAAATCGGCCCTTCCGCAGCCATGCAACCGGAAATGCCCAGTAAGAACTTGAGCGGCCTGACGCACTTGAAGCTGCGATGGGTGAAGAGACGATGGTAGCCGAGGACGATGCCAAAGGCGGTGACGCAGTACATCGCGACCAGCAGGATGAGATCGAGCAAGCTGACGCCCCGGTTCCAAAAAAGGAAGATGGAGCCGATGACCACAAGAAAGGGTGTGATGACCGTCACGAGCGCAACTCGCCGTTCCAGGTTCAGCGAACGTTCATCGCGCGGGTGGCTCATGGCGTGCCTCGTAATCTCATGTTTTCAGCGTTTGTTTACCGACAAGAGATTTACCGCGAACTGGACTGCCCCCACCATCGTGCCCGGCAGATTGGTCCTCCAATCTCCTGGAGGGAAAAGGCCAAACTGCGCACGAAGACCAAGCAAAACTAGGGTCTTCGACCTGCGGCGTCAAGGTATAGCGTGGGGGTAGTGTATCAGTTTGAAATACTTGGTAGTGACCTAATTTGATTTTTTAAAGTACAAAAACAACAAGACCACAACCAGGCCACCAATGTATAGGCCGCCTGGAATAACCTCCTCCAAGCTAAGTGGAAGTGCTTCGCCATAAGATAATTTGTGTACGACGCAAAACAGCACGAGAAACCATAAAAGTACAAAACCTAGAGTCGCGGTTTTCAATTACCGTGCGCCATGGTAGCACGACTCAGTTTATGGAGCCAGCCGTTCGATCATCCAGCTCGTGCCATCTTTGCGGTAGCCGAGGCGGTCGTGCAGGCGGTTCGTGCGGCCCTGCCAGAATTCGATCTGTTGCGGGGCGAGACGGTAACCGCCCCACTGCGGCGGAGGCGGAACGTCGCCGGTGTAACGGGTCTCCGCCTCGGCCAGGCGGGCGGTCAGCACGTCCCGACCCGGAATCACTTCGCTCTGGTTCGAGGCCCAGGCTCCGAGCCGGCTGCCGCGCGGACGGGTCTGGAAATAGGCTTCCACGGCGGCACGGGGTGTTTTGGTAACCGACCCTTCGACGCAGACCTGGCGCTCCAGTTCGATCCAGCCGAAGGTAAGGGCAGCGCGGGGGTTGGCATCGAGGTGATGGCCCTTGGTACTTTGATAGTTGGTGAAAAAGACGAAACCTTCCTCGTCGAAACCCTTGAGCAACACATAGCGTCCATGCGGCTGGCCCTCAGGCGAGACGGTGGATAGAACCATCGCGTTCGGCTCGGCAATTACCTTCGCGGCGAGCGCTTCCTGGAACCAGGCGGCGAATTGCCGAAAGGGATCTGGATCAAGATCGACTTCGTCCAACCCGCGCTGCATGTAATCGCGGCGCAGGGCGGCGATGGCCAGCTGAGTCGTAGAACGCGGGTCCTGGGACATGGCCGGGCTTATCGGTCCCGCAGGAAACGGACTTCCTCCCGCAGGCGTTCGAGTTCATTCATCAGCTCGAAAATCTTCCGCAACCCGGCGTGGTTGATCTCGTACTCGGAGAGCAGGTAGGCGATCCGGCGCAGTTTATGGACGGCTTCCTCATCAAAGACGAGCCGCTTCCGGTTGGCCGCCTTGACTGGCGCGACGAGACCGTACTCATAATAGACCACGATCCGGTCTTTCGAGATATGGGTGATCTTTTCGAGCGTTTCGAGGGTGTAGAGCGCGTTCGTTGAAACCAGGACCTCTGGCGAGGTTTTGCTGCGGCCTTTGGATTTGCTCATGGCGGGGGATGGGTTCAGGTTCTAGTTCTTTATCCGCGCGGCCGGAAGGACGACTTGCGGCTGAGTTGTTCCCACAGTTCTTTTTCGCCCGCGCTGACCTGCGGCGGCATCTCGATGCCGGCGACAACGTAAAGGTCGCCGCGATGCTCCGACTTGGGTTGAGGCAAGCCACGACCGCGCAGGCGCAGCTTGCGGCCGTTAGCGGTACCGGGAGGAATTTTGACATCAAGGTCGCCGTCGAGGCCATGGAGGCGCACCGTGGTGCCGAGGACAGCTTCCCAAGGTGCGAGGGGAAGCTCGTGGTACAAATCGGCGCCGAGCGCGCGGAAATCGGGATGACTGGCGAGCCGGACGCGCAGGAAGAGATGCCCGGCCTCGCCTCCGCTGCTGCCGGGTCCGCCTTTGCCGGGCACGCGGATGACCTGGCCTTCCAGCGCACCTTTCGGAATGCGCACCTTGAACGACTCGGTCTTGACCGCACCGGTTGAGGGATCGACGGACTGGAGCGAGATGCTGCGGATCGCCCCATGCATCGCCTCCTCCAGCGTGACGAGGATGGAGCCCTCGATATCTTCGCCGTGGCGCGGACCACTCGCCGCGCCGCGCCGGGGATGTGAACCCGCACCCGCGAAGCCACCGAAGCCCTGGCCTCCGCCAAAAAATTGCTCGAAGAAGTCGCTGAAGCCGGTGCCTTCGAAATGAAATTCCTGCGCGCCCTCGCCACCGCCTTCGTAGCGGGGAAAACCTTGCGCGCCCGGTGGTGGAGCGCCCTGAGCGTTCCAATGTTCGCCCAACTGGTCGTACTTCTTGCGGTTTTCCGGATCGCCCAGCACCTCGTAGGCTTCGTTGATCTCCTTGAATTTGACCTCGCCGGCCTTCTTGTCCCTGGCGACGTCGGGATGATGCAACCGCGCCAACTTGCGAAAGGCTTTCTTGATCTCGTCAGCTGTCGCCGTGCGGCTCACGCCGAGAATCTCGTAGTAATCTTTGAAAGCTGCGGGCATGGGATCGCTCTATTATCGCACCGTCGGGCAAAAGGGCACTTTTATTTCTTGCAGAAATCCGCCACCACTTCGACCTGGTAAATGCCACGCTCGGCGTGGACGCGAAATGGCTTTTCAATCCGCCTCAGATTGGAAATCTCCCAGGCGTGGTAACCGGGCTGGAACTGATGGCCATCGCGCCTGGCATCTTCTTCTGTCCACGGACGGACGTGTAAAATATCGATCCAAGCCACGCCAAGGCCCTCCGCATCGACGTCGCCATCGCGATCGAGGCGGCGACGGTTTTCGACCACCAGTAAATTCAGGAGAGGCAAACGGGGCGGCAGCCACGAGCGGATTTCGAGGGTCTTTTTCCCTTCCGCGATCCGGGTCCCGGCGGGATGGACGATGGAGAGAGCCTCTGCCGTCATGTTATAACTTTCTCGACGAAATTCCGGCACTCGTCTTCCTTGAAAGCCGCGTACACCCTTCTGTCGCCGTACGATCGGGCGGCGATGCTGAGTTTCAATTTCTCATATTCCCGTCGAAGTTGAAGACTGGCGCGCAAGGCGTCGCGGAAACGAACGTGGCGTTGGAGTTCGCGGCTGTGCTCCGGGCAGACATAGAGATGATGCGTCATCCACTTCCTGAGCGGGGAGAGGTGAGGGGCAAACTCGTCCTTCGGCTTGAAAGCTTCGCGTTCCGGTATGCCTTGATTGCCATTATGGGTGTAGCCGAATTGATCCAAGATCGTCACGACCTGCGGAAAGATCTCGTATCCGGCAATCACGATGTCGATGTCGAGAATAGGTTTCGCGAGCAAGTCCGGAACCGCCGTGCTGCCGACATGCTCGATCCGCAAGGCAAGGGGGCCGAGAGCTGTCATGTAAATGTCGCGAAGCCCCGCGAACTCCACACTCCAGCGAGGGTCATGAGGCTCCAGCATAGATTTGGCCGAAGTTGCCAGCATACCCCGCACCATTGGAGTGTCACGCCGACTGTTCTCTCGCGAATCTCCGGTAGCAGGTTAAAATTGACCCTGCGGCCCCAAGGGTTCCAAAGTAGCGATCATGTTTTTCACTGTACCGGACAGTCATTCTTCCTCCTTTCTCAAAGCCGTTTCCGCCTTGATAGCACTCCTCGTGGTCGCCCTTGGCGGCGTAACCGGCGCACCGGCGGCGACCTTTCCCGACGGGACCATTCCGGACTCGTTCAGTGTGCAGCTCAAAGGGGGCAACACGACGACCGAGAACCTCGACATGATCAAGGAACTGGGGGTCAAATACATCCGGCACGGTTTCCCGTGGGAGGGCATCGAAAAAGCACCGGGGATTTACGATTTCAGCAGCTCCGACGAGTGGGTGAAGGAGTGCGAGGACCGGGGACTTTCGATCATCGGCTGCATCGCGTTCGGCAACGCGCTTTATGGCCCCGTGGCAGAGGACAAGGGCCGCGATGCTTATGTCAAATATGCGGCAGCGCTGGCCGAACACTACAAAGGCGCACCGATCATCTGGGAAATCTGGAACGAACCGAATACCCGGACGTTCTGGAGTCATCTCGGCACCGCGACAGACAAAAGCGTAAAGGGCAACTCGGAGAAATTTGCGGATGAATATGTGGCGCTGGTGAAAGCCGTGGCCCCGGCAATGCACGCGGCCGATCCCAACTGCACCATCCTTGGAGGATCGGTCTCCGGCGTGTGGACGGATTCGTACGCGTGGTCGGACTGGTGTTTCCAAAAGGGGATTCTCACGTCCGGGATCGATGGCTGGTCGGTGCATCCTTACAGCACCAAAAACCCCGAGGACTACATGGGAGCCTATGCGATCATCCGCGGCCTGATGACGAAAAATGGAGGATCGGACAGCTTCCCGATTATCAATACGGAGCGGGGTTATCCGGTCGGCAAGGCGGAGGGGTTTGCCGGCGGCGACCCGGCGCTGAGCAAAGAATACCAAGCCTGGCATTGCGTGCGCCAATATCTGATGGACCTCGTCTGCGGCATCAAGCTGACCAGTTGGTACGAATGGAGCGGCACGGAAGGGTTCAGCCTGGTCCAAGGGAATGAAAAAACACCCGCCTACAATGCCGCCAAATTCATGATCGATTACCTCAAGGGTTATCATCTCGACGGACGCATCAGCCTGGACTCGCCCCGCGATTTTGTACTCCGCTTCGTCAATGCCAGCGGGGGCGTGAAGCTGGTCGCATGGACGGCGCCACCGGCAGGACCGACCCCCGAAAAGGGATCGACGCCCGACAAGACCGTGACCCACGCCGTCACTATTCCGGTACAGGCTGCCGGGCCGCTCGACAACTTCCAGATCTATGGAAACAAAAGCGCCGTGACGGTCGCCAACGGGTCGATCACGCTGACGCTGACGGGCGCTCCGCAATACGTGACCGTAGCCGCAAGCAAATAAAGAACCGATCCGGCGCGCAACGACCTTGCCCTATTTTAAACCCACGCCCTAGACTGACGGCAGTTGGACCGCATGAAAAATATCTATGCCTGCATCATGGCCGGTGGCAGCGGCGAACGATTCTGGCCGCTGAGCCGGGTCGCCACGCCCAAGCACCTGGTGCCGCTTCTTTCCGAACGGACGCTGCTGGAGGAGACGGTAAGCCGGGTAGAAGGGGCCTTGCCTTCGGACCATATTTTCGTGCTGACAAATGCGGCGCAAATCAACGGCTGCCGGGCGGTGCTGCCCCACTTCCAGCCGCAGCAATTCGTCGCCGAACCGGCCAAGCGCGACACGGCACCGGCTTGCGCGCTCGGCACGGCGCTGGTGCGCCAGATCGACCCGGAAGCCGTGGTTATTTTCCTTCCGGCCGACGCCTTGATCAAGGATGCCGCGACCTTCGCGTCGCAATTGCAGCAAGCGTCCGCCCTCGCGGCGAAAGAGGCGACGATTGTGACTTTTGGCATTCGCCCGGACCACGCGTCGACCCGCTTCGGCTATCTCGAGGCCGGCGACGCCCTGCCCGAAAGCACGCCCGATTGTCCGCTATCCCGGGTGCAACGGTTTGTCGAAAAGCCCAATGCAGACCGGGCGGATACCTATTTCAAAAGCGGTCATTTTTTCTGGAATGCCGGCATCTTCCTCTGGAAGACGAGCACCTTCCTGGCCGAAGCCCAGCGCAACCAACCGGAATTGGCCCGGTTCATCGAAAGCTTCCCGAAAGAAAACGGCGAGGCTTACATCGCGGAACATTTTGCGGCACTGCCCAAAATCTCGGTTGATTACGCCATCATGGAAAAAGCGCAAAGCGTCGCGATGGCGGAGGCCGGCTTCGACTGGGATGATGTCGGGAGTTGGACCGCCCTGCCCAAGCACATGCCCCTGGACGCCAACCAGAACACGGTGCGGGGAACGATCGCGTTGCATGACTCGCACAACAACATCGTCATGGCCCAGAAGAGGCTCATCGCCCTCTGCGGGGTGAAGGATTTGATCGTGGTGGAAACCGACGATGCCATCCTGGTTTGTCATCGCGATGCCGCCGAGCAGATCAAGCAGTTGCAGCCTCTTCTGCCCAAAGAGGCGCGGTAAAAATACGACTCTTTGCCACCATGGCGCCCAAGCCTTTTCCCGCCGAGCGGTCCACTTATACAGACGGGAGCACGGGCGCAACCGTGCATCAGTGGACGAATGCCCTCTGCACCAACCAGCATCTTTACTTCACCAGCTTGAGCGTCACCGGCGATGACCGGTGGCTCACCTTCATCTCCGACCGTGATGGAGACCCGAATCTTTACGCCATTGACCGCCGCGACGGCTCGATCCGCCGCTTGAGCGCCAACCGCAACGGCATCCTCCACAGTTACGTCTATCCCCAGGGCGGACCCGCGGGCCTGAGCAAAGCATCGCCGTGTCTCGATCCCTTCAAGAACCGGCTCTTCTATATCCGGAACGATGAAGTCTATTTTGTGGAACTGGATGCGCCGGTGGCCCGCGAGCAAAAAATATGCGCCCTGCCGCCGGGCTGGTACGGCGCCTACAGCCACATTTCTCCGGACGGAAAGACGTTCTGCGTGCCTTGCACCGATCCACGCGCGTTTGCCGACGAAAAATCGCAATGGCAACAGCTCGATCGCGTGCCTCTGCGTATGCTCAAGCAAGGACTGGTCACGCGCATTTATCTCATCGATGTGGCAAGCGGCAACGTGCGGATCGCCGCGGAAACTCCATTCTGGGTCACCCATGTCCAATTCGATCCAGCGGGGACAGGCCGCATCGTCTTCAACCGCGAGGGCCATCTGGCCAGCGACGGCCCGCCCCTGCCCGATCGGATCTGGTGTCTGGAGACCGACGGGAAGTTCCGCCCGCTCTCACCGGAACCCAAGGGCGAATGGCGCTCGCACGAAAACTGGGCTCCGGACGGCCGGGGCATCGTCTACCATGGAGCGCGTGACGGCCATCCGTTCATTGCCGCCCGCACATGGGAAGGCAAACTGCTGCATGAGACCGGCATCGAGGGCCTCGATTTCCGGCATGCGACCGGTGCGCTTGATGGACGGCGGGAATTCGTCGATCACGTTGACGGCATGATTTCCGTGCTCGACCCCTTCGCCGCCGAAAACCGCCTCACCGGCCTTTGCCGGCACGACTCCACTTACGAGAATCAGGACGCGCATCCTCATCCGATCACCACGCCGGGCGGCAAAAGCGTGATCTTCACGTCCCTCCGTACCGGCCACTGCCAGGTTTACGAAGTTTTGCTGCCTCCGGCTTTGCTGGCTTCCTGAAACTGCCGGCGCGAATTCACGCAGGCCGGCAGTGAAGAAAAAGGCAAGTGCCAGAGGGGGGAATCGAACCCCCGACCAAGGGCTTATGAGTCCCCTGCTCTACCGCTGAGCTACCCTGGCGGGATGAAGAATGCCTGCGCGGACGGAGGGAAAGATTATCGCCGGTTCGCGTGGGTGACAATCCTATATGCAAGGGAACCGCAGGCCCGGGGAAGCCGGGTCAGGGCGGCTTGGGCATAGACGACCTGATTCCAGTGGCTACAGTTCTGTGCCATGAGACCGAAATCTTCGACTAAAATTCCACGGAAAAAGAAAGTGTCCAAGGAGATTTCCCTGCCGCCCGCGCATGATTGGCGGACCAGCGATCAGGATGAAATCAACCGGCGCATTTTGCGGGCTCGCGAGGAAAAGCCACGGATTCGCAACCTGACACCGGAACACCCGGTATTCTCCAACTTCGACGTTCATTCCTCAAGCGGTTTGCATTATGAGGTGGAAATCCGCGATTTGGCCAAACGCCGCTTCGTCTGCACCTGCACCGACTTTCGCATCAACGGGCTGGGCACCTGCAAACACGTGGAAGCCGTCCTGATGCATGTCGAACACGTTGACAAGTCGTCCTATCGTCAAGCGTTGGGGCAGGGCTCCAACCGGGTGGACATTGTACCGGAACGGGAACGCGACACGCTACGGATCGAGCGCAATAAGGAAATGCTGCCCCTCAAAATTCGCCGTCAATTCGATGCAGACGGAGTTCTGTCCCACCCCGACATCGAAAATACTCTCAACAAGCTCCGCCAAGGCATCCCTGCCGAAGTACGATTTTCGGTAGAAATCGCCTCATGGCTCGAAGCGCGCCAACTGGTCCGCGAGCGCAAGACATTGCGGCGCGATTACGAGCTTGGCGTCCAATCGGGACTCCATCCGACCCAGGAAACGCTCGCCCCGCTTTTTCCTTATCAGCGCGAGGGGATGCTCCACCTGGCATTCAACGAGCGTGCCCTGCTGGCTGATGAAATGGGCCTGGGCAAAACCATCCAGGCCATCGCCGCCAGCGCCTTGCTGCACCGCCTGGGCAAGGCGCAGCGGGTGCTTGTGGTCACCCCGGCGTCGCTCAAGACCGAGTGGGAGGAGCAAATCCGCCGGTTCACCACACTGCCTTATCAACTTGTTTTCGGACCGCGCCGCACGCGGCTGGCCGCTTACACCCACGCGCCGTTCTTCACCCTGGTCAATTACGAGCAGATGCTCGGCGATTCCCTCGATGTGAACATGCATCTCAAGCCGGACATCGTGATACTCGATGAAGCGCAGCGGATCAAAAACTGGAACACCAAGACGGCCCAGGCGATCAAGCGATTAAAGAGTCGTTACGCCTTTGTCCTTACAGGCACGCCCATTGAAAACCGCATCGACGAGCTCTATTCCATTATCGATTTTCTCAACCCGGAAGTGCTCGGACCTCTTTTTCGTTTCAACCGCGAATTCTATCAATTCGACGAGCGGGGCCGACCGGCTGAGTTCAGCAACCTCGCGAAGCTTCGTGATCGCGTTGCGCCACTCATGTTGCGCCGCCGCAAGGCCCAGGTGGAAACCGAGTTGCCCGAGCGCACCGACCGGCAGTATCTCGTCCCGCTCGGCGAATCGCAAAAGGATCCCTACCGCGAGCATGAAAATCAAGTCGCCAGGTTGGTAAGCATTGCGCAACGCCGGACATTGACCCAGCAGGAGAGCGATAAGCTCATGCGCGAACTCAACATGGCCCGCATGACCTGCGACACCAATTACATTCTCGACGGCACGGACAGATCGTCCCCGAAGATTGACGAACTCGACCGCATCCTCGACGAACTTCTCGCCGACGAGGACATTAAAGCCGTCATCTTTTCCGAATGGGTGCGCATGCTTGAATTGGTCCGCGAACTTTGCCGAAAGCGCGGCATCGCTTATGCCTGGCACACCGGCACGGTACCCCAACGCAAGCGGCGCGGTGAAATTCAGCTTTTCAAAGGCAATCCCAAGTGCCGCGTCTTTCTTAGCACCGATTCGGGCGGCGTCGGTCTCAACCTCCAGAACGCCAGCGTCGTCATCAACTGCGACATGCCGTGGAATCCGGCCAAGCTCGAACAGCGCATCGCCCGCGTCTGGCGCAAACACCAAACCCGGCCCGTCACTGTAGTCAATCTCATCACAAAAGAGACCATCGAGGAGCGGATGCTGGGCACACTCGCGAGCAAACGCGAACTGGCCGACGGCGTTCTTGACGGCAAGGGCGACCTGTCCCAACTCAAACTCAAGGGGCGTTCCGGGGAAGGCTTCCTCTCCCGGCTCAAGCAGATCATCACGCCTGCCGCGCAAATTCCTGAGACAGCTCCGCCCGCGCGTCCTTTCGATCCCTGCGCCCATTTTGTCGAGCGCGCCGCTTCGCTTCTCGGAAAAAATCTTGCCGTCTGCGAAGAGCGTTATCCGGAAGACGCCCCGCATACCGTGCTGGTGACCATCGTCGAACGGGACGCCACACAGTGGAAGCCGCGCCTTGAACAACTCCACGTCGAACTTTTCGCAAACCAGGACCCGCTTTCTCCCGTCCGGCTGGAAGTTATCGATCGCGCCACCGTCGAAGCCGTGCAACGCCTGGCCGAAGCGGGCATCGTGCAAATCACTCATCGCGCCGCGCGTCATCTTTATCCGATGGCTGATGCCCCACCGCCCTTGAGCGCCGAAGACATGGCCCGAGTCCGAACCTTCCGCGAGCGCTCCGTGCGAAAGCTCAAAATGGCACGGCTCCTCCAAGCGGAAAAAATGGATGAGGAGGCCCGCGAAGCGTTGCTTGCCGCCGTCCTTGAAACCGGACGAACTTTGGCCATCGAAACGCGTTCGCCGGAGCCGGATAGTCCCGCCACTGCGCTCGCCCCGCCGCTATCCCATGCCTGGGGCAAGGCACGCGAGATACTGGCGGTCATCTTAAGCGATTCTTCTGCATCTCTAACCCCAGCGATCGAACTGCTCGAGCATGGCCAAGGCAAATGGAAATAAAGAACCCCGCCGCAAGCAGCGGGGTATTGGGGAACAAATTCAGATTATGATCAGCACGCCGCAAGCGGCGGGGAATTAACCCAAAAGAGATTCAATTACCATCCCAGCTGGCATCCGCTTGAACCAGGCTGAAAGCGTGGCCGTGGCTGGTGTTTTGATCAAACCGCCCGCACCCAACCGGGCGCTCATTGATGCTTTCCACACCCACAAAAAATCCGTCGCGGCGTGAAGCCGGGTAAAAATCACTGCCTGCCGCGGGCGGTAGCGAGTTCCTGTTGGGCCAGGACGAGCTCGACGCGAAAAGCGGGGCTGGCCATGAGCTTGTCGAACAAGGCCTTGCCGAGGGTGCGGCCCGCCTCGACATCGCTGGGGAAATGGACACCGGCGATGACGCGGTCGTCGCCGATTTGCCGACCGCGCGCCAGGAACTGGTCCTTGAGGTCGGGCACGAGTTGGGCCAGGACCAGGGCATCGAGCGTGCCGAAGGTGGAGTGGCCGCTGGGATAGGAATCGTTTTTCGGGAGATCGATCGGAGGATGGACGCGGCTGTCCTGGCTGGGAGGCCGGGGACGGTGCCAGTCTTTCTTCGCGGAGAGGATCACGGGATAGATATCGTCGTCGATTTTTTTGAAGAAGGCGGCGGTGAGGGGCACGTTTTGGGCTGTGAACCAGGGGCCAAGGACGGTGTCGAAAAGGTAGACGTCGAGATGCACTTCGCGCTTGATCCGGTTCACTTCCTCCGGCGTGCGGGACTGTTGCTTTTCGAGGATGAGATCGATCTCCTTGAGGGTGGCG
>Ga0302319_10019496_pt1 | contig 12318 bp, 7 predicted proteins | sample Bog_T0_2_FD_203319 | JGI IMG/M metagenome (GOLD analysis project Ga0302319, IMG submission 203319) | Peat permafrost microbial communities from Stordalen Mire near Abisko, Sweden - Bog_T0_2 | ecosystem: Environmental > Terrestrial > Soil > Wetlands > Peat | place: Sweden: Abisko, Stordalen Mire... | reverse complement strand
ACCGTCCGATCCCCCTTCGCCCACTCCTCCTTCAACGCCCCCTCACCCTCGATCTCGTCTCATCCAGATAGCTCCTCCAACAGGCACTCCGCTGTTGCGCGTCCCTCGTTCGCACAGAGTTATCTCTCCATTCCCACCCCTTCACCAGACCCTATTCCGCTTCGAAACTACCGTGGCTTCAACTGCTTTGAATCGGGAACCGAGCCGTACTATCCCCTTCCCCGCTGTTGCTTGGTCAAAATTGACATTGCACGATCGTTCCCAAACGGCTAATATCCTGTGCATAGTTAGCCCCGGGGACCGCGCTTTCCCTGAAATGCAGAAGTTCCATCGCGCGGGGAGAAGGGACTTGCGATGCGGAAGCTCTCCATTTTTCTGGCAATAGCGGCGATCGCTCTCCCTGTCCATGCGGTCCACCGCGTCTCTGTCGATCAGTTCCACAGTTGGCTCGCTGCCCGCAAGGCCTCAAACCAATCCGACAACGATATCGCAAAGCAGATCGCGACCCTCCAGCTCCTCGAGCGCCTTTCCCCCTCCACTCTTGCCAGCTTCAAGGCCGAATTCTCCCCGGGCCCCAGGACCACCCAGGCCCTCGATCTCCTTGCAGACTGCTCTGCAATCCTCGATCCCCCTGCTGCCGAGCTTCCCGCCCGCCCGGCTCCGGACGCGGCCGCTCTCAAGGCCATGTTTCATTCAACCGTCTACTTTGTGAGTACCACGATGCGCCAGATGCCCGATTTCCTGGCCACTCGCGTCACTCGGAGCTACGACGACAATGATCCCCATGTTGCCGTAGCCATGCCCGATACAACTGAAGATGTGAGCATGATCGCCCCACATAGCGTCATGATTCCTGTCGGCACTTTCACCCAGCAGATCACTTACCGGGATGGTAAGGAGGTCGCTTCCGAAGGGAAGGATGCCAGGCAAAAGCAATCCGAAGCACCCCCGGGGTTCTCCACGAGTGGCGAATTTGGGGAAATCCTTTTGAAGGTCTTGCTCGACGCGGCAAAAGGAAAGCTCACCTGGAGCCACTGGGAACAGATGGAATCGGGAACGGTTGCGGTCTTTCACTACCAGGTCCCCGAGACGGCATCCCATTATGCTGTTGATTATTGCTGCCTAAGTGCGGGACAAGACCGCGCAACGGGGGCAAGCTTTTTCCAGGCGGGCGGAGGCCAACCAGCCCACTTTGAATCGAACAACCAGTTCCCCGGCGCGAATAAGATCAACGATTCCTATCGTGGGACCCCGAGCTATCACGGCAACCTTTATATTGACCCCACCACCGGAGCAATCCTTCGTATCACTCTCGATGTCGAATTGAATCCATCCGAGCCAATTACACGCAATGCTTCCTCAATTGACTACGGAACAGTTGAGATTGGGGGGAAGAAATTCATCTGCCCCGTGCGGAGCGTTGCGATTTCTTTAACGCGAGAGTATCGCAAAGACCAGCCCGGTATCCGGACTGTTCTTCACATCAATCGAACGGAATTCACGTCCTACCACCGTTTCGGCTCAAGCATCCAGGTTGTGGCCAGCGAAGAAATCCACTAACGAGCGCCAGCAGATTCCTTGGCTTCTCCCGGCGGGCGCATAAATTGCCCTGCGAATTCAAGAAACGCCGACCAGTTTGGCGCAGGCGTATACCCAAATGGATGCTGACGGAATCCCAAATCTCCGTCGATCAGCGCCGTACCCATGCGCGGAAACTCAACCGAACCCATCATTAAGACCACCACCAAAAGCCGAAATCCTCGCATGAGACTCCCCTCTCCCCCGTCCGGTTCCGCCCGGCTCTGATTGAAATCCCCCGAACCGCGGAAGATTACCCAGTCAATTTCGGATGCGCAAGTGCCACACACTCAAGTTTGTGACTTTCGTGCCGATGATCTCCAGGAACCCATTGAGAAAGGGCCTCCTGCATGAACTGGCTCCGCAACCTTCCCATCTCCCGCAAGTTCGCGTTCGCCTTCGGAATCGTTTGCCTGGGGGTCACACTGCTTGGCATCTACAGCTTCATCACGCTGCGCAGCTTTGCCAGCCTCAACGCCGACGTCAGCAACAACTCCCTGCCTTCGCTGATTACTCTTTCCGACGCGCGCGCCAGCATGAACGAGCTTCGTCGCCAGGATCTTGACCTGCTCCTCTGCCAGAGGAGCGACTGCTCGGCCACCCATGCGGCACTGCGCCAAAAGGCCCTCGAATCCTATCGCGCAAAAGTCAAGACCTACGAGCCCACAATTAGCTATCCAGGGGAAAAGGAACTCTATCAGAAATTCTCCGATTCCTTCGCGAAGTATCTCGAGGTCAGCGAGAAGGCCGGCAGCTTTTTGGCCAGTGGAAAACCGGGCGAGGCCCTTGACCTCTCCATGGCGGATTCTACCTTGGAAGTCTTCAGCAAGACCATTGGTAGCCTGGATGAGGACATCAAACTCAACGCCGACTACGCTACCAGGGAGTCCTCCCAGGTCACCAATTCGGCATCCCGCACCACAATCATCACCGCCGGTGTCGATCTATTTCTCCTCATCTTCTGTGCAACCGTCGGATTTCTACTTACCCGCCTCATCGCGCTGCCGTTGCAGGCCGCAACCTCCGCTCTCGAACGCATCGCAGAAAAGGACTTAACCGCATCTGTCGAAGAGGTCGGCCATGATGAGATTGGCCGCCTATGCACCGCTTTGAATTCCAGCGTCGGTGCTGTCCGCTCAGTGATGATCTCCTTCGCCAAGGCGGCGGACACCCTCTCCGCTGCCACAACAGAGATCAGCGCTCGATCCGTTCAGACCGCGGGAAACGCGCGCACCCAGTCAAGCAAGACCAACCAGATCGCCGCTGCCGCACACGAGATGACGGCAACCATCGGCGAGATCAGCCACAACGCCGAAAGCGCCGCGGGTTCAAGCCGCGAGTCGGCAGAGACTGCAAACCAGGGCGGCGCTGTAATGCAGGCTGCTGCCGCAACCATGGAGAAAATCGCCTCCGCTACCAGTTCCGTCTCCGACAAGATGGCCTCACTCGCGCATCGCTCTGAGGATATTGGCAAGGTGGTCAATGTCATCCAGGAGATCAGCGAGCAAACCAACCTGCTGGCCCTCAACGCGGCCATCGAGGCCGCCCGCGCCGGCGAGCATGGCCGCGGATTTGCCGTCGTCGCCGGCGAGGTCCGCAGGCTGGCAGAACGCACCAAGAGCGCCACCGAAGAGATCGCCGGAACCATCAGCAGCATCCAGCAAGAGACCCGCGAAACTCTCACGGTCATGCAGGAGAGCCGTTCAGCCGTCGAGTCAGGAATGAGTGAAACAGCCCATGTTCGCCGCAGCCTGGAAGCAATCATCGAGTCGTCGAAACAAGTGGAGCACCAGATTCAGATGATTGCCACCGCCGCAACTCAGCAGACTGCCGCTTCCGGAGAGATCTCCGAGTCGGCCGGCCAGATCTCCCAGCTTTCCTTGGAAAACACCCAGGGAGCTGAAGAGGCCGTCGAAGCCCTCAAGAACCTCGCATCGCTCGCTTCTGATCTTGACGGAATGGTCCGTGACTTCCGGCTTGAGTCTGGCGGTCAGTCTGGCGGCAGCTTTCCAGGCGCCGGCAAGCGCGCCGTCCAGACAAGGTTCGCTCCGGCGCACTGATCGACCTTCAATTCCATACAAACCGGAGACCAGACTTTGGCTCATCAACCTTGGCCCATTAGCGGCGCGGGGGGCCTCGGGCTGCTTTTCCAGTTTGGGCCAGCCTCCTCTCTTCCCTCTGCGTGCGATCAGCACCTGCCTTGCTCTGCAGCCGTTTTTGGCACCGCCAAGTCCCACAATTCACACACGTGCCTTCCACTTCGTGCCCCGCGTCGTGATAGCCTCCGGTTGAGGACCATCGCCGTCTTCTTTCTGTCCTCTGTGGCTCGATCCGACCCCATTCCCTGGAGATTCACCCTCCCATGAGCGTTAAGTACGACCTCGTCGTCATCGGTTCCGGGCCTTCCGGCCAACGAGCCGCCGTGGCCGCCTCCAAGATGAAGAAACGCGTCGCCGTCGTCGAGGCGCGCTCGGTTGTGGGTGGTGTCTGCATCAACACCGGAACCATCCCTTCCAAGACCATGCGCGAAGCCGTAATGCATCTGTCCGGCTACAACTACCGCTCGCTCTACGGGATGAACTATCGCGTCAAGGAAAAGATCACGATGGCTGATCTGGCCTTCCGGGTGCAGGCCGTCATCAAAACAGAAGTGGACGTGACAGAGGCCCAGCTCTCGCGTAACGGAATTGAAGTCGTTCATGGCGTGGCGCATTTCGTCGATCCACACCGGATTCGGGTGGACGGCCCGCATACCGACGCGACCCTTGAAGCAGATCGCATCATCATAGCCGTAGGCACAAAGCCGGCAGTCTCCAGCAAGGTTCCCATCAATGGGCGCACCATCGTCAACAGCGACCAGATCCTCGACCTGCCTGAATTGCCCAAGACCCTCATCGTCGTAGGCGGCGGCGTCATCGGCGTCGAGTACACCTGCATGTTTGCCGTCCTCGGCGTCCGCGTTACCTTGATTGAAAAGCGCGATCGGCTGCTTGAGTTTGCCGACCGCGAAATCATTGAGGCATTGAGCTATCATCTTCGCGATAGCCGCGTGACCATGCGACTCGGCGAAGAAGTTGATAGCGTAGAGGAGCTCCCCGACGGAGGCGTCGTCGCCAACCTCATGAGCAAGAAGAAGGTCTCAGGCGACGCTCTACTCTATGCCATTGGCCGCCAGGGAGCGGTCGACGATCTCAATCTCGCAGCCGCCGGACTTGAGGCCGACAACCGAGGCAGAATCCCGGTCGATGAACACTTCCAGACCAAGGTCGGGCACATCTTTGCCGTGGGCGATGTAGTCGGCTTCCCGTCGCTGGCATCGGTTTCCATGGAGCAGGGGCGCATCGCTGCCGCCCGCGCTTTTGACGACGAGTCTACGTCGACAAACCCGAGCTTCTATCCCTACGGCATCTACACCATTCCCGAAATCAGCTTCATCGGAAAAACAGAAGAACAACTGACCGATGAAGACGTCCCCTACGAAGTTGGAATGGCGTACTACCGCGAAACCGCGCGGGGGCAGATTCGCGGTGACACCACCGGCCGGCTCAAGCTCATCTTCCACCGCGACACGCGCAAGGTTCTCGGGGTGCACATTATCGGCGAGGGTGCCGCGGAGCTAGTCCATATCGGCCAGGCCGTTATGACGCTGGGTGGAACCATGGACTACTTCATCGACACCGTCTTCAACTACCCAACGCTAGCCGAGTGTTACAAGGCAGCCGCCTTCAACGGCCTCGGACGACTCAACCGCTATCAGGCGGGCTAGGCCTGCTTCGACTTCGGCATTCGCTCGTAAAGCGTAAGAACCCAGATCGCGGCTAGCACTCCCAGGTCTGAAGCTATATGAAAGCCCATCACCCATCTCACGTCCGCCGTTCGGATTGTCTTCCCGATCTTGTCGATCTCGGCCTGCTTCGTTGGATCGCAATCCTTGTATGTCAAGATGAATTGTTGAGTCACGCTTCTTGTCTTCACCACATCGCGGATTGCATCTCCATTCACATACGCAAACCCTGCGAACCCAATGGAAACCAGGATTGCAAGAATCCTCTTTTGCGGGGATGCCTTGATTGTCCCAAAGAACGCCAGCAGCCCAATAACGATCGTGATGTAGAAGCCCCAATAGGTCTGCATCGCGTTTGATCGCTCAAAGTAGAGAGAAACCAGTTCCTGAAAGTTCACGGCCGCACCTCCTTGGAGATGAAAGGAATCGTACAACATCCTTCTAGGACGGGACCATCGTTCGACTCCGCAATCACCTTCGCGTTATCCTTGTCCCGCGCCACTTTCCGCCCCGACCTTCCCGGAGGTTTCAAATGACCACCGCCATCGGCGTCGTAATCACCGACCATCTCGTTTCCGGTCGCCTTGTGGACTTCCGCCTTGCGGGCAAGACCCTGCGATATCCTACCGACTCTGAAGAATTGGACGCCCTCTCCGCTATTCCCGGCGGAGACGTCGTCGAGTTGATCGCCACCCAGATCGCCAATCTTGCCGCCGAAGACTCAACTCCGGTCGACGCAATCGGAGTCGCGGTCCCGGGCATCGTTCGTCACGGAGTTGTGGAGGATTCGCCAAACCTGACGCAGCTCAAGGGCATGCGCATGGCCGAGGAACTGACCCGAGTTCTTGGCTTACGCGGCATCACCGCCCCGGTCCACGTTGCCAATGACGCAGACTGCATCGCTGCCGGCGTTGCCGCCACGCGAGGACAGCTCAACAAACTTACGCGCGTCTGGACCCTGGGAAATGGCATCGGCTACGGCCGCTGGCCTTACGTGGAAGGCGTCTGGGAGGGCGGTCACATCACGGTCACGCTCGACACCAAAGAGAAGTTCTGCGGCTGCGGAGGCGTCGGCCACCTCGAAGGGATTATGGGCTATCGCGCCATGCGTCTTCGCTTCCTCGATCTCGAGCCGGAGGAAGTTTTTGAGAACGCGAAGAACGGCGACCAGCGCTGCCGCGACTTCGTTGACCTGTGGCATCGCGCCCTCGCCGCAGCCACAGCCTCCTTCATCCATCTCGCCGGGCCAGGCCGTTTTTACTTCACCGGCCACAACGCCCACTACCTCGATCTCGCCACCTTGCGCGCCCACATGGAAACGATGGTGAAGCTCACCACGCTACAAAGCTTCTCGCTTGAAGTGCTTCCGCCCGACGACGAAACCGGCCTTCTCGGAGCCGGCGTCTCCGCAGTCCGCGCCCTGGCCAGCTGACAAAGATTCGAGACGGACGAAGGTGGGGAGAGGCGGAGCGAAGCGGAGGGAGGCGGGGGTTTCAACCCCCGCATAAAGCCACCAAAATCTGCGCGGGCTTTAGCCCCTGAGGGATGTCTTCCCCAACACCGCCAAGAGGACTGCTCTACCGCTTCGCCCCCGCCGTCCCATATCCCTGCCAAACCCACTCCAGCGCTTCCGGCAAAGTCTGCGCCCTCACCACACGATCCACATGCCCCGCATTTTCCGCAAACACAAACTGATAGTGGTAGCCCTTCGCCGCCAACACATCGGCCATCCGCTCGTTGGCCAACACCCAATCGTGCATGTGATCGTCCATCGCATTCGGGTGGAACAGATCCCGATCCCCCACTTCCATCCAGATCCGAATCGGCTTCACAGGACTGTCCGGAATCAGATGCTCGTGAAACTCCCACGCGCCATGCGGGCTCTGCGGGTTCGATGGCCATTGCTGATTCACGTACGTTCCTGAGTATGTCAGCACGCGATGGTAAAGCTCCGGGTGATACCACGCCATGATCAGGGCGCATGAACCGCCGGAGCTGCCGCCCGTTGTCGCCCTTCCATCCGGGTCTTTCGTCAGCTTCACCTGCGCCTTCGCCTCTACCAGCGGCAGCACTTCGCTCTCTACCCACTCGGCATAGCGCCCAGACATGGTGTCGTACTCGAGGCCACGTTCGCTTCCCTGCCCATCGCCGCTGCCGTTTCCAATGGAGATTGCCACAATCGGCGGCAGCTTCTTCTCGGCAATCAGGTGGTCAAGCGCCGTGAACAACGCCCTATCGATTCCATCCGCGCCCACAATGAAAGGCGCCTCTGTGCCCGCAACATACTGCCTGGGGATATACACTCCGACCCGCCGTGAATAGCGCGCTGGATGGCTCGTCGTCACAATCAGCTTTGCCGGATCATTTGGATCTGGAGCCCCAAACGTATGCGGGTCCCTCGCAATCCCCGGATACATCTTGCTGTCCTCGGAGTTCATCGTGAACTCGACCACGGTTCCCTGCAGCATCTCGTCGGCCATCTCCGGCGCGGCCGGGTGTGTCGGCCCGAGAATGAAATTCCCATCCTCATTTTCTGGCGCGTTAGCCCCGTCTGGAAGCTCCTTCGCCTGAACGTATCCCGCCTCATGAGGGCTTCGCGTTGGAGGCGCCGGCCGCGCTGGTGCCGGTGTCTGAGCAGATTGTGCTTGTGCCTGCGAAGCGGGAGCAGCCCCCGCCGGAGTCGGGACGGCAGTCTGGGCCGCAGCCGCATTTGCTGCGCACACCGCGCATATCGAACAAATCACCATCGTGATGAAAAACAGCATCGATCGACTACAGCGTTTTCGATTCTGCTGTTTACAGGAACCTGGAAGTTGAGTGGCATTTTCCCCGAGAAAATGCCACCCTCGCAGATCTCCAAATGTCAACATGTGAATCGAAAACGCTCTAGCCCGTGCCCTTGAGAATGTCATCGCAGGTCGCTCCTTAAGCCGTGTTCGCATTTGTTGCTTATCGGACCCCCAAAAAGCCGACGGCCCGAGCCACTCCATTGTTGCAAACTGGAGCGACCCGGGCCATTGTTTCTGATCTCGCTTAAACCCTTCTCAAATACGTGCCCGACCATCTGTCGTGCCAGGAGAGGTGCTCCTCGTCAAACAGCGCCCAGACAGCGCCCAATCCCACCGGCAGCATCGAGAGCGCCAGGGCACCCAGCCGTCTGCACCTCTGCTCGCGGGTTGGTCTCCGCCCGTCAAACGTGCGCAGCGAAAGCATCGCGTACTTCATCCCCGGAGTCGCGCGCGCCAGCGTGTACGAAATTGCCAGGTAGGCCATCGCGATTGCCGCAAATACTAGTCCGCCGCCAATCTCTGCTTCCCGAATCGTCGGCAGCACCGTTGCGTTCACCGCCACCAGCGCAGCCACCGCCATGACCGCCAGCGAGATTAGGGCAAAGTCAACGATTGCCGCAAGCAGACGAAGATTCATCGGAGCCGCCCGCAATTCGACCGCCTTCGACGCTTTCACCTCGGCAACTCGCTCTGCCACCGCCGCCTGCGGTTGACTCGATTCCAGCTTCAGATCGGCCCACTCCGGTCTCGACCATGCAGAAGTCTCCGCAGCCTGCTCCACTGCGTCCGGTTCGGTTGAAACGCTCGCCGGGTCAACTTCAAAGATGCTGAGCTGGGGTTCGGAGTCCACAACCGACGCGTAAATCCCTTCAGCGCGCCGCGGCCGCACCTTCCGTGCGGCTACTAGCTCAAATGGAAACTCAATCAGATTCCCATGAATTGGCTGCGGGTCCACCGAGGAAACTGCCGGCGATTCTTCATACCAACTCGCCGCGGCCTCGCTCCAGATCGGTCGATGTTCTTCGATCTCAGGGATTGAACGGAGCTGGGCCTGCGCCATCGTCATTGCGACGGCCGGCTCGTCCACAGCCGAACCCTCTCGATGCGACTCCCTTTTCAGCGCTTCGTTTAAAGGATGTTCGGTGGTCGCCACCAGATCGCGACCGAAACCCCAATCCAGCGTGGCAACCGGGGTGGCCTCGTTCGATAACGGCGCCGGCTCGGCCAACGCTGCAACCGGATGAGCCTCCTGGCTCGAATATCCCGTGCCCGAAGGCCGCAGGTCAAGAAGCATAATCTGCTCGGCCGGCGGCTCAAGCTCCATCGGCGCAGAGCTGATCTCTGGCGCAAACAGCTCGCTATAGCTCGGAGCCGCTGCGTAACGCGCCGCTACGCGCGCTGCTGCCGCTGAAAGTCTTGTGCCTCCGCCCGAGTTTCCGTGGGCTTGCGTTTTCGCGTCGTTCGACGCTGAGCCTTTGCGCTTTCTGTGCGCGGCCACCCGCTGGCTCACTTCATGCTTCCATAAGGTCGATAGTTCAGCTTGCCCCGTAAATGTGCTCAAAGCTCCAGTGTCCCTTCTGATGCGGGCCCCGGCCACTCCCTTTGGCCCGGCATCGCGGTTCCCATCGGCTGCGCACCCCGCCTGCACAGTGCGCCGCTGACGTTCCATTCAAGAAAGGAGGGAAAATCGGGGAACAATGCCGAAACGCCCTTGGACGAATCGTCCGCGCCGAGAGTTCGGGTTCCGGTGTTTGTCCGATGCCAGAGCTGCGTGGTGCGCCGCCCTTCCAAATCTGCCTGCATTTGCTATGCTGACCCTTGGTAGTGGGATGCAACCTCGTAACCTAGTGTTTATCACGGTGTTAACCCTCTGTCACCAGGTACTTGGTGCGCAGTCGTTAACTAGTGTGGCACCCCCGTCAAAGGCGCTCACCACTGCGATCAAACGCTCGTCCGAATCCGCGCCCTCACAAGCTGCGACCATCACCACTGACAATGGTCCCGTCCCCGATGATCCTGGCCAGGAGATTCTTCCCCTCGCTCAACCGGAGCCCACACCTCAAACTGGGACGCAGGTTCGGTGGGACGCAGCCAATCAGCTTTGGGTCGGCAATACCCTCACACTCACCGGCGGTGTTGTCTTCTACTACCGCGACTACATCCTCCAGGCAGACAAGGTCGTTTACCACCGCGACACTTCTGAAGTTGAAGCGGAAGGCAACCTGCATTTGACAGGCGGCCCCTACGACCTCCGCGTCAACGCAGCAAGCGGCGAAATGCGGCTCAGCATGCACACGGCGCGCTTCTATAACGTCACGGGATCTCAAGGAGTTCGCAACCTCGGCCGCACTGTGGTCTATTCCAACGCCAACCCGTTCCTCTTTTCCGGTCGTGTCTTTCTGCAGCTTGGAGAGGGTAACTACCGCCTCATCGATGGCTCCATGACTAACTGCCATCTTCCGCATCCCGATTGGCGCATCATCTCCCGCTCCATCGCGATGGCAGACGGCAAGGCCTCCACCAGTAACTCCATCTTTGAGTTCCTCAACATTCCTCTCTTTTACCTGCCCTATCTGCGCCATCCCACGGATGACACCGGGCGGGAAAGCGGTCTGTTGATTCCCGTCCTCTCGAACTCCTCCATCAAAGGGTTCGTCGTCGGCGAACAGTATTATTGGGTCATCAACCGCAGCATGGACATGATCGTTGGGTCCGAATACTTTTCAAAGCGCGGATGGGCGCCCAACGGAGACTTCCGCTACAAGGGTGCGGGTCTCAACCAGTTGAATGTGCGCTGGAATGCCCTCCTCGACCGGGGCATAGAAGAGCAGGTCGGACCAACTCTGCCTTTGACGTCCCATCGCCGAGAGGACACATTACCCGGACCCACAGGCTATGAACTCGTCAATCAGGGCGGCGTCGACGTGCTCGCACTTGGGCGTAAGGACTTCACTGAAAACACCAGAATCGCGGGAACAGCCGAATACCTTTCGAACTATATCTATCGCCTGGTATTCAACGATAACTACTACCTAGCCGTCAGTTCTGAAGTTGCCAGCGACGTTGCGTTCACCCACAACCACGACGGCTTCATCCCCTCGGTCACGCTCGGCCGTTTCGAGACTTATGCCAGCTCCACCAACGGCAACGAAGCTCGCGTCCTCCACCTTCCTTCAGTGCGTTATGACGTATTAAGCCGTCCACTCGGCGATTCGCCCTTCTATTGGAGTGCAGGGTCTTCGGCAGCCTACCTTAGCCGCTCCGAACCCCACTTTCATGCGCGCAATGTGGGCCGCTTCGACTTTTACCCGCATCTCTCTATGCCCCTCTTATTTGACGGCTGGAGCGTGGTTCCCGAGGTCGCTCTTCGTGACACCTTCTATACCATCAGCCAGGTTCCCGATCTGACTGGCGTCCGAAGCGGCACACCCAGCATCAGCCATGATGTCCTCAACCGTGCCGACCTCGAGGCCTCGCTCACAGTGCGTCCTCCGGCTGTCGAGCGCGACTTCGACTTCGGCAATAGCGGCCGTGTCCTGCGCCATGTCATCGAACCTGAGCTGTTTTACCACTTTGTCGGAGGAATCGGCGCTCAAGCTCGTAACGTGCCTCTCATCGACACCACAGACATCGCTACCAACACCGATGAAATCGGTTACTCCCTCACGCAGCGCTTCTACCTGCGTAATGATCAGGCGAAGCCTTGCGATGCTCAAGATCCGGCTACGCCAAACGACTGTTCTCAGCAGGCTCCTCGCGAATGGGCAAGCTGGCAAGTCTCTCAGAAGTACTTCTTCGATCCCAACTTCGGGGGTGCCCTCATCCCTGGCCGTCGCAATGTCTTCGACACCACGCTCGATCTCGCGGCAGTCGCCTTTCTTACCTCGCCGCGCAACCTGTCGCCTGTGGTATCGCGTTTGCGCTTTGAAGCCGTCAACAACCTTCGTATTGAGTGGGACCTGGACTACGATCCGAAAGCAGGTCGCCTGCAATCGGACAACATCTTCGCTGGCTACAGTTGGGACCGCACCACGGTCGGCGTCGGCCATTCACTTCTCAATGCGGTCGACGAAAACGGCAGCTCTGCTTCCAACATTCAGAACCAGCAGATTCAGCCGTTCCTTTTCATCGGCAAGCAGAACAGCATTGGATTCAACCTGGCGGCCA
>Ga0302319_10019495_pt1 | contig 12318 bp, 9 predicted proteins | sample Bog_T0_2_FD_203319 | JGI IMG/M metagenome (GOLD analysis project Ga0302319, IMG submission 203319) | Peat permafrost microbial communities from Stordalen Mire near Abisko, Sweden - Bog_T0_2 | ecosystem: Environmental > Terrestrial > Soil > Wetlands > Peat | place: Sweden: Abisko, Stordalen Mire... | reverse complement strand
TTGTTGATCTGGTCGAGCGTGCTGAAGCGCCGGCCGGAATAATCGCCGTGATACGTGGGCCAGGAATCCGGCGGCGGATGCAGGAGCATGTTCTTATCGACACCCTGCGCGGAGAGGCATGCCGGAATTGCGAAGAGCGCGGTCGCCAGAGTAAGGGAGATCTTGTTCAGGGTTGTCATGTGAGTAGTCCTTTACTTCAGGGTGCGCAGATACGCGGCCAGGTTGTGGATGTCGTCGTCTTTATATTTGAACTGCAGGTCGACGTGGGCCTGCAGGGGATTCTGAGTAGCGTACTTGGGCCAGTCGCCGTCACGAATGAAAGAGCGCAGTTGGCCATCCGGGAGACGGATTGTGACTTGCCAGTCGTCGATGGAGGAGGGGTAGCCTTTGACGACTTCGCCGGATTTCATGGTGACGGTGGCGGTGATTGCGGTGGGGGAGGGAGTTGCGCCGGCTGCGCCTCCACGTCCCCCTCTGCCGCCGCGCGCGCCGCCCGTACCGGAAACGATCAGACCCTGGAGAGTGGAGGCGTCATCATTGGCTTTTGTGTCAATCCCTTTGAGGTCGCCGGTGGGGGAATGGCAGGTGTTGCATTTGCCGACACTGCCGTTGAAATATGCCTCGCCGGCTTTTGGATCGCCGGAGAAAACATTCAGGCGGACGTAGGTTCCGCGTTCGGCGGCCGCGGCGATTTGCCGGTGCAGCCACAGGGCGATATCAAAGGCTTCCTGCTCCGGCATGTCGAACTTCGGCATGTTCTTTTCGGGGCGACCGAACTTCAGGAAGCCGGCGATTTCGCGGCCGCCGGTGCCGAGGTCGTCGAGCACCAGGGCGGAGCGGATGAGATCGACGTCGGTCCTGGTTTTGCTGCCGCCGCGGGCATTGGCGCCGTGACAGGATGCGCAGCGATCCGCGAATAGTTTCCCGCCTCTGTCAATGGAGGCCTGGTCCATATTACGGCTTTGCGCGATATCGACGGAGACAGGCGCACCGGACGCAGCGGCGGCTCCGCCTCGTCCGCCAGCGCGACCGCGACCGCCGCCGCTCGCGCCGGCGGGCTGAGGGGTCTGAGCGTTGAGCGGCAGTAAAGCGAACGCGAGAAGAGCCGCGATTGTGAGGTGTCTTGCGAGATGCATTTTTCATTCTCCCCTGGTTCATTCTCAGGTCGCTGCCGCCGCTTCGCGCGTTACGCCAGAGCTTTCCTGCAATACTCCACGCACTTCGAGAGTTCGGTCAGCACATCCGAGCCCTCAGGAGTGGGGTATTCGTACTCTATGGTGGCCTGGAAATTCCACTTATTCTTTTTCATCAGCTGCAGAACTTCAACGATGGGCACATCGCCCTGGCCGAACGGCACGGTGGCTCCGGTGAGTTTCCGATCCTTCACATGGACGTGGGTGACGTGCTCGTGGTACTTCGTGAGAAACGGTACGGGCGAAGTCTGCTGACCGACGAGGAAGTGACCGAGATCCAGGTTGATGCCGTTATACTTCGAAGCCTCCATGGCCTTTTCCCAGTTTTCCGGAGCGCCGAAGGCCTCGCCGCCGGCACCGGCGGTATGGCCGTGATAGCCGATCATCATTTTATGCTTGTCCGCGAACGACCCCAATCGTTGAACGTCGGCGAGATTGCCCTCGGTGGACAGGGCATGACAGCCGAGGTTCTTCGCGACATTGAAAAAGTAATCGGTGACCGGGTCGCTGAAGGAATTGAAGTTGTCGATTTTGAGGATCTGGATCAGGATGCCGGCGTCCTCGTATTTCTTTCGGAACTCCTTGATTTTGTCCATCGAGAGAGCAAGCCGCCAGTCGGAAAGCCTGTTAGCCGCATCCTGCTGTTCGGGAGTCAGAGGGGCACGGCCGCCACCGCGCGCAGCGCCGCGTCCACTTGCGGCACGGCCCCCGCCTCCTGCCGCGAAGCCGCCGCTGCCTCCGCGTCCGCCGCCCCTGCCCGCGCCGCTGCCGCCACGGCCTCCACCTCCGCCGCGCGCAGCGCCGCCAGGGGCGTCGTTGGCGGAGGCGTAAACGCCGGGAGCGCCGAAGTAAGCTTCCACGGGCTGCAAGCGAAGCTCGGTGGCGCTCAGGTTGATTTGGGTCATGTACTCGATTATTTTGTCGGCGGTCCCCGACATGCGGTTGAAGCTGTAGGGGGCATTAATACCCACCTGTACACCACCCCATTTCGAGTTTGGCTTTGCCAGCAACGAACTGGCCGGCAGCGCAGCCAGAGCGAGCTTTCCGAAATCGCGTCTTGTGTAGTTCATCTGAACCTCATTGGGCCTTGCCCGCCCGTTATTCTTTCATACTTTCGCCGGGCGCACCAAAAGACCTTTAGCACCGGATGAACGCGGATGGGCACAGACCAGCTTAAAATAGGTCATGGAGCTCGGGGAGAGCGTTACGGAATGGCTGCAGCTGTGGAGGGATGGGGATGAGCAGGCCATGGGCCGGGTGGCCGAGCTGGTGTATCGGGATCTGCGACGGCTGGCCGCTTATCATCTGAACGGCGAATCTCAGGCTAATACTCTGCAGCCAACCGCGCTGGTGCACGAAGCTTATCTGCGAGTCGCGCAAATTCGCAAGATCGACTGGCAAGACCGCGGACACTTCATCGCCATGGTGACCAGTCTGATGCGACGCATTCTGGTGGATCATGCGCGCGCCCGCAAGGCGGCGAAGCGGGACGGCTCCCTGGCGCCCGAAATCGCGGCTTCGCACGACCCGCGTCAACTGGACACGCTCGCGCTGGACCAGGCACTTGAGCGAATGGCGGAACATTATCCGCGATGCGCCCGGATCGTGGAGTTTCGCTTCTTTGGCGATCTGGAGTTTCAGGAGATCGCGGAAGTCATGGAACTTTCTTTGACGACCGTGGAGCGCGAATGGCGCTTCGCGCGCGCATGGCTGCAGAAGAAGATGGCCGGGGCCGCGTGACGAACACCGACCGGCTCCACGAACTCTTCGCCCATGCAACCGATCTGCCGCCCGAACGGCGCGCGCAGTTTCTCGCGTCGGCGTGTGGAGACGACCGCGCGCTCTTCGACGAACTTCAGGGATTACTCGCAGCGGACGAGGTCGCCATGGCGGACGAAGCATGGCAACGCTCGGCGCTGCGGAATCAGGTACTCGCGGAACAGCATGCGGCGGATTCGGCGGTTGGCGAGATGGTGGGGCCATACCGGCTGGTGGAACTGGTGGGCAGCGGGGGCATGGGGTCGGTTTATCGGGCGGTGCGCGCCGACAACGAAATGGAAATGAGCGTGGCGGTCAAGCTGATGAAGGCGGCTTTTCATTCGCAGGACGTCATTGCGAGATTCCGCGCGGAACGGCAGATACTGGCTAACCTGCAGCATCCCCATATCGCACGCATTCTCGACGCGGGAGCGAGGGCCGACGGACTGCCGTATCTGGTGATGGAGTTTGTCGACGGCGTTTCCCCTTATGAATACTGCCGCCGGAACAACTTCGGAATTCGTCAGCGCCTCGGCCTGTTCCTGCAAATCTGCAGTGCGGTGCATTACGCGCATCAGAACATGGTGATTCACCGGGACCTGAAACCGGCCAACATCCTGGTTACAGCCGAGGGAACGGTGAAGTTGCTGGATTTCGGAATCGCCAAGATGCTGACGCTGGAGCCCGGAGCAGCCAGCGGGGATGTGACCGAGCCGCTGATGGCGAGGATGACCATCCGTTATTCGAGTCCGGAGCAGGTTCGCGGAGAACTGGTAACCACGGCGTCAGACGTGTATTCGCTGGGCGTGATCCTGTACGAACTGCTGACCGGGCATTCTCCATACGGCGACGGGGAGCGGCCGATTCACGAATTGATGACGGCGGTTTGCGCAGAGGAGCCCGTACGGCCGAGCGCATTGGCGCAGGGGCGCACCCGAAACAGCGCGCGACCTGACCGCGGGGAAGCAACCGGGGGTGGAGGTCGAAACCTTGCATCCACGGGTCCCGCGGTCCGCGCGCTGAAAGGCGACCTCGACAACATCATTTTGAAGGCACTTCGGAAGGCGCCGGGCGAGCGTTACGCGTCGGTGGCACAATTCGCCGACGACATCGGCCGATATCTGGAAGGGCGACCGGTGCAGGCGCGGGGCGATGCGCCGCTTTATCTGGCGGCGAAGTTCATCCGGCGGAATCTCGCCATGGTGGTGGCCGTAGGGCTGTTGGTTGGCTCGCTGATCGGCGGCCTGGTGGAAGTGACGCTGGCCCGGGGGCGCGCGGAGAGACGCTTCAACGAACTACGGCAACTGGCGCACTCCGTCATGTTCAGCTACGCCGATGGCATCGACCGGTTGCCCGGCGCGACACCAGTGCGCGCGCAGATGGTGAAAGACGCGCTCAACTACCTGGACAATCTTTCGAAGGATGCGGACACGCCGCAACTCCAGCGCGAGATCGTCGACGCCTACATCCGCGTGAGCAACGTTCAGGGCAACGAGTATGAGAACAATCTCGGCGATACCGCGGGCGCGCTGGCGAGTTCGCGCAAAGCGGCAGCTTCGGCCGAAAAGCTGCTGAAGGAAGATCAGACGCCGGAGGCCTTGAATTCGGCGGCCGAGGCGTTTTCCACCTTCGGCGATTTGCTGTTTTCGACCGGCGATCTGGCTGGCACCGACCGCGCCTATCAGCGCTCCGTCAGCCTGCGCCGGGAGATTGCAGCGAAATCGCCCGGAGACCTGGATAACAGCCTTGCGCTCGCGACCTGCCTGAAACACATGGGGGATCTCTACGGCGGCTACGGATGGTCGAACCTGGGGAAAACCGCCGAAGCGCTGACGTGGTATCAGCAATCGAGTGCGCTGGCGGAAAAGATGGCGGCGGAGTTTCCCGGAAACATCGCCGTCGCGAAGGTGCGTTTTAAGTCGCTGATGCAACTGAGTTCGGGGGAGACCACGATGGGGTTGCGTACGGAGGCGACCAGAGATCTGGGCGAGACACTGAGGCAGATCGAAAGCGTGTGGGCGGGATTGCCGGAAGATACCAACGTCAAAGTGGAACTGGCCAACACGGAATCCCGGCTCGGGCAGATGCTGATCGACGACCGGGACGCGGTTGGCGCGGTTTCACATCTGGCGCATGCGGTCGACCTGATGAAGGGACTGCGCGGAGCGGATCCCGGCAACGCAGCGTATCGGCGGCGGGAGTCGCTCATGGAAAGCCAATGGGCGACAGCGCTGCGGGAGACGGGCCGGATTCCGGATTCGCTTGCTCACAACGAACGCGCGGTGTCGCTTGCCGAGGCGCTGCACCACGATGCGCCGGCCAGTGCGGATTATCGTATCAACGTCGGCGTCATCGAACGTAATGCGGCCGAAGGATACCTGGCCGCCGGGGACCCGGGCGCAGCGCTGACTCACGCGAGACGGGCGGAGACGATCCTGTGCCGCGATGCGGCGAACGCGTCGGATCCCTATATGCAGGCCAATTGCGACCGTTCGCTCGTGACCGTCGGGAATACGCACCTGGCGCTGAACCAGGCTGCGGACGCGGCGCCGTCTTTCCGGGAAGCCGAAAAGATTGCGTCCACGCGGTCGCAGATCGAACCCCTCAATGCAATCTTCCGCTCGGATTGGGCCCGCGCGGAAGCGGCGCTGGCAGCGGGACTGGTAAAGACCCGCGAGTATCCGGAGGCCAGCGCTCTGTACGAGGCGGCGGTGAAAAACTGGTCACTCCTGCGCCAGACCAATTCTCTGACCGCCGAAGACGCCCGCCGCGCGGAGGATGAGGGCCGCGCCGCTGCCGCGATTCCCGCCGGGCGCTGAGGCCCGGATTCTATTGAGCATCTATTGATCTATTGAGCATCTATTGATCTATTGAGAACTATTGATCGAGACCCAGCTGTTTGCGAAGCTCGTCCACATCCGCGCGGCCTTCATCGGGGGTTGCTCCCCCGGGTGTGAGCCCGAGGTAAAGGCCCTTCTTCGTGACGAGGTGAAATGCGACGGAATCCTTGCCTACGGCTGTGTTCATGCGGATTTCGATAATCTCCGAAGCCGGGATCACCAGGGGCGTTTCGCCGCCCGCGGGAGTGAACGTCAGGACGCCATTCTCAGCTATGAGGAGCGCGCCGCAGGGTGGATCGACATAGCTATAGCGGCGGCAATTCCCAAAACCGAATGAAACCGTTGTGTTGTAAGCATGAAAGTCATCTCCATGGGCCTGCAGGCCTTAAGGTCAGCAGCAGTCCGAAGCGGGGAATCTCAGACGATCCGGCCCGTATCGATGTCAGGCTGGTCCCGGCTTCCGATCTGGACAAACAGGCGCTGAGCGCGGCTGGCAACCTTCATATTTTTTTGCTGCACCTTGTCGCTCCGCCGATGGATCCACCTCCGGCGGCAAGCAGGGCGGGAGTGGAGACTGCAGGGTCTCTTGTTTGTTCGATCTGCCGCAAGGCAGAGGCTCTCGCTGAAGCAGGTGCTACCTGTGGGTCCCGGGCTTGTGGCGCGCAGAACGGCCGAACGCGCGTGTCCAGTCGCCCTTGCCCGGCACGACGCCCCGCCCCCGGGATTGCCGATCGGTCAGCTGTTTGATAGCATTTACGGAGGCAGCCGACGGCTGGCCAACGAGATCAGGTGGAGGTTTCCCATGTCCGATCAGAACAACAACGAAGCGCTTGACCGCAGAGATTTCCTGAAGACCGTGACCGCTACCGGCGCTACGCTCGGGGCAACCCTGGGAGCGACCAGCCAGGCCTTCGCGGCCAAGTCCATCGGCAAAATGAGCAATCGTGTCATCGGCGCGAACGATCGCATTAATGTCGGCGTCATCGGATGCGGCGGACGCGGTTCTTCCGACGCGCAATCCTTTGCCAGCTTTGGAAAGGCGAACGAAAACAGCTGCCAACTGGTCAGCGTTTGCGACGTATACGAAAAGCGGAAACGCACGCAATCGGAAAAGTTCAAGGTCCAGGGGTACTCCGACTACCGAGAGTTACTGGAACATCCGGATCTGGACGCCGTTGTGATTGCCACGCCCGATCACTGGCATGGCAAGATGGCGCTGGACGCGATGGACGCGGGCAAGGACGTCTATCTCGAAAAGCCGATGGTGCATACCAACGAAGAAGCCAGGCTGCTGGTGGACAAGGTCAAAGAGACGAAGCGTATTCTTCAGGTGGGATCTCAGACTACGTCGGCCGACATCTGGTGGAAGGCGAAGAAGGCGATCGCCGATGGGATGATCGGGCAGATGATTGAGAGCCAGGGTTCGTATCATCGCAATTCGACGGGCGGCGAGTGGAATTACACGATCGACCCGAATGCCGGCCCGAACGCGAAGGGGGACGACTTCATCGACTGGAATATGTGGCTCGGGACGCAGTACAAGCTGGCCCCGACGCGCGACTACGATGCCGACCGGTTCTTCCGTTTCCGCAAGTATTGGGACTATTCGCTGGGTATTGCGAGCGATCTTTTCTATCACGTGATTGCGCCGTTGAATATCTGCTGGGATGAGCCGCAATTTCCCTATAAGGTGATGGCGACGGGCGGGACGTATGTGTTCAGGCTGCCTAACGGCAAACCGGATCGCGAAGTGCCGGATACGTTCCATCTGCTGGCTGAATACTCGAAGGGCCATTCGCTGGTGCTGAGTTCGTCGATGGCTAACGATACGCATATTCCCGGGCTGATTCGGGGCCACGAGGGCACGATCATTGTTGTCGATCACGGTAAGTTCGAGGGCTCGGTCCCCTACATCACGGTGAAACCGCAGACGACCGGCGGCAAGATGGTGGATGGCAAGATGACCGGTGCGAAGGCCATCGGCGGCGATGCTTACGCAGCGAAGTGGGGGACGAACGATATCCAGATCCCGATCGACCAGAAGGACAGCATGGCGGCGCATATCGACAACTTCCTGAGTTGCATGCGCACGCGGCAGAAGCCGCATCTGGATGTGGAGACCGGCGCGAAGGCCGTGGTGGTAATTAATCTTGCGGCGGAATCTTATCGCGAAGGCAAGGTCATGTATTGGGACGAGAAGAACTGGAAATCGACGGATAAGCCGGTTAAGGTTTAGGCTCGGCGTTAGCTGCTCCCTCCGGATTCGGTCATCCGGAGGTTCACGCAGAGGGCGCAGAGGAAGACGCAGAGGTCGCAGAGAAAACCATACACGTCAGAATTCTTTGTGGTCGGTCTTCGGGAGATTCGTGTCGGCGACTGGCGTAGATCGAAATACCGAAAAGCCTTCGACGTTCTGCAATACGAAAGTGGGAACGCCGGGGGCTTTTTCCGCTTTCACGTGCTGGAAATCCGCGCCCTTGACCTGATCCAGCACAAAGGCGGGCCGACCGTCTTCCTTCATGTAGCTCACATCCACGTTGCTGAACTCAACGCCCGTGGCGTGGCGAATGAAGAACCCATAGGCCGGTAACATGCCGAACATGGAGGGTTCGGGATACTCTTTCTCGCGCTCCGGCGTGGCATACGGTTCGCGCGGCGGTACGCCGCCGGTCGCGCGGAAGAAGAATGTATTGACGAGATCGGCGGGTTGTTTCGCAACCTCATCCAGATTGAGTCCGCCGCGATAAACGATGCGGACATCGCTGAGTTTCACGTCTTCGATATCGTGACCGGGGATGCCGCTGATGATGGAACCATAGCGCGGGTCGGCATCGTACACGTTGACGTTACTGATGGAGATGCGTTTGATGGATCCGATGGCGACGCCTTCCGGGGCGCGCATGCGGCTGCCCAGACGGATGAAGAAAGGCGCGTTGGAGATCTGGCGCATCGTGACGTTGGAGACGGTGATGTCTTCGATGTTGGCCCCATCCACCGATTCCAGGGCCAGACCGCGCGACCGATCGAAGACGATGTTGGAGATGGTGAAGTTGCGGAAATCGCCTTCCGATTCGGTGCCGATTTTGATGCGCCCGGTGGGGCCGTCGCGATCCGGGGCGGCTTTGACGGTGCGCTTGTAAGTTCCGTCGAGCAGCGAGCCGATATCGTAGCCGCTGACCAGGCTGTTGGTAACGGTGACGTTTTCGCTGGCGCGCGCGAAGCCCAGCGCGTGCGTGCCTTTAAAGACAATGGCATCGTCATTCGGTGTGTTGACGCTGGAGTTGGAGATGCGCACGTTGCGGCAAGAATCGATGTCCATGCCGTCGCGGTTGGTGTCGATCAGAACGTTGTCGATGGTCAGGTTATCGATGCCCGTGGCCAGGATGCCGAAGTGGCCGCCGTTGAGGATGGAGAAGTCGCGGAGAGTCACATGGCGCGAGAGTTTGAGTGCGATCGCTTTATCGGCGCCGCGGTCTCCCCGCGACAAGGCCTGGCCGCTGATCAGGCCTGCGCCGACGATGGCAACGTTATCCAGATTCTCGCCCCAGATGAGGCTGTTGTGAAAGTGGCTGTGACCGAAGTCCTGGAACTTATCCCATTCGTCAGGTTCGGGGGCGTCATAGGCGGCGGGGTCGGAGGACGCTTCGATGCGCGAGCCGTGTTCGAACTGCAGGGTGATGTTGCTGCGCAGGCGGATGGAGCCAGTCAGATAGGTTCCGGCGGGGAAGTAAACGGTGCCGCCGCCCGCCGCCGAGGCTGCGTCGATGGCCTTGTTGATGCTTTCGCGATCTTCCGTTTTACCGTCGCCCTTAGCGCCGTAAGTCTTTACGTCGAACGCGGCGCTGAGGCAGGCAGGACTCAGGCAAAGTGCGATCGCCAGGGTACAGCCAGCCTTCGTGAAGTGTTTCATCGTCCAGTATCCCCCTCGGAATGCCAACGCCTGCCGATGCGGCGAGGCCAGGCCCGAAGAACATCATACATCGGAGGGACAGGGCGAAGAAGCTACTCTTCCTGAATCAGGCGTTGTCCCTGAGGCACGAGCGGAGCCGCGGAATCGGTCTGGTAGATGGGAGTTTTGTGAATGGCGCCGCCATCGCTGTTCCTGGGGCGGAAAAACCGGGAGTCGCAGGCAGTGCATCGCCACGGAAGGTATGCGAGACTGAGCGCGCGCTCCGCGACATTTTTCCGTCTGGAGCGGCGAATCGAAAGCGACTTACAGTTCGGGCAGGCCCTGCCATTCATATTCTTAACTCACCCAACATTAGCAGGCTATCAGATTTTGAGGGATTTCAGGCTACGAATTGAAAAACCCGGTACCGGTACCGCGAGGGCGAAAGCGCCGAATTATTGGGGAAATGGCGGGGAATCGGAGTAAATCCGCTAGGCGCCTGCGATGCGGCGCCGGGATGACAGGAACGGCAGTTCGTTGCGCAAGCGAAAGAACCGGGCCTGGCAGTGGTCGCAGCGCCAGGGCAGCACCACGAAACTGATTAGCCATTCGGCAAGGTTGCGCCGCCGTGAGCGGCGCACAATAAGCGAATTGCACTGGGGGCAAATGGAAGATCCCGGCATTGGCTTCTACCAGCTTAGTGAGCTTATATAAATGGCCAGACGGCGTACTGTGTGTGCGAATTAATACCCTTTGGTCGTGACCCAGAAGCTCTCTTCCCAGGATCCACCAGCCGGGATGGTCTGGAGTTCTTTGTAGACGCCTTTTTGGGCGAGGTTCAGGGCGTTCGTGATCCCGGCCATCGGCTCGAATGCGATGAAACCTTTGGTGGTGGGCGGAGCAGCGCCCGCAGCGAGCGGGACAGCCGGAGGAGCGACTCTGACGGCCTTCGCGGGATCTATGGGGAAGGGACCGGACGGCGCTGACGGAGCGGGTGCGCCGCCGCGACCGAAGCCACCTCCGAAACCACCCCGGCCACCAGATCCACCCCGGCCGCCGGAACCACCACGGCCGCCACCACCACCGCCGGGGCCGCCGCCTGCGGGAAGCGGCGTGGACCACAGCAGCACGGTCTTGAAGTTCGGGCCGAGCGTTTCGTCCAGTTCCTTGCCGTTGTACATGAGCCTCATGGTGGCGCGGCCGTTCGCGTCGCGAACCAGGTCGGTGAAGACGTCGTCAATCAGGGCGTAATTTTTGAGTTTGACCGACGTCCGATCCTTGTCCGCGCTGAAGAAATTTTCGATGGGCTGGGTCTCGCCGGTGGGCAGGCGCTCCGGGATCTCGGGCCAATGGGTTTTCGCGTCGACCGAGACCGTCCAGTCATCGCGGTTGCCGTCGGGGAGTTCGTAAATCGGGTGGTAGCCAATCACGGCGGGCATTGGCTCGTTGCTCAGATTATCGAGCCGGGTGTGCACTTCGAGCGTGCCATTCGACACGCGGTAGGTCAGAGTGATGGTGTGAGCGAAGGGGAACTGCTTCATGAATTGCGGAATCTTGTAGAAATCCAGCCTGCAGGTAACCCATGCGCTTTTGCCATCGGCCTTGAACTCGACCAGTTTCCATTCCTTCGAGCCGTTCACGTAGCCGGTACTCGGAATCGGGCCGCGGATATTGCCGAGTTCGAGATCGAAATTGTACTTCTTGCCGTTGGCGTAAAAGGCGGTTTCGTCGAGACGGTTGGCAAAGGGCGCCAGCAAGGGCATGCCGTTCAGACCGGAATTCGCCTCGAAGGCCTCCAGCGACGAGGTGCGGACGAGGTTCTGACCTTTGACCTGGATTTGCCATGCCTTGCCTAAACTTGAGACGACCGCCACATTCATTTTGGCCGTGGTGTCCGCGAGCGTAATCACGTCGCCATCCTGCTTCGCCGTGTAACGCTGGGCGGCGGCGGGCGCGACGGCGATACACACCAGCGCTATGGTCTGCGCGAGTGCCTGAGATCGTGGACGTGTCATGGTATTTCTCCCCGGGAGGGATTATAGCAGGGGCGGTTACCTACCCAGGATTGAGAGTGTCAGGAATGGCCGGAGTGGCCAGGAAATGCGGACCCAAGGGAAGGAATTGTACGGAATGGCGGGGACGACGGGGCTCGAACCCGCGACCTCCGACGTGACAGGCCGGCGTTCTAACCAACTGAACTACGTCCCCGCTTTAGCCGAACTCTATTATCGTAACACGCTCATGCGACTCGGGCGGAGAGGGGCTTTGAGAGTCGCGGAATGCCCGTTTCTATTGGATGTCATGCGCGGTCAGATCCGAGTTGGGCGGCCAGGGGCCAGGTGATTCGGAAGTGATTTCACGGCTGCCGAGGGCGATGACTGCTACATCCGACTGGATCACCGAGAGTTGTGACCCTCGATCCGCTTTGGCCGCTGCGCGGCCTCCTGGCTTCTTCATCCTGCGTCTTCGGAACGTGCGCCGCCCGCGCGGCGAACATCCGGAGTCTCAATGGGAGGAATTCCAACCTCGTTCCGCCAACTGCCGCAGGGCTTCCGCGGGGGGCACCAAAAACTGCCCCGACGGGTCGGTAAATGACAAAATATTCCGGGGAACCGCAGCCCTGAGTGTGTTGCCCCTC
>Ga0302319_10019493_pt1 | contig 12318 bp, 10 predicted proteins | sample Bog_T0_2_FD_203319 | JGI IMG/M metagenome (GOLD analysis project Ga0302319, IMG submission 203319) | Peat permafrost microbial communities from Stordalen Mire near Abisko, Sweden - Bog_T0_2 | ecosystem: Environmental > Terrestrial > Soil > Wetlands > Peat | place: Sweden: Abisko, Stordalen Mire... | reverse complement strand
ACTCTTCCTGGTCAGCGTGGACTACGACAGCGAGCCCCAGCCATGACTCCCGCAAACCGACGCATCACCGCGCTCGCCGCCGATCCTGCCCTGCATCGGGCGTTTCAGTGGCTGCACCTGCATGAGCCGCAACTGCGCCGCTGGCAGCTCGAGTTCCTCGCCATCCCCGCGCCGCCGTTCCACGAAGCCGCACGCGCCGCTTGGTTCCGCGACCGCTTCGCCGAGCTAGGGCTGCACAACCCGCACATCGACGCCGAAGGCAACGCGCTCGCTGAATTGTCTTCTGGACCCTCGGCCCTGAACCCTGGCCGCTTGATTCTCCTCTCCGCTCATCTCGACACCGTCTTCCCCGCCGGAACCGACTGCACTCCACATGAAGACGGCCCGCGCATCCACTGCCCCGGCGCCAGCGACAACGGCGCCGGCCTCACCGCGCTGCTCGCGCTCGCTGCCGCGCTCACCCATGCTAAACTCGCGCCGCCCTGCACGATCCTCTTCGCCGCCAACGTCGGCGAGGAGGGCGAAGGCAACCTGCGCGGCATGAGGCATCTCTTCCAGCACTCGCCTTACAAAGGCCGCATCCGCTCCGCCATCGCGCTCGAAGGCAGCGGCAACTCCACGGTCGTCGACCGCGCCCTCGGCAGCCGCCGCCTGCGCGTCACCGTCAGCGGCCCCGGCGGACACTCCTGGGCCGACGCCGGGCGTCCCAATCCCATCCTCGCGCTCGCCGCCGCGCTGGTTGCCATCAGCAAGCTCCGGCTTCCCTCCAACCCGCGCACTACGCTCAACTGCGGCACCATCGCGGGCGGAACCTCGGTCAACTCCATCCCTGAGTCCGCGACCGCTGACCTCGATCTGCGCTCCACCTCGGCACTGGAGCTCGACCGCATCGAACTGGCCGTGCTCTCAACGCTCACAAAGTCCATCGAAGCTGTCGACGGTCTCCAGTTCAACGCCATCCGCATCGGTGACCGCGCCGCAGGAGCACTCGCCGCCAACTCCGCGCTGTTTACGAGCCTGCGCGCGGTCGACCGCCATCTCGGTCTCGCCACCGATTCGCGCATCGGCTCGACCGACGCCAACCTGCCACTCTCGCTCGGCGTTCCCGCGCTGGCCATCGGAGCAGGCGGCTCCGGCAGCGGCATCCATACGCTGCTGGAGACCTACGATCCGACCGGACGCGACCTCGCCCTGCGACGTGTCCTGCTGTTGCTACTGGACACCTGCGCCCTCGCCGCAACCGGGTAAACTCTCTCCGTGGACCCACACCGCTCCTCCGCGCCCTTTGCGTTCTTCCTTCGCGCCCTCTGCGTTCTGCTTTTCTCTCTGAACGCCGCGCACGCACAGCAGTGCAGCCCAATTGATGTCACCTATTACAACGGCAACATCCTCACCGGCAAAGGCCTCGACACCCCCATCCCGGAGCGCGTATCCGCCGTCGCCATCCGCGACGGCAAGGTCGTCGCCACCGGAAGCGACAAGACAGTCTTCGACCTCTGCGACGCAGCGCTCAAGATCGACCTCCACGGCGCCTTCGTCATGCCCGGCTTCAACGACGCCCACACCCACATCGCCAGCGCCGGCCAGCAACATCTGACAGTCGATCTCGACAACATCCCCTCGCTGGCGGCGATGCAGGACAAAATCAAGGCCTACGCGGCGACGCTCCCAGCGGGACAGTGGATCCTCGGCGGCGGATGGGACCACACCAAGTGGGCCTCCGGCAAGCTCCCCACGCGCCAGGACCTCGACGCCGTCACGGTTGACCATCCGGCCTACCTCGAACGCACCGACGGACACATCGCCATCGCCAACACCGCCGCGCTGGCCGCCGCGGGTATCACCGCAAAGACCATGGCCCCCGCAGGCGGCCAGATCGACCTCGACCCCGCCACACACGAGCCCACCGGAATCCTTCGCGACGCCGCGCTCCCGCTACTCACATCTCATATCCCCAAGCCCGACGCCGCCACCCGCCGCAAGGCGCTCGAACTCTCCATCGCCGATGCGCTGTCGCACGGCGTCACCTCCGTGCAGGACTACTCCGACTGGGAGGACTTCCTCGTACTCGAACAGATGGAGCACGAGGGCAAGCTGCACGTCCGCGTCTCCGAGTGGCTCACCTTCAACGATCCGCTCGACGTGCTGAAGGCCCACCGCGCCGGACACTCGCTCGACGACCCGCTGCTGCACACAGGAATGCTCAAGGGCTTCATGGACGGGTCATTAGGCTCCAGAACGGCGGCGCTGCTCGCGCCCTACTCGGACGACCCCGGTAACTCCGGCCTGGCTCGCTATGACCAGAAGATGCTCGATGCGATGACCACCGAGCGCGCAGCCGCAGGATTTCAGATCGGCTTCCACGCCATCGGCGATAAGGCCAACAGTATAGCGCTCGATGCCTACGAGAAACCGGTCATGCAATGCGAGCTATCCAAGAACACGACGGAGACGTCATACTGCGGAACACGACTTCGCTACCGTATCGAGCACGCCCAGGTTGTATCTCCCGGAGACTTCGCCCGCTTCCACGACCTCGGCATCATCGCCTCCATGCAGCCCTCGCACCTGCTCACGGACATGGCGTGGGCCGGGCAGCGCCTCGGCCCTGAGCGCGTGAAGTACGCCTATGCCTGGAAGTCCTTCCTCGACCACGGTGTAACCCTCGCCTTTGGAACGGATTACCCGGTAGAGTCCATCTCTCCCTTCAGGGGTCTCTACTCTGCTATTACCCGCATGAATGAGGCCGGAACCCAGACATTCCAGCCGCAGGAGAGGCTCACCATCCAGCAGGCCCTCTACGCCTACACCCAGGCCTCCGCCTTCGCCGAGAATGAGGAGAAGCTCAAGGGCCGGCTCGAACCCGGCTATCTCGCTGACCTCGTCGTGCTGGACCATGACCTGACCACGGCCACCCCACAGGAGATTCTGCACACCAAGGTCCTGCGCACGGTCGTCGGCGGCCAGACGGTCTACCTCGCAGCGCATTAACTCGCAACTCACAAACTCATCACTCAAAACTGAGCAGAGTCCCGCCGCTGCGTCGAATGACTCCGGGAAACCACTACAACGCATGCGACAAACAACAGATATTTGGCGTGCTATATTGCTTCCCATTCCAAATATAGGAGAGAACATCCCCATGAAGACTAGGCTGATTCTTATCGCGGCCATCGCCGCGTTCGCGCCATTCGCCGCCACCGGGGCCATGGTGGACTCGAAAGCTGCTCAAGCCGCCGCCTGCGCCAAGGCGAAGGCGGATGAGAATACTGCTGCGGCCGACATGGCCAAGGCGCGAACCGACGCCGCGGCGGCTCAGGCCGAGAAGGCCGCGGCTCTTGCCGAGGTTCAGGTCGCGGCAAACGATGTGGAACAAAACAAACCGGGGGCGCAGGCTGCCGCTCAAAAAGCGCAGGCCGATCAGGCAAAGGCGCTGCGGGATGCGCAGTTGGCCGTCAACGAGAACGAAAAGGCCGCGAGAGAGGATGCCAATGCCACGGCTGAGATCAAGTCCGCCGGCCCTTGCAGGGCGTAGCCGGTAGCGGCTATCTCGCTTTCAGGGGTCTCGATAGGTCATCACTCGCGCACATCCCGCAGCTCATCGCTCAACAGAGACCCGCCTCAACGATGACCCAGGCAAAACCTCGCTCCCGCTCGCTCATCGCGCACCTGCTGCTGCTGGCGGTCGTGCTGGTCTGGGGAACGACCTTCTCGCTGGTCAAATCCGCGCTGGCCCACACCACGCCGCTGCTGTTCAACCTGCTGCGCATGGCGATTGCTTTCGTTGCGCTGGTTGCGGTCAATGCGCCCAGCCTGCGCGGCATCACTCGTCGCGAGCTGCAGCTAGGCGCGCTGACAGGTCTGTTCCTCGCGCTGGGCTACCAGCTCCAGACCGCCGGGCTAGCCCGAACGACGCCCACCAAATCCGCCTTCCTCACCGGGCTGGTGGTGGTGATCGTCCCACTGCTCAGCGCGATTCCCGGCGTCTCCCCTGCAGGCACCCTCAAGCCCACGCTCGATACCTGGCTCGGCGCGCTGCTGGCCTTCGCGGGGCTGCTGCTGCTCACCACGCCCGCCGGTTCCGGCGCCGCGCTCTTCTCCGGCCTAGGCCTCGGCGAGTGGCTCTCGCTGGGCTGCGCCTTCGCCTACGCAGCGCACCTGCTGATGCTGGCCCGCGCCGCACCCCAGGTCTCCGCGCGCCGTCTCGGCACGCTCCAGATCGGATTCGCGGCACTGGTCATGCTGGTCACGCTGCCGCTCGGCGGACGCCCCATGCTGCACTCCGCTCCGATCCTGTGGATTGCGCTTGCCATCACCGCGCTGCTGGCCACAGCGGCGGCCTTCACCATCCAGAGCTGGGCGCAGCAGCATCTTCCCGCCTCCCACACCGCGCTGATCTTCACCCTGGAGCCGGTCTTCGCGTGGCTCACTTCGCTGCTCTTCTTTGGCGAACATCTGGGCACACGCGCTATGCTGGGAGCAGGCCTGATTCTCGCCGGGATACTTCTCGCCGAGCTCCGGCCAACCTCACGGCCCGGCGCGGGACTCCTACCCCTTGCCGGTGCCTGAACCCAGACGCAACAAGACCGAGCCGCGACCTTTCGCAAACCATCGCGTCTATCAGAGCGGCGAGCCATAAGATAGAACGAGGCGACGCAATGCCCGGGCCCGCCCGCAAACCGCGGCTCGCAGTTCGAATCTCAACATGAGACAGAGGAAGAGACCCATCCATGCAATCGATTAAGAATTATGGCCGCACCCTGTGGACCAACCTCCGCAACGGACGCCTCTCCACCACCTTCGCGGTCCTCGCGGCACTGACCATCGGTGTGCTCGCCGGCTCCCTGATTACCGGCAAGGTAAGCGCCGGCGGACAGCAGGGCGTAGACTCCAGCGACGCTCGCCCGCTGGTCATTCCCAATCCGGTTACCCTCTCCAACGGCTTCTCGGCCATCGCCAAGCAGGTGGGGCCGGCTGTGGTGAACATCAACACCGAGGAGCTGCCCAAGCAGTCCGTACTCCACAAGAAGCGCACCCCAGGCGGCGATGACGGCGACCAGGGTGACAACGACCCGCAGGACTTCTTCCGGCGCTTCTTCGGCGGCCAGAACCCCGGTGGCGACGACGGCGAGGGCGCTGACGGCGGCGAGCGCCGTGCCCTGGGCTCCGGCTTTATCGTGGACCCGCGCGGCTACATCATCACCAACAACCACGTAGTGGACAAGGCCGACCACATCTATGTGAAGCTCTCCACCGACCCCGATGGCGGCCCCGGCGATGAAGGCCGCGAAGCCACCGTCGTCGGCGTGGACAAGGACACTGACATCGCGGTCATCAAGATCGACCCCAAGGGACTTACACTCCCCACCGTGAAGCTGGGCAACTCCGACGGCGCCCAGGTCGGCGACTGGGTGCTGGCCATCGGCAGCCCCTTCGGCCTCTCGCAGACCGTCTCGGCGGGCATCGTCTCTGCGAAGAACCGCTCCATTGACGAGCCCAGCCCCAACGGCGTCTCGCAGTCGCAGTTCCAGAAGTTCATCCAAACGGACGCCGCCATCAACCCCGGCAATTCCGGGGGCCCGCTGGTCGATATGGCCGGACAGGTCATCGGCATGAACACCGCCATCTACACCCAGTCGGCGGGCTCGGAGGGCATCGGCTTCGCCATGCCGTCCAACATCCTGATCAACGTCTACAACATGCTGATCGGGCCGGAGCATAAGGTCATCCGCGGCTCCATCGGGATCCAGTTCCAGGCGGCGCAGTCCTCCGCGGTGGGCCGCATGTACGGCTTCGCCAACGGCGGAGTGCTGGTCAGCTCCGTCACCCCGAACGGCCCTGCCGCCAAGGCCGGGCTGCAGCCCAAGGATGTCATCGTCGCCGTCGACGGCGCGTCCATCAAGGACGGCGATGCCCTGGTCGCCATCATCTCGGCCAAACACCCCGGCTCCACGGTGAACCTCACCTACCTGCGCAACGGCAAGCGGGAGACGGCCACAGTCGGCATCGCCGACCGCGCCAAGCTCTTCGCCGATCTCGACAACGCCGGCGGCGACGACAATACTCCCGATCAGAGTGACGTCGGCCAGAGCAAGCTGGGCATCTCCGTACAGGCGACCTCACCGGCGCTGGCGAAGAAACTCGGCGTTCCCGGCGGCGTCACGGTCACCAGCGTGAAGCCCGGCTCCTTCGCAGACAACATCAACCTCGCCCAAGGCGTCGTCATCACGGAGATCAACCGCAAACCCGTGACCGACGAGGCCAGCTACCGGGCCATCGTCACCTCGCTCAAATCCGGTGAGGACGTGGTCTTCGTCATCCGCGACCCGCGCAATCAAGGGGCCGGAGACAGCTACGTCGGCGGTACCCTGCCCTAAACCCCGCCCAGAAAACGGCGCCCCATCCTCCTCCCAAGGAGGGTGGGGCGGCTCTTTTCCGGCCCCAAACACGGTATTAACTCCGGCAATCCCACCGCTTGCCTAAATCATTGATATTCATTACCTTGAAACATAGCGGCATTCTTATCAGCCGCCCAAGGTTTGTAGAAATCCACAGGCAGGAGACGAGGAAATCATGCGGAATAAGGCCAGTATTACCGTGCCTGGACTGCTCTTGCTCGCAATACCCGCCACCTGTCTGGCTGCGGGCCATGCTCTGACTCACCACACCGGACGCTCAGCCCACGCGAGCCTCCACCACCTCACCCGGCACAGCACCCACAACACCTTCCATGACACGGCTTCGATGCCCGCCGAGCGCGCCACCGAGATTCAGATCGCGCTCATCCAGCAGGGCTATCTGAGCGGCGAGCCCACCGGAAGCTGGGACGCGGCCTCCATCGCCGCCATGCAGAAGCTGCAGGCCGACAACGGCTGGCAGTCTAAGATCACCCCGGATTCCCGCGCGCTGATTAAGCTGGGCCTCGGACCGAAGACGCAAGCCTCCTCGGACGTCCCACCCAGCCCCCAGCAGTAGCCTCCTCCAAAATCTTCCAGCATCTGCCGGGCCACTGAGGCCTGATCTAGTGCGCCACTCAGCCACCGGCTACGGAACCCCTTTGCAATGCGAGGGCTCGTGCCACTCCCGCCGTTCCACGGGGTGCTCTGCGGCGGTGATGGCCGCGCTGCATCACTCGCCGCTGTCTTAGGCGATGGCGTGCTCCCCAGGCACGACAAGTACGTATCCGCCGGCAGCGGCGCAGGGTGCGTCGAACGGCAGACACGCGACGCATCCGAACCGCAGGCACTCGCTGCGAGGCTCGAACAGCCGGCGCACTCCGAACCGGCGCGCGTACGCTCACAGCAGGAGCCATTCCAGGATCGCCATCCGTGACCGGTAGCGGGGCGGCTTTCTTTTCCTCGAGCTTCGCCACCTGCACCTTGCTCTCCGGGACAGCGCTGGCCACGACCACGCCGCCGGGAAACGGAACGAACTTGGCCTCGCAGGAGCTGTCCAGCGTAATCGTCGCCTTCGATCCGCGAATGCACACATCGTCATACGTTATGTTTTTCACCACGCCGCCGCGCGCTGAGCTGGGCTGAATCAGAATTCCATTCTCCGACCCGTCCAGCGACAGATCCGAGACCAGCACCGAGCTCACGCGACCGCGGGTCTCCCTGCCGATCGACATTCCATCGCCGTAGAAGTGGTTGTGCAGGATGCTCACATCCCGGCTCGCCGAAATCGCGATGTCGGCTGTGCCCGAGCGGATATATGAATCCTTGACGGTGATGTTCCGTGAGGAACGCGGGTGGATGCCGGCGGCATCCCTCGCCGCTGTCGGACTATCGATCTTGAGCCCCCAGGCCACCAGCCCGTTGCCGTTGCGAAATCCAAGATCATCGCTCGCGGAGTTCCGCAGCGTCACCTGATAGACCGTGAAGTCGCCGGTATGGAGCGCCGCAATCAGCTGCGGCAGATGCGCATGTCCCCACGATTGAGCCTGTGTCGCCAGATCCCACCAGCTCGCCTTCTGCTCCACGCCATCCACCAGCAGGGGCTCGCCGCCTCGCCCGTCGATCACACCTTCGCCCATCACCGCGGAACCTCGGGCATGGTCAGCCTCAATCAGCGCGTGGCAACCCTCCCGGCTGGAGCCGTCCACGATTCCGCAGCTGCCCCGACGCACGTCATAGTCGCGTGGATTCCGCGAGCCGTACAGCGTGACCCCTTTGTCCAGCAGCAGGGTTACGCCTCCGCGCAGGTGCAGTGTCCCGGTCAGAAACGCGTTGGCTTTGCCATCGCTCGCCAGCTCCACAGCCTGCCCCCGTCCGCAATGGTTGATCGCCGACTGCAACCGGTCCGTGTCCACCCATAGCTCATCCTGGGAAGCAATCCCATGGGGTGCAACCAGCGCCGCCTGCATGACGATGCAGACCTCCGGCACCACCGGCTCGGTGACGCTGCGTGTGTCCTGCCCGTGGGCGCTGAGGCAGGCAATCGCAATCGCGGCGACCGCCAGGATGGGAACTCTCATCCGCTCAAGTTTCTCTGTCGTATCCCGAAGAGCGCAGCCCACTAACTTCCATCCAAAATCTGAAGACAGAGAAATCATTAACTCTGAAGTTAGCGCACGCAGACGCCGGGCACGGCACGATTTCCGCGCAGCACCAAGTTCGGCACTCCCACCCCTTACTACGTTGGTTCTACCGTTTTGCCCGGCATTCAGACGCATCCCAAATCTGTCCGCCCGGCTGCGTTCCCCGCCCGTTCCCGTTATGCTGGAGAGATGAATCCCGCGCGCATCCTCTGCTGCCTTCTCCCTGTCCTGGCCCTGGCGTTCGCACTGCCCGCCCGCGCCATTGAGATCCGCATCTCCGCGCAGGCGCTCGAGCGCACGCTCAACAAGCAGCTCTTCAGCGCGCCCGATGGCCGCTACTACTTCCGCGGCAGAAGTGACAGTGGCTGTTATGCTTACGCGCAGGACCCGAAGGTCAGCTTTAAGGACGAACGCATCCTGATTCACGTCAAAGCCCACGCCAAACTGGGTGCCAAAGTGGGTAGTTCCTGCCTCGGCGTCGGCCTCAATACCGAGGCGGACGTCTCTGTCATCCCCGACGCGCAGGGCGAGTCCATCGGCTTCCGCGACGCCCGCGTCGAGCACCTCAGCAACAACAAGGAGCTCGACTTCTTCCTCGTTCCCTTCCTCAGCGGCAAGCTCCCCCAGCAGATGAAGGTCAATGCCGCCGACCTCATCCGCCAACTTCTCACCAAATCCGCCGAGTCCACCGGCTACGACCTCACGCTCGACAACCTGAAGGTCCACTCCATGCAGGTCTCAGGCGACGCGCTGGTGGTGGACTTCGACGGCAACATGTCGGTGCACTGAGGCAGCCTCTAGCTCTTAGCCTTTAGCTAGAAGCTAAAAGCTAGCAGCTAATGGCTCGTCTCATCTCCAACTCACCGCCAGGTGCCACCTCAGCCCGCGTTCGGTCGTCTTGCGCAGCACCGCCTCATACTCGCGCAGCTCGGTCAGCACCTCGGGGCCTTCGCTCCCCAACTGCAGCGGGTCCTCTTCGAGCGCCGCAATCAACGCCTCAATGGTGCGCAGGCCTTCGGCCGGCTGGTACCACTGCGGCGGCGGTAGCCGCTTGAGCAACTCAGGATTTCCCCCGCCCTCTTCGATCAGCAGCGCCATCGAGTTCTCATCAGCGGAGAAGAACTCCAGCAGCGGCTTCACGCCCAGGTCCAGCGCCAGCTTCTCCACGGCGCTCTCGTAACGCGCCAGTGTGCGGCCATTCACATAGATGTTGTAGCCCGGGTCTTCGCCCTCGACTACGATGTACATCGACGCTGCCATCGCTCCAGTCTACCCTCGCGGACATTTTAGATGAGAGGACAACTCAGCGTGGCACAACCGCCGGTCCCGCCTCGGCGTCCTCCACCTGCGGCAGCAGCAGAAACAGGCTGGCGACCGCGAGCAGCAGCAGCCCTACTCCCCAGCGCAGCGTCAACGGCGGACGCAGAATCCATATCCCCTGCACCAGCACCAGCAACGGCAGCAGCGCGAACTGCGCCGACCACCGCACCGCTCCCAGTCGCACCAGCACCAGCAGACTCAGCAGCGCCAGCACACCATCGCACGCTGTCGCCAGCAACGAAGGCAACTCCGCATCGCCCACGTGCCACGCGATCCCCCAACCCAACCCAAAGACCAGCGCCGCTCCGGCCAGCGCGCCCGGAACTCTCCACGAAGATTCCGCCCCCTCCGACGACAGCAGTGCCGCTCCGCAGCCGGTCAGCACCGGCATCAGACACAGCGCCACATCGCTGCGCGCGTCTCCCAGGCTGGGCTGCGCCAGCACCAGCATCACTCCGGCCACGGCCGCCAGTCCCGGCCAGATGCGCCCAATCGCGGAATCCACTCGTCCGGCCAGCGCCACCACCACCGGCGTCAGCGCCAGCGCGATCATCCAGGCAGAGGGCTCGATCTGCTTCGCGCGCAGCAACTGGCCCACAGCAGGTCCGCACAACAGCAGCGCGCCGCCCGTAACCGCTCGCCACCATCCCTCCACACTCCACTTTGCCGCTCTCGGCCGTACCAGCGCCACGCAGACCAGCGCCGCCCACAAGCAACCCGCCGCCTGCGAGCCCACACTGGACTCTGCCTCTGGGCGCGCGCCGGAGAGCATCCAGCGGCTGGCCCCCGCCAGCAGCAGCAGGATCATCGGCCACCATCGCATCCACACCCTTCGCGTCTCATGGCCTGCCAGGATCGCCATCCAGACACCTCCAGGCAACACGAATCTTTCCCCACTCAAATGCGACAAAGCCGCGCTTTCAGACGCGGCTTTGTCGATTGTAGCTGTTCTGGAACCTACTGATTTCCACCGCTCGGGCTTCCACCGCCCTGGGGGGCTCCGCCACCGCCCGGACGACGCCCGCGACGACGACGCCCACGACGCTGCTGCCCTGCCGGCTTGTCGCCCGCCGGAACGGTAACGCCCTCGGCTGGCTGCTCGGAAGCAGTCTCGTCGCCGCCCTCGTCCTCGCCGTCGAACTCGTCGTCGTCAAACTCTTCGTCGTCGACCGGCTCAACCTCTTCCGCCTTCGGAGGCGCAGGACGCTCGCTGCGGTCTGAGCGTTCTCCACGACCACCGCGATCCGGACGCGGACCGCGCTCACGGTCGCCTCGATCTCCGCGATCACCTCGGTCGCTGCGCTCGCCACCGGCGTTCGGGTCCGGCGCCGGCGGCAGGCCGAGTTTCTCGCGCTGCTCGCGCAATACAGCCTTGCGGCTCAGCTTGATGCGGTTGCCCTCGATCGCCAGCACCTTCACCAGAACCTGGTCGCCCTCGCGCAGTTCGTCCTTCACTTCCTTCACGCGATGCTCCGCGATCTCCGAGACGTGCAGCAGGCCGTCCGTTCCGGGGAAGATCTCGACGAACGCACCGAACTCCGCCAGCCGCACCACCTTGCCCAGGTACGTCTTGCCCACCTCGGGTACGGCGGTGATGTCGCTGATCATCTGGATCGCGCGCGCCAGCCCATCGGCGTCGCTCGAAGCCACATTGACCTTGCCGGTATCGTCGACGTCGATCTTCACGCCGGTCGCGTCCACGATGCCGCGGATGACCTTGCCGCCCGGCCCGATCAGGTCGCGGATCTTGTCCGTCGGAATCTGGATGGTGTGGATGCGAGGAGCAAACGCACTCTTCTCATCGGCAGCCTTCGAGATCACCGCGTCCATCGTATCCAGCAGGAAGAGCCGGCCGCGCCGCGCCTGCTCCAGGGCCTCGCGCAAAATCTGCGCCGTGATGCCCATGATCTTGATGTCCATCTGCAACGCCGTAATGCCGTTGCGCGTTCCGGCCACCTTGAAGTCCATGTCACCGTAGTGGTCCTCGGCGCCCGCGATGTCGGTCAGGACGGCGTACTTGTCGCCCTCCTTCACCAGGCCCATCGCCACACCGGCGACCGATCCCTTAATCGGAATGCCCGCCTGCATCAGCGAGAGCGAAGCTCCGCACACCGTCGCCATCGACGACGAACCGTTCGACTCCAGGATGTCGGAGACCACGCGCAGCGTATAGGGCGACTCGTCCTCGCCGGGCAGCACCGCCTCAATGGCGCGCCATGCCAGCGCTCCATGGCCAATCTCGCGACGGCCAACGCCGGACATACGTCCAACCTCGCCAACCGAGAACGGCGGAAAGTTATAGTGCAACATGAACTTCCGCTTCTGCTCGCCCTCGTAGCTCTCCATGCGCTGCGCGTCATCGGTGGTGCCCAGCGTGGCCGAGACCAGCGCCTGCGTCTCGCCGCGCGTAAACAGCGCCGAACCATGCACGCGGGGCAGAACGCCCAGCTCAATCGAGA